>Ga0307374_10003093_pt1 | contig 28799 bp, 22 predicted proteins | sample OX3MG_FD_202532 | JGI IMG/M metagenome (GOLD analysis project Ga0307374, IMG submission 202532) | Soil microbial communities from Risofladan, Vaasa, Finland - OX-3 | ecosystem: Environmental > Terrestrial > Soil > Coastal area > Acid sulfate soil | place: Finland: Risofladan, Vaasa | collected... | reverse complement strand
CCGCTTCAAGGCACTGCTCGAGAACGCGCGGCGCACGCTGCCGCGATGACCTGCCTCAGAATTTCACACGGATGCCGAGCTGGGCGCGCCACCGCGATGCGTCCTGCACCACTTGGTTCCGCGGGGGGAGCACCACGGTTCCGTCGGTCGTCGTGATCAGCGAGTACACCGGCCGGTTCGCCGCCGCGTTCCAACCAGTCACGGTCACCAGCCCCGTGCGCGCTTCCCCCGCGCTCGTCTCGCGAATCAATCCCCACCGCCCGTTCAGCATTCGCGGCACGTTGAACAGATCCGCCGAGAGTTCCACGGCGTGCGCGCGCAGGGGCGTCGTCCACGATATCCGCGCATCGAAGGTGCTGTACGACGGATTTCGGCAGGAATTGCGCTGCATGATCCGGCCACGTTGATCTCGCAGGCACGCTTCCCCCTCGATGAAGCGATCGAGGGCAGCGTACTGCGAGGGCGACGCGAGTGAGATGTCCGCCGCGCTTCTGGGAACGTAGAACAAGTCGTTGGAGGAAACGCCATCGGCGTTCGCGTCGCCGCTGACCGCGTACGCGTACGGGCGTCCCGACTGGATTCGCGCCAGCATGCCGATCATCACACCACCCGGCAGCGGCACGGCCGCACTTGCCGTAACACTCTGCGGGACGTCGTACCCCGACCGGGTGAGGTTCCGGGCCGCCATCGTGCCGTCGATAGGCGCCGTCTGTAGGGTGAGGATGGCGCTGTTCCGGTTCACCGTGAACAGGTCCTCGGTGCGGGACCACTGCCACCCGATCTGGGCGTACCCGCCGTTCTCCCAGCGCTTGGTCATCGAGAGCGTGAGTGAGCGAAACCGGTCGCGCGATCGGTTCTCGAAGAAGAACACCTGCTGAAAGCGCGAATCGAGTCGGGCCGGTATCACCACGCCCGTCGGCGAGATCGTGCCGTACATCGTCCGGCCTTCGGCCGTGGTGGGGCCACGCTGCAGATTGACGTCGGACAGGTACGCCGCATCGCGGGTGCGACTCAGCATCAGGTCGAGAGATGCCAGGAGGTCCGGGCCCAGCGAGCGATCGATTCCGGCGACGAATTTCTCCGCCTCGGGAAAGCGGAACTCGTTGGAAAACGCGACGACGTTGGAGGGAGGCACGGGACGGCTGGTCGGGTTGAGACACCGGGTCGGCCGCTGCGCCACGTCGGCGATCGGCGGCGGGACGCCGTCGGTGGGCGTGCAGATGAGCGTCTGCTGATCGAGCCCCGTATTGCTGAACGCGCCCCCCATCCACGCGAACGGCGTCTCCCCGGTGAAACCACCCCCGCCGAGGCGCAGCACGGTGCGCCAGTCGCCGGAGAGATCGAAGCGCGCGCCGAGGCGCGGAGCGAGAACGGCATTCCCCGAGGGGAACCTTCCCGTGTCGAGGTGCCCCAGCACGGATGTGGTATCCAGCGCCGGATTGGTGAGCGGATGGTCCACGAACGGCACGTCGACGCGTACGCCGACCGTTACCTCCAGGCGATCCGTCGGCGTCCAGCGGTCCTGGACGTACGTCGCAAGCACGCGGGCGTTGAAATCCGCCAACGGCCCACCCGGGCGGAGCGGGAGGTTCACCTCGTAGCGGTCCGGGGCGAGCCGCTCGAGCGCGTCGACATTCGGAAACCGCCAAACCCCCCACTGGTTCACGAACAGGTTGTCCTCGAAATGCAGGAGCTGGAGCCGCCCTCCCACGGTGATCGCGTGCCGCCCGCCAGTCCAGGTGCTGTTCTCCGTCAGCTCGATCACCCGCTGGTCGAGCCGGGTCTCCTGGGCGTTGACCACGGACCCGCCGGCGAGGTACGTGCCAAGCTTGTCGCCCTGCACGAGAAAGAGCGGGACATTGAGATTCGACGAGACTCGCTCGCCGATCGTCTCGTATCCGGCCAGGACTTCGTGCCGCCACCGCTCCCGCGCCGTCCAGGCGTGCACTCGCGTGGCGTGGACGACGGCCGTTCGGTGATCGCCGCTCCTCGACAGTTGCCATCCGTCTCGGTTGAGCCGGTCCCGCACCTCACGATTGAATTCGTCGCTCGACGCCTGCACCCAATTGTGGGTGAGCTCGACGCGCGAGCCGTCAGTGCCCTGCCACGAGAGTTTCGTGAAGATGTTGGCGTCGGGTTGGCGCAGCACTGGCGGGTCCGGTGTGCCCGGATTGAACCCATACACGGTACGGAAGACGTCCGCGGCGCGGCGCGCGATGGAATCGCTGATCCCCGTTCCCGGTGCGCCCGCTTCGGGACCGACGAATGGTGTGGCGCTCCGCTGCACGTCGGCCGCCAGGAACCAGTGCACTCGGTCGCGGCGGATGGGGCCCCCCATGGCCACGCCGTATTGCACCCGGTCGAAGGTGTTCACCGCGCGGCCGGCCGTGTCGGTCCCGACGAGAAAGGGGCGCTGCAGCGAGGTGAACACGGAACCCTCGAACCGGTTGCCGCCGGAGCGGGTGACCGCATTGATCTGCCCCCCGGCGAATCCCCCCTCGCGCACGTCGAATGGCGCCACCAGCACGCGCAGGCCGTCGAGCACCTCGACGGAAATCGCATTCGCACCGGCCAGGCTGCCCGGCGTGCGGCCCACGCCGTACAGATCACCTGTCGTCGCGCCGTCGACGAGAATCGCGTTGTACCCGGGGTGCTGTCCGCTGATGGAGTTCAGGTCGCGCCCGAGTGCCTGGGGCACCGCGGCGAAGAGGCGAGTGAAGTCGCGATTGTAGAGCGGGAGCGCGCGGATTCCGTCGTCGGGGACGATGTATCCCGGACCTTGAGCGGAGAGCGCGGGGGCGCGCACAGAAACCGCCGGTAGCGCGCGCGCGGCCGCCTCGCCGACGGGCAGCCGCTGCCAGACGAGGTCTCCGACCTCGAGGCGAAATTCGCGTGGAGAAGCCGGCCGGCGGCCCAGCATGCGAACCTCGAGGATGAAGGGGCCGCTAGCCGCTTGGGCGTCGAGGCGAAAGCGTCCTCGGTCGTCGGTCACCGCGCGGTACTCGGCGCCCGAGGCGGCATGGCGGAGGGTCACGAGGGCGCCGGCCACGGGCTGATCGAGGGAGTCCACCGCCACGCCTTCCACCACGGCTCCTCCCGCACGCTGCGCCTGAAGGGATGGCGCGAGAGCGGAAACGAGAAAAGCCAGGAAGGCTGCGAACGCCAGGTGGAGGGGGCACGCTGGGCGCATGGGGACAGTATAGCACCGCCGCGTCTTTGCGTCGCCCACTTCTGCCGGTGACCGCGCTGGTCCCGCTTGTGCCCCGAACGATCCATTCCCGGCTCACGCGCAACTCACGGGGGAGAGACGGTGGCAACTGAGATTCGGGTCACCATTTGACTGGAGGTACCCGTGCGTGCACCACATCCATGTTCTACCGGACGACGCAGTTCCCATCGGCGATGGTGGTCGGCGAGGAGACCACTCGCGGACGTTTGGGTGCTCGCAATCATCGTGGCAGCTGTCGCACTGTCCTCGTGCAACAGCCCTACCGACTCGCGCGGACGCGAACCGAATGAGCCGCCAACGGCGCCGATCACACTGGAAATCTCTGCCCCGGAGTCGCTCGTGGTGCACGGCTGGGAACTGGTCAACGTGACGGCCAAGAACCAGCGCGGCGAAGTGGTTCGGTTAAGCGCGCCGGCGCGGTGGTGGTCCAGCGACTCGTCGGTCGCCTCGGTCTCCGACAGCGGCGTTGTCTACGCAACCCAACGCGGAACAGCGATGATATACGTCAACGCGGGTGGCGCTACCGCCACGGTTTCATTGCGGGTCGTTGCTCTGGTAAGGCTCACCGCCGAACCCTTCCTTGGACGGGTTACGTACTGGCCCATGGCCATCGGCGACACACTGCGGTTCAGGGCAACCATGCTCGACGTGAACGGAGTTCCGATCGGCGAATTTCCTTCGGCGACCTGGATGTCGGGCAACCCGGACGCGGTGAGCGTAAGCGATGCCGGCGAGGCGGTCGCGCGCCAACCCAATACCGTCGCTACAATCACGGCCTCGACGGCAGACGGCCCAGCGACGGCGGACATCCACGTCACGGACGGATTCCCCGGGGTGTTGGCGACGGTTCGTTTCGCGCACGCCGCCCTCGGTGTCGGGCCGGTGACGTTCCGGTTCCTGTCCAACCTGGGCGCGCCGATCACGCTGTCATTCGGTGAATCCATCGAACGACAGATTCCGGCGGGCGAATTTCTCGTCCAGACGAGTGGCCTTCCTTCCGGTGACCCTACGTACTATGCGTACTGGAGCAGAGCTGAGGAACTTCTCCGACCCGGCGATCACCTGTCGCTCTACGTGGTCGGGGACGCGACCCAAGCGTTTTTAACTCCGGCGTGGGACAACACCCCTTCTGGTAGCGTGCCATCCGATTCCGGGCTCGTCCGATTGGTACAGGGATGGAGCCCGTTCGGGGTCGTCTACCTGCGGGCGACCGGCGCACCGATCAGTGGGCTCCCGGAACTGTGCTACTTTGATCCCGCCGAAGTCAGCGAGTACTTCCGGCTTGGTGCGGGACCCTTCGACCTCATCTTACAGACGAAATATGGACCGAAAGCGGCCGCGCGCATCGCCGCCGAGGCGCAGGCCGGCCACGCCGTGACCCTGGTCCTCATCGGGAACGATGCGAAAACCGCGGGCGTCCTGGCGTTTCGGGATCCGTGACATCCATGCGGGACCGCGCCGCGCTCGCGCTGGCCTGGCTCGTTATCGGGTGCGGCGCGCCGGGGGACGGCGCCTCTGCCGGCGGCACCGAGCGCGCGCTCTGCGCACCCACGCTTCCGTCCGCGCGGTACAGCTACTCGGACGCCGACGCGCCGATCCCGAACCACTTTCTCACCTCGACGGCAGGGACGGTGGCCTTCTCCGACAACACGCCGCGTGACAACCCGATCACCAACGCCGGCGCGACGCTCGGGCGCGTACTCTTCTACGACGTCCGCCTCTCGGCCAACAACCGGATCGCGTGTGCGTCGTGTCACCGGCAGGCGCTGGGCTTCGGTGACACCGCGCGTTTCAGCCTCGGGCTGCACGGCGCTCACCCCGCGCGACGCACGATGGCGTTGGCCAATGCGCGCTTCAACCCCACCGGCCGGTTCTTCTGGGACGAGCGTGCACCCTCCCTGGAAGCGCAGGTGCTGCAGCCCATTCAGGATAGCGTCGAGATGGGGATGGACCTCGACGCACTCGAGCGTAAGCTCAGCATCACGCCGTACTATCCGGCGCTATTCGCCGCCGCGTTCGGCGCGACCGAAGTAACCCGGACCCGTATTGCATCTGCGCTCGCCCAGTTCGTGCGCGCACTGCTGTCGACGGAATCGCGCTTCGATGCGGTGTTCGCCACCGGCGGCGCTCCGGATCCCTCGCGGCTTACTGGGCAGGAGCGAGACGGCATGCGAATCTTCAGCAACGTTGGGTGCGTCAACTGCCACCGTACGATCGCGCAGTTCGCGGACAAGGCCAACGACAACGGCCTGGATTCCGTCCCGGTGGATACCGGCGAGGGACAGCGCCGGTTCAAGCCCGCGTCGCTCCGCAACATCGCCGTTCGCCCGCCGTACATGCACGACGGCCGATTCCATACCCTTCGCCAGGTCGTCGAGTTCTACAACACAGGTGTGCAGGCGAGTCCATTTCTCGATCCGCGGCTTCGCGAGGCGGACGGCTCGCCCCGCCGCCTGCGCCTGACCTCAGATCAGGTCGATGCGCTCGTCGCATTCCTCGAAGCGCTGACGGACTCCGCCTTTCTCCACGCCCCGAAGTTCTCCGACCCCTTCGTCTGTGGCGTCGTGCGCTGATGGGTCGTGGCTGCCCTCCGACTGTCCGACTTTCCCACTGTCCGACTGTCTGACTTTCCTACCGTTCTTCCCCCTTCACCTCGTCCCACAACAAGTCCAACGCCTCCAACCCAGCCGTTCCCACGTCCACGCCACGCGCCTTCGCCTTCTCCTCGATCCCCCGAAACCGCCGCACGAACTTGTCGTTCGCTCTGTCCAGCGCCAGCGCCGGGTGCACGCCCGCCTTCCGGCACAGGTTCACCACCGCGAAGAGCAGATCCCCCAGTTCGCCTTCCAGCCGGCCATGAGCATGATCGTATAGCGGTCCGTGCGCCGGACGCGCCGGCATCCGCGCCAACTCGTCGCGCACCTCACCCAGCTCCTCCTCGACTTTGGCCAGCGGCCCGCCCACGTCGGGCCAATCGAACCCCACGCCCGCGGCGCGATCCTGAAGGCGAAATGCCTTGTGCAGACTTGGCAGCCCCACCGGCAGCCCGTCCACGATGCTCCCGCGCCGCTTCGCCTTCTGCTGCTCCCATGGTTCCCGCACCCCATCGCCGTACAGATGCGGATGCCGTCCCTTCATCTTCGTGATGAACGTCTCGGCCACATCGTCAAACGTGAACGCGCCGCGCTCCTCGGCCACCACCGAGTGAAACAGCACCTGGAGTAGGAGGTCACCCAACTCCTCCCGCAGCAGCGGGTCGTCTCCCGAGCGGATCGCATCGTCCACTTCATGGGCTTCCTCGATCAGATAGGGCCGCAACGACTCGTGCGTCTGTGCCGCGTCCCATTCGCAGCGCTTGCGCAGATCCTTCATCAATTCGAGCGTATCTTCAAGTGGCCGTGTCACTTGCCTCGCCTCCGTGCGTCCGATATACTACCCGCCCTGCGAATGATAGCTCAATGACTCGGGCCACGACGCGCGCCTGGCTCGAAATCGACCTCGGCGCGCTCAAGCGCAACACCGACAAGATTGCCGCGGCCGCACGCGTTCCGTTGCTGCCGATGGTCAAAGCCGACGCCTATGGACTGGGCGCCGTGGGCGTGGCGCGCGCGCTCGAAGCGACCGCGCCCTGGGGCTATGGCGTGGGGACCATCGACGAGGGAGAAGAGCTCCGCGCCGCCGGCATCGTGCGCCCGATCCTCGTGCTCACGCCAATCCTGCCCGAGACCTTCGACGCCGCACGCGCCGCGGGTCTCCGTCCAGCGCTCGGCGATCGCGCGGCGATCGCTGCCTGGGGGCCGAGCGGGGCGCCGTGGCACCTCTCCATCGATACCGGCATGAACCGCGCCGGCATCCCGTGGCGTGAGATCGGCGCCAGTCGCGACCTGCTGGCCCGGTTCCCGCCCGAAGGCGCGTTCACGCACTATCACTCGGTGCTCAGAGATCGCGCGTCGGTGGCCGTGCAGACCCAGCGGTTCCAGGAGGCGTTGGCACAACTCACGCACCGGCCCGCGCTGCTGCACGCGGAATCGTCGGCCGCCATCGAGCACAACGAAGGGCCGTCCCAGTGGGATCTCGCGCGTCCCGGGATCTTTCTCTATGGCGTGGGAACCGAGGCGGGACTCGATCCAGAACCCGTGGTCGCGGTACGGGCGCGGATCGTCGAGCTGCGCGCCATCCGCGACGGCGACACGGTGAGCTATGGGGCCACCTATCCGCCCCCGGGGTCACACCCGGACGACTGGCCGCGGCGCATTGCCACTCTCCCGCTCGGCTACGCCGACGGCTACCGTCGGGCGCTGGGCAACCGGGGCTGGGCACTGGTCCGGGGACGCCGCGTGCCGGTGGCGGGCGCGGTGACCATGGACATGACGATGGTCGACGTCACCGACGTGCCCTGCGCGGTGGGCGACGTGGTGACACTCATCGGACGCGACGGCGACGACCTGCTTACCGTGCAGGACGTGGCGCGGTTCGGACACCTGTCGCCGTACGAGCTGCTCACCGAACTGCATTCGCGTCTTCCGCGCATCTACGGGGACCACGAGTGACCAAGCGCGCCGCGATCGTCGTTCTGGACGGCGTCGGTATCGGTGCGGCGCCCGACGCGGCGGCCTATGGCGACGTCGGCAGCGACACGCTGGGCAATCTCGCGCGCGCTGTGCCGGGCGGGTTCGACCTGCCCCATCTCCAGGCGGCCGGGATGGGCAACATCGCCGCACTGGCCGGTCTCGGACCCACGCGCCATGCCACGTGCGCCTGGGGGCTGATGGAACCGAAATCGGCCGGCAAGGACAGCACGACCGGGCACTGGGAGATTGCCGGACTGCACCTCGCGCGGCCGTTTCCGACGTATCCCCACGGATTCCCACCCGAGGTCGTGGACGAGTTCGCACGCCTCACGGGTCGGGCGGTGCTCGGCAACGTCGTGGGCAGCGGCACCGCGGTCATCGATCGCTTCGGCCCCGAGCAGCAGCGAACCGGTAAATGGATCCTCTACACGTCGGCCGATTCCGTTTTCCAGATCGCGGCCCACGAGGGCACGATTCCGCTCGACGAGCTGTACGGCGGGTGCGAGGCCGCGCGGCGGATGCTGGTGCCGCCGCACGATGTGTCGCGGGTGATCGCCCGGCCATTCGTGGGGACGCCCGGTGCCTACACGCGCACGAAGAGCCGCCGGGATTACTCCATCCAACCGCCGGGGGAGACGCTGCTCGACGCACTGGCGCAGGCGGGGATCCCCAGCACCGGGGTGGGAAAGGTGGACGATCTGTTCGCCGGACGGGGGATCACGTCGCGGCATTTCGCGGACAACGCTGAGGGATTGACCGCCATCGGCGAGTGGATCGACGGGAGCGCCGATGGGTTCCTGTTCGCCAACCTGCTAGATTTCGACCAGCAATTCGGGCACCGGAACGACGTTCCGGGGTTTTATGGGGCGCTGCGCCAGTTCGACGCAGCGCTTCCCGCACTATTGTCCGCCCTCCGCGAGGACGACCTGCTGTTCATCACCGCCGACCACGGGAACGACCCCACCACGGCATCCACCGATCACGCGCGCGAGTGCGTGCCGCTGTTGGCGTGCGGGCCGCGGGTGCACCCGCGCGATCTGGGGCGGCGGAGCACGTTTTCGGATCTGGGGGCCACGGTGGCCGAGTGGCTGGGGGTGGCATTCCGCGGCCGCGGCACTTCGTTCCTGCCGGAGTTGGTGGCGTCGTGACTCCCCGTGCGGTAGCCCCGCCCGATTCCGACGCGCTGGTGGCGCGCACGCTCGGCGCGTTGCGCGACGAGGCGGCGCGGGCCATGGAAGCGGCGTATGCCCCCTACTCCGGGTTCCGCGTGGGCGCGGCGCTTCTCACGCCCGACGCGATCATTGTCGCGGGATGCAACGTCGAGAACGCGTCGTACCCGGGGGGCGTATGCGCCGAGCGCGTCGCCCTCGGCTCCGCGGTAGTGCGGGGGTATCGCCAGTTCCTCGCGTTGGCCATCGCCACCGAAGCGGCCGAGCCCACGCCGCCGTGCGGCATCTGCCGCCAGGCACTTGTCGAATTCAGCCCTGACCTCGTCGTGCTGAGCGTCACGCGGGGTGGGCGCGAGGCGCGCTGGACCCTGGCCGAACTGCTACCGCACGCCTTCACGCCGCATTCTCTCGATCACAGTCGTCACTAGCCACACGTGGATGGTGTCAGTGTTCCTGCCCCGTAGCCGAAGGGTCTCGCTCCTCATCGCGGCGGTTACGATTGCCGTGATCGGGGCGTGCAGTGATAATCTCGAATCGAACGCGGCCTGCCCGTCGCTCTGCCCGGGTCAGGCCATCACCATGCGCGATACGGTGATCGACGCGGTGGTGGTCGATACCACGGTGACCGGATTCCCGGCCATCGGGCAGGAGCGGTACATGCTGATTTCGACGCGCGGCGACACGATCGACACGCGCGCGATCCTCCGCTTCGACTCGCTGCCCACCACGTGGCGGCGCGGCACCGCCGTCGTTGATTCGTCCATCCAGGCGGTGGACAGTGCGTTCCTGGTGCTGCGCCGGGACACGTCGCTCACGCTGCCGGGCGCGCCGATCACGGTCAACGTGTACGACGTCGACACGGGCAATCAGGACAGCACCGCGACCGACACGGCGGTGGCCGTCCTCGCGCCTTTGTTCTCACCCGACCGGCTGCTCGGCTCCCAGACCTACGCCCCCGACTCCCTGGGCCCCGATAGCCTGAAGATTCCCATCTCGAACGATTCGCTCCTGGCGTATATCAGGGCGAACAAGCGGTTGCGGCTGGGCGTACAGGTCACGGGGCCGTCGCGCGCCGAGATCCGCGTGGGGACGTCGCTGACCTCGATCGCGGGTATCATGTTCAAGCCGGCGGCAGCGGGCGACACGACCGGGGTTACCTTCTCCACCGTGTTCCCGATGACGCGTACGCCGGCAGGCAGCCCGCTGCTCACCGACCTCTCCGACTACCTCATCGTAGTGCACGGGACGCCGCCGGTCTCGGCCCCGCTGCTGCGCGTCGGCGGCTTGCCTGGCCAACGGGTGTATATCCGCTTCAGTCTGCCGTCGGGAATCGTCGATTCAACCACCGTAGTTCGGGCGACCCTGCTGCTCAATCAGGTGCCAAACCCATTGTCCCCCGACGCCCACGATACGATGGCGGTCTGGCCGCAGGCAGTGCTGGCGACGACCGCCGTGACAGATCTGTATCGCGCGCTCGGGCTGCTCTCGACGGTCGGTACGCTGGGCCTCGATACACTGGAACGATTCGCGCCGGCCGACAGTGGACAGCGGCAGTTCGAGATGGTCCAGCTCGTGCGCCTCTGGCACACGGCGCTCGGCACCAGCGATCCGCGAGCCGTCGCGTTGGTCGCCCAGCTCGAAGGCGCCTCGGGCGCGCAGTATTGGTTCACGCCCTCTTCCGGTGCGCCGAGCCTCCGGCCGCGCATCCGCATCGTCTATTCGCCGAATCAGATTACCGGGATCACGCCATGAAGAGCCGCATGTCGCCATGGGCTGGGGCGCTCGTCGTGCTGGTCCTCGTCGTTGCCCCGTGCGCCGTGCGTGCGCAGGGCAGCCTCAGCGTGCAGGGGCTGGGCTACCCGCCGGGCCAGTTCAGTGCCCGGGCCATGGGGACCGGTGGCGCGCTCGCCGAGTTCGACCCGGCCTCTCCGGTGAACCCGGCGGCCCTGCTCGAATTCGGGAGTGCCGCCGTGTCGGTTCAGATGGCCCCCGAATTCCGCCGCGTGACCGATGGGAACAACACTGCCAGTTCGAGCACCCAGCGGTTCCCGGTGTTCATCGGCGCGCTGCCATTCAGCGACAAGTTCATCGTCGGCGTGTCGTCGTCCACTCTGCTCGACCGGTCCTGGCAGACCACCTCGCCGCAGCAGCAGATCCTGAACGGCGACACCGTGGACTTCAATTCGACGACGACGAGCGACGGCTCGGTGAACGATATCGCCTTCACCGCCGCGTACATGCCCGTCAGCTGGCTGCGGCTCGGCGTTGCCGCCCATGCGATCAACGGCCGCGACATCGTGACAACGCGACTGAGCTTCGCCGACACCGTGCGGTACGGGAACAGCGTCCTGCCGATCACCAACACCTTCACCGGCAACGCGCTGTCGGTCGGCGCCGAATTGGTCGAGCCATCGCTCGGCGGGCTGGCGGTGTCGTTCCGGCGAGGCGGGCCGTTCGAGCAGACCGTGGGGGACACGCTCATCGCCAGGGCCAACGTGCCCGACGAGTTCGGGCTGGGCCTCGTGTACACCGGCTTCACCGGCACCGTGCTGGCGTTCCGCACCGCATACGATAGCTGGTCGCGGCTTGGTACGATGGACTCGGCCAGCGGCACCGCCATGAACTCGTGGGATTCGTCCGTGGGCGTGGAGTTCACCGGGCCCAGGCTCGGGGAACTCCCGGTGGCCTTGCGGGTGGGCAGCCGCTGGCGTGACCTGCCGTTTCCCGCCGATGGCCACCAGGTGCGCGAGGCGTCGCTGGCCGGGGGGCTCGGCTTCAGCATGGCGCAGGGCCACGCCAGTTTCGATCTCGGGTTGGTCCGCATGACGCGCAGCGCGGGCATCGGCATTTCCGAGTCGGCATGGACGATGAACGCCGGTCTCACCATTCGGCCGTGATCCCGCGACGTGGAGACGGGCGCGGAATCGGCTGATGCTCCTCTGATCCTCGTCGCCGACGACGTCGAGGCCAACGTCGAGCTGCTGTTCGACCAGCTCCACGTGTTGGGCTTTCGCGCCATCGCCGCCACCGACGGGCCTGGGGCGCTTGCCGCCGCGTTCGCTCATCACCCGGATCTGTGCATTCTCGACGTCGCGATGCCGGCCGGCGATCTCGGCTGCGACGACCGCGACACCGGGTTCGAGGTTTGCCGGCGCATCAAGCGCGATCCGCGCACCGCTCGCGTGCCCGTCATCTTCGTCACGGCGCTCAACGACACGACCGACCGCGTGAAGGGGATCGAGGCCGGCGGGGACGATTTTCTCACCAAGCCGCACAATCGCCTGGTGCTCGGTGCGCGCGTGCGCAGTCTACTGCGGCTCAAAAGCGCCATGGACGCGCTGGAGGAGAGTTCGCGCAAGCTGCGCGAGCTCGAGAAACTGCGCGACGATCTTATGAAGATGATCGTACACGACCTCAAGTCGCCGCTCACCGCCGTCCTGGCCACGCTGGAGATGCTCCTCGACGAGGACTTCGGCTCGCTGCTCGAGCCGCAGCGGAGCGCCCTCGTCGAGGCCGAGGGCAAGGCCGAGGATCTGCTCTCGCTCATCGAGGACCTGCTCGAGATCCGGCGGATCGAAGAAACGACGGTGGCGCTCAAGCTCGAGCCGATCGCACCCGCGGCGATACTCAACGAAGTCGTCTACGAGTGGGCCACCCGACTGCGGCAGGCCGGCGCCACCGCAACGGTGGACGTGACCGACGACGCGCCGGTGATCGAAGCCGACAAGGCACTTCTCCGCCGCGTGTTCGGCAACCTCGTGCAGAACGCCGTCACCCACTCCGCCACCGCCGTGGCCATTCAGCTCACGGCGCGGCGGGAGGGCGACGGCATCCTGTTCACCGTGGCCGATAACGGTCCAGGTATCCCGCCCGAGTATCAGGACATCATCTTCCGCAAGTTCGAACAGGTGCACAGCCCTAACGCGCCGCACCTCGGCGGGTCGGGGCTCGGCCTTGCCTTCTGCAAGCTGGTGGTGGGCGCGCACGGCGGCAGGATCTGGGTACGGAGCGGTGGAGCGGGCCAGGGCAGCGCCTTCCACTTCACCCTTCCCGTGCATCCTCCCGCGCCCGCACTCCTCCCGCCGGGATCCGGGCCGGCTGTCCCGTGAGGGTTTACCTGCGCACGTTCGGCTGCCGCGCCAACCACGCCGACACCGAAGCGGTGCGCGCCATCATCACGGCTGCCGGACACGAGGTGGTCGGCACTTCCGAGGGCGCCGACGCGGCCGTGTTCAATTCCTGCGCCGTCACGGCGCAGGCCGAAGCCGACGTGCGCCACGCCGTGCGGCGCGCCGCGCGGGAGGCGCCCCGGTTGCGCACGGTCGTGATGGGCTGCGTGGCCGGGCTCGACGACCGCCGGCCCGCCCTCGCGGCGCTACCCGGCGTGACGCACGTGGTCCCTGGGGGAGACGCCGACGCCGTGGCCCGCGCGCTCGGCATCGATGCCGTGCGTCCGTCCGCTGGCGCACGGCAACAGGGCACGCGCGCGCTGCTCCGCATCCAGGACGGCTGCGACGAGCACTGCACCTTTTGCGCCACTACGATGGCGCGCGGAGCCAATCGCAGCCGCCCGGCCGACGAACTCGTCCGCGAAGCGGCCCGGCTCGCCGAGCACCATCCTGAAATCGTCCTCACGGGGATCCATATCGGCACCTACGGCGTCGACCTTGGGACCTCGCTCGGCGCCTTGCTCGAGCGGCTGGTCCGTGAGGTGCCGCTCGTGCGCTTTCGTCTGTCGTCGGTTGAGGCCACCGAGGTGGACGACCGGATTGGCGCGCTGCTCACCGGCGGTGGCGACCGTGTGGCCCCGTTCCTGCACTCCCCCCTCCAGTCGGGGTCGGGGCGCCTGCTCCGGCGGATGGGTCGGCACTGGTACACCCCCGAGCAGTATGCCGTGCGCATCGAGCGACTCACGGCCGGGCGCCCGGCCTTCGGATTGGGTGCTGACGTCATCACGGGATTTCCCGGTGAAACCGACGAGGATCACGCGCGCACCGTGGCCCTCTGCGAGCGGCTGCCCTTCACCTACCTGCACGTCTTCCCGTTCTCGGGCCGCCCGGGCACCCCCGCCGTGCGGCTGCCCGATCCGGTCGCGCCACCGGTGGCGCGCGCGCGTGCGGCCGAGCTGCGGCTACTGGCCGCGTGCAAGCAAACGGCGTATGCCGCATCGCGCGCCGGCGCCCGCGCGGACGTGATCGTCGTGGGCAGGGGACCAGACCGCTCGGGACTGACCGAGGACTATTTGACCGTTCGCCTGGCCGACCCGACGTTGCCAAGAGGGCACCGGTTCGTCGGTCGGCTGGGCGCCGGCGCTGGCGGCTCGCTCGTGGCTGCTGCCCACCGCTATCTTTAACGTCCCTCGAGACGCCCAACCGCCGCCGAAATGAGTTCCGACGCCCGTCCGACCGTTTACATCGAGACCTACGGCTGCCAGATGAACGTGAGCGATTCCGAGCTGATGCTCGGATCGCTCGGCGCGCACGGCTACGGCGAGGCGGCCGATCCGCGGACCGCCGACGTGATCCTCGTCAACACATGCGCCATTCGCGAGCATGCCGAGCAGCGGGTGATCGGGCGGCTCGGTGAACTCAAACGCGATATGAAGCCGGGGGCCGTGGTCGGGGTCACCGGGTGCATGGCCCAGCGATTGGGCCCCCGCCTCCTCGAATCGGCGCGCCATGTGAGTTTCGTCATAGGCCCCGACGGCTACCGGGCGCTGGCGGCGCTGGTCGACCGGGCCCGCCATGGCGAGCGCGCCACCGCCACGACGTTCGATCTCGAGGAGCACTACGAGGACTTCAGGCCGCGCCGGTTCGACAAGGTCAAGGCCTGGATCCCTGTGCAGCGGGGGTGCGACTACCGTTGTACCTACTGCATCGTGCCCACCACGCGCGGTCCCGAGCGCAGCCGGCAACTCGCCGACGTCGTGCGCGAGGCGGCCGACGTCGTGGCCGAGGGCATGACCGAGATCGTGCTCCTGGGGCAGACCGTGAACTCGTACCATGACGGCACGCACGACTTCGCCGACCTGCTCCGCGCCGTGGGCACGGTGCCCGGCATCCGCCGCCTGCGATTTACCAGCCCGCATCCCAACGACTTCAGCGACCGGGTGATCAGCGCGATGGCCGAGGTGCCCGCGGTCTGCGAGCACGTCCACCTCCCGATGCAGTCGGGCAGTACGCGCGTGCTCAAACGCATGCTTCGCCGGTACACGCGCGAGGGGTACTTCGCGTGCGTCGAGCGACTGCACGCCGCGATCCCCGGGCTCAGCCTCACGACCGACGTCATCGTCGGGTTTCCGGGAGAGACCGACGCCGACTTCGACGAGACCCTGAGCGCCGTGCGCGCGATCGGCTTCGCCGACGCCTTCACGTTCAAGTTCTCATTGCGCGAAGGCACTCCGGCCACGCGGCTGCCGGCCAGCGATACGGTCACCGACGCGGTGGCGAGCGATCGGTTGGCGCGGCTGGTCGACACTGTACGCGGCGGTTCGCGCGCACGGAATCTCGAGCGCCTCGGCCGCCGCGTGGAGGTGCTCGTGGAGAAGGAGGCGCGGCGCGGCGGCGACCTGCTCCAGGCGCGCACCCGCGACTTCAAGACGGTGCTCGTACCCGGCGATGCGGCGCTGCTCGGCCAGTACCTCACCGTCGAACTCACCGGCACCACCGGCTCCACGTTCACGGGGGCCATCGTCACCGAGCGCCAGCCGCTCCCCCTGGCCGGATGAAGAACCTCGTCGAGGAAGTGGTGCGCGAGATTCACGCCCAACTGCTCGCCAAGGGCGAGGATTTTTGCGCCTGTCCGCAGTGCGCTGATGACGTGTCGGCGTGGGTGCTCAACCATCTTCGCCCGCGATACGCGAACACCGGCACGGGCTGGGCGCTGGCCAATCTCGAATTGCGCAGCGACCAGGGCCGCGCGGAGCTCGCGGTCTGGGTACTCGACGCCATGAAGCGCGTGGCGGCGTCTCCCAGGCACGACCCGTCCCACAAGGTCACCCCACCCGCCGCCGGCTGACGTCCCGCGCAGCGGGAAAGGGGCCGCCCCTGTTCCCGCTGCGCCATGCCTCTGTTCGCAACCGGGGTCGTTCTTTACGCGGCCGGCCTGCACATCGGCTTCGCCGGCCTGGGCGCCGCTGCCGCGATCCTCGCGACGGCAGCCGGCATCGTGGCCTGGTGCGCCCGGCGCCTCGACATCGCCGGCGGCGCCGTACTCCTGGCGGCGGGCGTCCTGGTCGCGGGCGCGACGGCGCGTGACGATGCCCGATGCGTCGACACCCTCGCTGCGCGGCGCGAGTTCCGCGTGGAGTTGTTGGACGCAGCCGAGCCAGGCGCCTTGGCGCGTGGCACCGCGATCGCTTGCCACGCGAACGTGTCGCTGGCCGTGCAGCAGGGAAGGGCCAACGGCGGCTCCATCGTAACGGCGTTCGGCACCGTCGTCCGCTCGCGCCGCGGGCTGCTGGTGCAGGGCGCGCGGCTCCGGGCGCCGCAGCCCGGGTCGATGCTCGTGCGCTGGCGCGATCGCGCCGGACGACGCGTGGATGCGCTGTTCGGGTCCGACGCGCCACTCGCCCGCGCTCTGCTCGTGGCCGACCAGCGCGGCATTCCCGCCGAGATGCGCGATCGGTACGCTGCCGCCGGCCTCGCCCATATGCTCTCGATTTCCGGCTTGCACGTCGCTCTCATCGCCGTGGCCGCGGATCTCGTGTTCCAGCTCTTGCGTCTATCGCGGCGGCGTGCCGACGTCGCCACCCTGGCGGTGATCGGCGCGTACGTGGCCATGCTCGGCGCACCGCCGCCGGCGCTGCGCTCGGCGGTGATGCTCGGCGTGGTCGTCGTATCTCGCCGTTGGCAGCGTCCCGTGTCCCCCTGGTCGGTGCTCGCGCTGGGGGCCGCCGTTCCGCTGGGCGACCCGCGGGCCGTCGCCGACGTGGGGTATCAGTTGAGCATCGCGGGGGTCGCGGCACTCGTGGCCGCCGGTGCGCTCTCGCATCGCTGGCCGCGGCTGCGAGCCGGCCACTCCAGCGTGCGCGCGGTGACCGGCATCGTGCTCGGCTCGACCATGGCCACCGTGGTCACCGCGCCCCTCGTCGCCTGGAGCTTTGGCCGGGTCAGCCTCATCGGGCCCGTCGCGAACGTCTTCGCGGCGCCGGTGATCGCGCTGGCACAGCCGATGATGTTCCTGGCTCTCGCGCTCGCGCCGGTTCCGGTCGTGGCGCGGTGGTTCGCCGACGCTGCCCACCCAGCGTTGCGCGCCTTCGAGTACGTCGCCTCGACGGCGGCGGGTGTGCCCGGCGCAGCGGTCGCCGTGGCCCCGTCCGCACTGGCGGCGGCATTCGGCGTTGTGTTTGCCGTCGCGCTCGTCGTGGCTTGCGTGAGTCGCTTTCCGGCGCGCGCCGCGACGGTCGCGGCCGGGGCGCTGGGCGTGATCGCGTGGGCGCCCTTGGCGCCCGCAGGGAATGGGCGCACCGAACTGCACGTGATCGACGTCGGGCAGGGCGACGCCATCGCGCTGCGTACGGCGCGCGGCCACTGGGTGCTGATGGACGCGGGCCGCGTCTGGCGCGGGGGCGATGCCGGGCGGTCGACGGTCGTGCCGTACCTCGCGCACCGCGGGGGAACGCTGGCGGCGTTCATCCTCTCACATCCGCACGACGATCACGTCGGCGGCGCGGCGAGTGTCCTGCGCGCCCTGCGCCCGCGCGACTACTACGATGCGGCGTACACGCGGGCCGGCCAGGCGTACCGGGCGTCCCTGCTCGAAGCGCGCCGCGACGGCACGATCTGGCACCGCGTGCACCCCGGCGATTCTCTGGTTGTGGACGAGGCGACCCTCACCTTTCTCGGCCCCGATTCCGCCTGGACGTCAGGGCTGCGCGACGCCAACGAAGCGAGTGCCATCGTGCTCGTGCGCGTGGGCGAGGTGCGCATGCTCCTCGTGGGCGACGCCGAGCGCGGAGAGGAGGACTGGCTGCTGACGCACGAGCGCCGGTATCTCGATGCCGACGTGCTCAAGGTAGGGCACCACGGCAGCTCCACCAGCACGACGCCCGAGTTCCTCGATGCCGTAACGCCCCGCGTGGCGCTCGTGTCAGTGGGCGCAGGGAACATCTACGGGCATCCCAGCTCCTCCGTCATGCGGCGCCTGGCCGCCTCCGGCGCTCAGGTGCTGCGCACCGATCGCTTGTCCACCCTGGTGGTGCGGACGGACGGTCACACGGTCACGGTCCAGGCAGGTGACGACGAATGGCCGGTGACGGTTGCAGGCAGCGCGGCGGTCAGCGCGCGCGTGAGGTCGGCCCAGATGTCGTCGGGCGACTCGAGGCCAATGCTGAGGCGCAGCATGCCGGGGCTGAGCCCCTCTTCCAAGCGCGCCGCTTCGCCGATCACTCGGTGCGTGAGCCCCGCCGGATGCTGAATCAACGTATCGGTGGAGCCGAGACTCACGGCGGGCGTGATGAGTTGGACGTCGCGGAGCACGGCGGCGGCCGCGTCGAAACCGCCGGCCATGTCGAAGCTGATCATCGCGCCCGGGCCGCGCATCTGTCGTCCCAGGAGCCCTCGTGGATCGCCGCCCGGAAGGCCGGGAAAGTACACGCGTTCGACGGCCGGGTCGGCCGCCAGGCGCTTGGCGATCGTGATCGCGCCGGCCTGGGCCGTGCGCACGCGCACGGCCAGGGTCTGGAGCCCGCGGTGCAGCAGGTACGCCCCCATGGGGTGCAGCACGGCGCCAGTGAGGATGCGGACCTGGCGAAGCGCGCCCGCCCAATCGTCGTTGGTGGCGATGACTCCGGCCATCACGTCGCCGTGGCCCCCCAGATACTTGGTGGCGCTGTGCAGGGAGAGCGTGGCGCCCAGCGTCAGGGGCTGCTGGAGCACGGGGGTGGCGAACGTCGAATCGACGAGCACGGGCACGCGTCCGGCCTGGCGCACGACGTCAGCGATATCGACGAGGGCGAGGGTGGGATTGCCCGGGGTCTCGATGACGACGAGTGATGTGTCGGGGCGGATCGCCGCGGCCACCCCGTCGGCCGCGGCCCAGGTCACTTCCAGCGATAGGAGACGGGACGCGAGCAGGTGGTCGGTGCCGCCATACAGCGGGCGCACGGCCACCACGTGCGATCCGCGCTGGCGAGCCACGAGGAGCGCAGCCGTGACCGCCGCCATGCCGGAACCATAGCTCACGGCGTCGTCGGCGGCCTCGAGTTGGGCAAATGCGCGTTCGAAGCGGTCGACGGTGGGATTGGCGAGTCGGGCGTAGATGGCGTTCCGCTCGGGACGGTCGCCGGCAATCATCGCATCGATGTCATGGATGGCCTCGCTGAGTTCGCCGATCGGGTAGGTCGTGGACAGGTCGAGGGGCGGAGCGTGGACCCCGAGCTGTCGGAAGTCCTCGCGTCCTGCATGGACGCCGGTGGTGTCGATCGAGCGCTGGATCATGGAATTTGCTTCCGTGTGGGCCATGCTAGTAGAATAGTGTTCGGACGCCCGGATTGTCTAACGAATACTTTTCGGCAATCATATGGAAAATCGACCGCTCGACCAAACGGATCACCAGCTTCTGGCCCTCCTCGCGAACAATGCTCGGCTCTCGAATAAGGAACTGGCGGCGCGCGTGGGCCTGGCCCCTTCCAGCTGCCACGAGCGCGTGCGACGACTGGTCGCGACCGGGGCGGTGCAGGGCTTTCATGCCGACGTCAATCCGGCCGTGCTCGGCTATGGCATCGAGGCCATGATCGCCGTGCGCATTCCGCAGCATTCGCGCGAGAATTTCGAGCGGTTCCGCGCCTATGTGATCACGATTCCCGAAGTCGTCGATGTGTACCACGTGAGCGGAGAGATCGATTTCCTCGTCCACGTCGTGGCGCGCGATGCGCAGCACCTTCGCGATCTGGCGCTCGACCGGTTCCTGTCGCGCAAGGAAGTGGGGCACATCGAGACCGAGCTGATCTTCGATCACGTGCGCCCGCTGGTCCGTGCGTGACGGCGCCGCCGGTGCCGTCGAGTCCCGCCGTGTGGTGCGGGGGTGGCGGCGACGTACTGCGGAATCTCCGGACTTGCCCGCCGCGCCACTCGGCCCTCAAGTTCCTTTTCAGTCCCTCCCTCACCGAGGACGGGTTCGTGGTCAATCACACGTCGACTTCGGTCGTCACGATCGAGCGGTTCATCATCGAGCAGGAACGGCTGCATCCCGACGCGAGCGGGGATCTGTCCAACATCCTGTACGATCTCGCACTCGCGGCCAAGATGATCGCCAACAAGGTGCGCAGCGCCGGCCTGGTAGACATCCTCGGCTCGGCGAGCACGGAGAACGTGCAGGGGGAGATCCAGCAGAAGCTCGACCTCTTCGCCAACGAGACGATCGTGAAGGCGATGGATCATACCGGACGCCTGTGCGCCATGGCCTCGGAGGAGGAAGCCGGGATCATTCCCATCCCGCCCGAGTTCCGCACCGGGAAGTACGCGCTGCTGTTCGATCCGCTCGACGGTTCGTCGAACATCGACGTCAACGTCCCCGTGGGGACGATCTTCTCCGTGGTACCGAAGATCACGCGCGGACGCGACGGCGTGATGGAGGACATGCTGCAGCCGGGCCGCCGCCAGGTGGCCGCCGGCTACGTCATCTACGGGTCGAGCACGATGCTCGTGTACACCACTGGCCAGGGGGCGCACGGGTTCACGCTGGATCCCTCGATCGGCGAGTTCCTGCTTTCCCATCCCAACATCCAGATCCCGCAGGCCGGCCGCTATCTGTCGGTGAACGATTCGTACTCGCAACTCTGGGACGAGGACGTGCGCGCGATCATGCGGCGCTACCGTGGAATCGAGGGCGACCGCAAGCCGCTGAGCATTCGCTACGTCGGGTCGCTGGTGGCCGACTTTCACCGCAATCTGCTCGGCGGCGGCATCTTCGCCTATCCGCGCAATCGCGAGTCGCCGGCCGGCAAGCTGCGGCTGCTGTATGAGGCGAATCCGCTCGCGTTCATCGTGGAGCAGGCCGGCGGACTGGCCAGCGATGGGGTGCAGCGGATCCTCGACGTGCAGCCCACCGAGCTGCACCAGCGGACGCCGTTGTATATCGGGAGCCGAGCGGATGTGGAGTTGGCGGAGCGGGTGTTGCGGGGCGAGATGGCGACGGCGTGACGGCCAAGACGCTCTGGTGCTCGTGATGGGAGAACGATGCGGCCGTTCCCGCGAGAACCAGCTACATTCGGAGCCACGTCGTCTCTTTCGCTTAGGGCACCATCCTCTGCCTCCATCGCCCGCCATTCTCAACCCGCCGCCCACTTCCGCTCCTGCGTAGTATCGGCGCTGCGCTGTTCCTCTGTTTCGATCCCATGCCTTCCTTGCCGAACTCCACTCCCTCCGGTCTCCCGGTTCCCCCGGTCGTCCGTCCGCCGGCGGTCCCGCTCGACTATGCCCGCGACCTCGGTGATCCCGGCCAATTTCCGTTCACCCGCGGGATCCAACCGGACATGTACCGTGGCCGGCTCTGGACCATGCGGCAGTATGCGGGCTTCGGAACGGCGGCCGAGACCAACGCCCGCTTTCGGCTATTGCTCGACGCCGGGCAGACGGGGCTGTCGGTCGCGTTCGATCTGCCCACGCAGATGGGGATCGATTCTGATTCCGCGCGTGCGCTCGGCGAGGTCGGCCGCGTGGGTGTGGCGATCGACACGGTGGATGATATGCACACACTGCTCGCCGACCTGCCGCTCGATCGTGTGTCCACCTCGATGACCATCAATGCCACGGCATCCATGCTGCTGGCCATGTACATCGTGGTCGCCGAGGAGCGAGGGCTCGCGCGCAGCGAGCTCAGTGGCACCATTCAGAACGACATCCTCAAGGAGTACATCGCGCGCGGCACCTACATCTTCCCGCCCGAGCCGTCGCTGGCCCTGATCGCCGACGTGTTCCGGTTCTGTGCCGACGAGGTGCCGAACTGGAATCCGATCTCGATCTCCGGCTACCACATGCGCGAGGCGGGGGCCACGGCGGTGCAGGAGCTGGCGTTCACCTTTGCCAACGCGGTGGAATACGTGCAACGTGCCGTCGCGGCCGGCCTCGACGTGAACGCGTTCGCGCCCAGGCTCTCCTACTTCTTCGCGGCCCACAACGACCTGTTCGAGGAAGTGGCCAAGTTCCGCGCCGCGCGCCGGCTCTACGCGCGGCTCATGCGCGACCGGTTTGGCGCCGACGACCGGAGCTGCCGCCTGCGCTTCCACACGCAGACGGGCGGCGTCACGCTCCAGGCCCAACAGCCCCTCAACAACGTGGTGCGCGTGGCGGTGCAGGCCCTCGCCGCGGTGCTGGGCGGCACGCAGTCGCTGCACACCAATGGGTACGACGAAGCGCTCGCCCTTCCCACCGAGCAGGCGGCCACGCTCGCCCTCCGCACGCAGCAGATCATCGGCTACGAGTCCGGCGTGGCGCTGACGGCCGATCCGCTGGCTGGGAGCTACCACGTGGAGCGGCTGACCAACGAGCTGGAGAGGGCGGCCACCGAACTCATGGCGCAGGTGGCCGAGCGCGGCGGTGCGGCACGCGCCATCGAGGCGCGGTTCTTCCAGGAAGAGATCGCCCGCAGCGCGTACGAATATCAGGTGGCGGTGGAGCGCGGCGACACCCCGGTAATCGGCGTCAACACGTTTGCCGACGCCGCGCCGCCCCTCGTGATCCCGGCGCCCGACTACCGCGAACTCGAGCGCGGTCAGGTGGCGCGCCTGACGCAGACCAGAGCCCGGCGCGATGCGCGGGCCACCGCTCGCGCCGTGGAAGCCCTAGGCGCGACCGCGGCGCCGTACGCCAAGGGCGGCGCGCCGGCGAGCCGCCCGGCCCTCATGCCGCGGATCATCGACGCGGTGCGGGCCCGGGCCACCGTCGGCGAGATCTCCGATGCCCTGCGCGCTCAGTGGGGCGAGTACCGGCCGGCGTAGCGCTGGTTCGCGACCGAAACCCTCGCACACCGCGCTTTCGCGTTCGGCGCTGGGCGCACGTCGCGCACTTGTACGCCCCTCGCGCGGGGGGTAGCTTTCGCTGTCTTAAGTGCCAACGAAATGCCTACTTACGAGTATCGCTGTCCCAACGGTCACGACTTCGAGAAATTCTATCGGACGATCAGCTCGTCCGAGTTGGAAGTCGCGTGCCCACAATGCGGGGCGGTGGCACACCGGCGCATGTCGGCCGGTGGTGGGCTCGTGTTCAAGGGCTCCGGATTCTACCTCACGGATTACGGGAAGAATGCCCACGCAACACGTGGTGGCACAAGGCCTTCCACGTCTGATTCAGACACGTCGAAGGGGCAGACGAGCGAGGGTGCGGCCAAGCCGGCGTCCGACGGCAACTCGCCGACTCCGGCACCAGCGGCCGACTCGAGTGGCGGCACGTCGAGCGCTCCCAAGAATCCCCCGAAGAGAGACGCATGACGTCCGGTGAAGACCGGCTCCGCGCCGAACTCACGCGGACGGCGCGAGCCTTGGGTGCACCCGATGACATGATCCCGGTGCTCGAACGCCCGCGCGACCCGTCGTTTGGCGATTGGGCCACCAATCTCGCCATGGTGCTGGCCAAGGGCGTGGGACAGAAGCCGCGTGAACTCGCGCAGCAGATCATCGATGGGCTGAACCTGGCGCGTGCCGGCGTGAGTTCGGCGGAGATCGCGGGGCCCGGGTTCATCAATTTCCGTGTGGCCGTCGACACGTTGGCGCACGGCCTCGAACGGCTGCTCGCCCTGGCGGGGGACTATGGCCGCGACGACACCGGCCGCGGGCAGCCGGTGAACGTGGAGTTCGTGTCGGCTAATCCGACGGGGCCGTTGCACGTGGGGCACGGGCGCCAGGCGGCCTTGGGCGATGCGATCTCATCGCTGCTCGAAGCGACGGGCTGGAAGGTGACGCGGGAATTCTATTACAACGACGCCGGCGCCCAGATCGCCAATCTCGCGGTCAGCGTGCAGGCGCGAATCGCGGAGTTCCGTGGCCGCGACGTGGCGATCCCCGAGGGTGGCTACCACGGGGAGTACATCCGCGAGATCGCCCAGCGGTACGTGGAACTGCACCCGACCGACGCCGAGGGGGCCGACCTCGACGGCGTGCGCCAGTTCTCGGTCCAGGAGCTGCGCGGGGAGCAGGACCGCGATTTGCAGGCGTTCGGCGTGAAGTTCGATGTCTACTTTCTGGAATCGTCGCTCTACGCCGATGGCAAGGTGGACGAGACCATCCGCCGTCTCGTTGCCGCCGGCCACACGTACGAGAAGGACGGCGCGCTCTGGCTCAAGACCACGGATTTCGGCGATGACAAGGACCGTGTGATGGTGCGCAGCCCGGACAAGGGCGGCGAGCCGACCTATTTCGTTCCCGACGTGGCGTATCACGTGACCAAGTGGGAGCGCGGGTTCCATCGGGCCATCAACGTCCAGGGTTCCGACCACCACAGTACCGTGACCCGGGTGCGGATCGGACTCCAAGCGCTCGACTTGGGGATTCCCGAAGGGTATCCCGAGTACGTCCTTCACCAGATGGTCACCGTGATGAAGGGTGGGGCGGAAGTGAAGATCTCCAAGCGCGCGGGCAGCTACGTGACGGTGCGAGACCTGATCGACGAGGTGGGGCGCGATGCGGTTCGCTATTTCTTTCTCATGCGGAAGGGCGATTCGCAGCTCCAGTTCGACGTCGATCTGGCGCGCGCGCAGTCGGAAGAGAATCCGGTGTACTACATCCAGATGGCGCACGCGCGCCTGTCCGGCATCTTCCGCGTCGGCGAGATCGACCCCGCGACCGTGTCGAGCGATGGCGTGGACTTCGCGCAGCTGTCTCGCCCCGAGGAGCAGGAACTGATCAAGGCCTTGCTCGACTATCCGGCGCTGCTGTCGGGCGCAGCGGCGGCGCTCGAGCCGCACCGCCTGGCCACCTACCTGCACGACACGGCGGGCAAGGTGCACCTCTGGTATCACACGGCGCACGTGCTCAACGAACCGGACCCCGTCATGAACGCCCGGCTGGTCCTGGCCCGTGCCGCGCAGATCGTGCTGCAGAACGGACTCGCCGTACTCGGCATCACCGCGCCGGAGCGCATGTGACGCGCGCCGTGCTGGTCGTGGGTTCGGTCGCGCTCGACTCCGTCGAGACCCCGTTCGGCAAGGCCGACAACGTGATCGGCGGCTCGGCCAACTTCTTCGCTGCGGCAGCGAGCCACCTCGCCCCCGTGCAGGTGGTCGGGGTGGTGGGCAACGATTATCCGCTGGATCAGCTGGCGCCGCTGATCAAGCGCGGTGTCGACTTTGCAGGGGTGGAGCAGGCCGACGGAGCGTCGTTCCGCTGGCGCGGCCGGTACCGTCACGACCTCAACGTGGCGGAGACACTCGAGACGCACCTGGGCGTGTTCTCCAACTTCCATCCGAAGATCCCCGAGCAGTTCCGCGACGCCCCGTTCGTCTTTCTCGGGAACATCGATCCGCGGCTCCAGTTGGACGTGCTCGAACAGGTGCGCGAACCCAAGCTGGTGGCCTGCGATACGATGAACTTCTGGATCGAGAGCCGCCGGCCCGAGCTGTTGACCCTCCTCGGACGGGTGGACGCCATCACGCTCAACGATGGCGAGGCGCGGCAGCTCACCGAACAGTTCAACCTCGTCCGGGCGGCCCGTTGGATCATGGATCGCGGACCCCGGCTCGTGATCATCAAGAAGGGCGAGCACGGCGCGTTCATGTTCACGCCGTCGTCGGTGTTCTTCGCCCCGGCGTATCCGCTGGAAGAGGTGTTCGACCCCACGGGCGCCGGCGACTCGTTCGCCGGCGGCTTCATGGGCTATCTGGCGCACACCGGCGACCTCGACGAGGTCAGCCTGCGCCGTGCCGTGGTGTATGGCAGCGCCATGGGGTCGTTCGCCGTGGAGAAGTTCTCGGTCGAGCGCCTATTAGAAATTACGAATGTCGACCTGGAACGGCGCGTGCGCGAATTCCATCGTCTCGTGACCTTCGAGTCGGAGCTCGCCCCGTGAGCGAGCGGCCGCTGGACTACCGCTCGGCGGGCGTCGACATCGCGGCGGCGGACGACGCCAAACACCGCATCCAGCGTCTGGTCGAATCCACGTTCACGGCCGGCGCGGCGGGCAAGTTCGGCGGGTTCGGTGGCCTGTTCCGCATGCCCGCCGACGCCCGGCGCCCCCTGCTCGTGTCCAGCGCCGACGGCGTGGGCACCAAGATCAAGGTGGCCATCGAAGCGGACCGCCACGACACGGTGGGCCACGATCTCGTGAACCACTGCGTGAACGACATCCTCGTACAGGGCGCGGTCCCGCTGTTCTTCCTCGATTACGTGGCGTTCGGAAGGCTGGTACCGAGCGTCGTTGAACGCGTGGTGGCCGGCGTGGCCGCCGGCTGCCGCGAGAACGGGTGTGCCCTCATGGGCGGTGAGACGGCCGAGATGCCGGGCCTCTACACTCCGCCGGACTACGACCTCGCGGGGTTCATCGTCGGCTACGTGGACGAGGACGCCGTGCTCGGCGCCGAACGCGTACGTGAGGGCGACGTGCTCCTCGGCTTCCCGAGCAGCGGGCTGCACACCAACGGCTACTCGCTGGCCCGCCGCATCGTATCGGAACGCATGGGCCTCGGGGTGGCCGATCCGTTTCCGGGGGAGGCTGGGTCGGTGGCCGATGTGCTGCTGCGCGTGCACCGTTCGTACCTTCCGGCCCTGCGCTCGCTGCTCGGCCGCATTCGTGCGATGGCGCACATCACGGGAGGTGGACTTCCCGGCAATTTGAATCGCGCGCTCCCTGACACCCTCGATGCCGAGGTCGATGCCCGCACGTGGACCGTGCCGAATGTCTTCGCGCAGCTGCAGCGGGCGGGGGGGGTGACCGCCGACGAAATGTTCCGCGCGTTCAACATGGGCGTCGGTATGGTAGCGATCGCGGCCCGGGGCGAAGCGGAAACGGTGCTGACGGATGCGGCGGCGGCCGGGCTGGCGGGATGGCAGCTCGGTCGCGTTGTCCGCGGTTCCGGTCGCGTGCACATCCAACACGCGGAGGCGGTATGAAGGGTTCATGGTTCGTGATGGCGGTGACGCTCACGGTGGTTGGCGCCGGCGCGGCCCGCGCACAGTCGTCGGCGTGTCCGTCTGGTGCTCAGGGTACGGCGACGCAGGTGAGTCAGGACGCGTGCCAGCAGGCCGTGGACGTGTTCCAGTACATGGCCCCCCAACTCGGAGCGGCGGTCGCGGGCGGCAATGCCACGCTGGGGCAGGGTGGCACGTTGGGCGGGTTCGGGCACTTCTCGGTCGGCGTGCGCGCGAATGTGGTAGCGGCCACGCTTCCGCAGGTGGACGCATTCCAGCAGAGCGTGACTGGCGCGCAGCGGCAAACGCTGCCCACGAAAGACAATCAACCGCTTCCGATGCCCGTAGCCGACGCGGCGATCGGCCTCTGGAGCGGCATTCCAGTAGGCGTCACGAATGTGGGCGGAGTCGACGCGTTGGTGAACGTGGCCTATATCCCGGACGTCACCCAGAACGGCCTGAGCGTGAAGGCTCCCAACGGGTCCCTCAAGTTCGGCTACGGCGTGCGCGTGGGGATCATCCAGGAGTCGATCGCCCTCCCCGGCGTCGCGGTCACGTACCTCAAGCGCGACCTGCCGGCGGTGACCCTCGAAGGCGCGTCGGGCTTCACCACGTTCATGGTATCCAACGTCAACATCGGCACGACGGCGTACCGACTGGTGGCGAGCAAACACTTCGTGGTATTCGGACTGGCTGCCGGCGTGGGCCAGGACAAGTACAGCCAGTCAGCGGACGTGCAGGCCACGGTGCTGGGGCAGACGTCACCGACGGTGTCGCTGTCGCAGGATGTGACCCGCACCAACATGTTCGCCGATCTGTCCCTCAACCTGCCGATCCTCACATTGGTCGGCGAAGTGGGCCAGGTGTCGGGTGGCTCGGTGAGCACGTACAATCAGTTCTCGAAGGACGCCAACGCCTCACGCCTCTACGGCTCCGTTGGGCTCCGCCTTGGCTGGTAGCGCATGACCGATCGTGACGGCTCGGCGTTCATGCGCCGGGCACTGGAACTCGCCCGCACTGGCTGGGGGCAGACGGCGCCGAACCCGATGGTCGGCGCCGTCGTCGTCCGCGACGGGGCGGTCGTGGGAGAAGGCTGTCACGCACGGTACGGCGAAGCGCACGCCGAGGTGGCGGCGCTGGCGGCAGCCGGGGGGCGCGCGCAGGGTGCCACCATGTACGTCACCCTCGAACCGTGCACGCATCACGGCAAGACACCTCCGTGCGTCGAGGCAATCATCACCGCGGGTGTGACCCGCGTGGTGATCGCCACCCGCGATCCCCATCCGCAGGCGGCAGGCGGCGCCGACCGCCTGCGCGCTGCGGGCATCGGCGTCGACATCGGCCACGGCGCCACCGAGGCCCGTGAGCTGAACGCCGCGTACTTCCATCGATTGGCGCACGGCGAGCGCCCGTTCGTCACGCTCAAACTCGCCGTGTCGATCGATACCGCGATCGCCGCCGCCGACCGGAGCACGACCACGTTCCTCACCGGGCCGGAATCGCGGCGCGAGGTACACCGCCTGCGGGCCGGCCACGACGCGATCGCCGTCGGCGTGGGCACGGTGCTGGCCGACGATCCGCAGCTCACGGTGCGTCACTGGGACCCGCCGCGCGTGCCGCTCACGCGCGTGGTCTTCGATTCGACGCTCCGCACGCCCCTCGAGTCCGCGCTGGTGCGCACGGCGCGCGAGACGCCCGTGGTGCTCGTGGCGCGTGCCCCCGATCCGGCCCGGGCGCGTGCGCTCGAAGGCGCCGGAGTCGTCGTTGTGGAA
>Ga0307374_10003092_pt1 | contig 28801 bp, 33 predicted proteins | sample OX3MG_FD_202532 | JGI IMG/M metagenome (GOLD analysis project Ga0307374, IMG submission 202532) | Soil microbial communities from Risofladan, Vaasa, Finland - OX-3 | ecosystem: Environmental > Terrestrial > Soil > Coastal area > Acid sulfate soil | place: Finland: Risofladan, Vaasa | collected... | reverse complement strand
GGTTGCGCCTTGTTTCCAAGGCCGAGCACCACATTTTTTCCGGGGTCACATATCGGGTCAAATGTTCGCGCGAACATTTGACCCGGATAACCGCCTGGTTGCCGACACGCTCGAGGCCGATTGGAACGCGCACCTTCGTCGACTCGATGGACTGCAACAGGAACACGATCAGCGGCGTGCTGCCGACAAGGTGCTGCTGAACGATGAGGCACGCGCACGTATCCTCGCACTGGCCCGCGACTTTCCGCTCGTCTGGAATAATCCACGCACGGCGCCACTCGAACGCAAGCGGATGCTCGCGCTATTGATCGAGGACGCCACTCTTCTCAAGGAAAGCGACATTTCAATCCAGGTGCGTTTTCGTGGCGGACAAACCGTCTCCCTCCGCATCCCACGGTCAATGCCGATGGCGGAGGTGCGTAAGACACGCTCTGCGGTGATACAAAAACTCGATGACCTCCTGCAACGTTGTTCGGACCATCAGGCCGCGCAGCAGCTCAACGCGTTGGGACTTACCAATTGGAAAGGCGATTCTTTCACGACGAAGCGGGTGAGTTACGTGCGCCGCCTCTATGGGCTGAAAAGCTGCGCTGATCGTTTGCGTGATCAGGGCTTTCTCACCGGCGACGAATTGGCTCGCCAACTCGGTGTCAGCGTCACACAGATCCATTCCCTCGGCCGCACCGGCGTGCTGCCTCGAATGCGTTGCGGCGGCGAGGAGCGCTGCCTCTATGCACCTCTCAACGGTGCGATACTCGTCAGTGGTCGCGGCGGACGGTATGGTTCGAAGCGACCGACTTTAATTCGTGCTCAACCGTCAGGACAGGAGGCAGTATGAAGCGTTCGCCTTCAAGTTGGGTGATCGCGGCGGCAGGCGAATCTCTCCAATGCCCTCTCGGGCCAGAATGATCCGAAATGCACTCGAATACTTCGTATCGCGGTCGACGATCAAATGCTGCGTACCGCGGAGCATACCGGTCTCGGCATCCGTCCGATTCCGCGCCATTTGCAACATCCACGCCTCATTCGGGTTCGTCGTGATCCCGGCGATGACGACGCGCCGTGTGGCCAGATCGATCACGAAAAGGATGTAATGGGTGACCGGGCCCCGCCAATCCCAGACCTCGACGGAAAAGAAGTCGCTGGCCGCGATCGCCTTCCACGGCTGCGTCGCTCGGGAAACGTCCATTTCCGCGCGACCAAATCCCGATGCCAGCGCAATAATGTCGCCGGGGAAACGAGCGGATCGAGGTCTCGCAGCGCCTTTGATCCTATTTCCTTGGCGAGCGCTGCAAGAGTGCGGCGCTTCGAATCAGTAAACACGAGTCGTCGTCCTCCCAGCCGAGCGCGAAGCAGTCGATTTTCACTTTTCAAATACTCAATCTGCGCGGCGGCCTGCGGTTCGAGCCAGCAACCCATACTCGCTACGAGAAGCGCTAGAAGTGTACACATCCTCCACGGCATGCCCTGATGCCACGAGATACCGCTGCCGCTCGCCAATTCGAGATTCCGAACACAACGGCTTCAGTCACTGCGTCCAGCCCATCGCCGATGGTCCTATCCGTCCGTCGAAGTTCGACCAACGCTTACTCCCGGGTGAAGTCTGCCGCCGCAACGAGTAAGTTATGCAGCGTTTGTGGCGCAGCGAACAGAGCGCGGTTCCTAAATCGGTCTATAACGACAAACGTGGCGATCGATCGCACCGCAGGTCGTGCGTGTGGCACGACGCACGATCTCGGGGGTGTAGGAGCTACTGGCAAATACAGGCCTCCGAAGTATCTTTTCCGGCAGGATCGCATGCGTCTGCCGTTAAAATGCAAGGACCTCAATTGAACGGCGGCTCGATGATGGTAGGAATGGGATTAGGCGGACTTTGGATCCTTGTACTCGTCGTTCTCAGCGTAGCCGCGCGCGTCAAGTACCTAATCTTCAATTAGCGGCAATAACGCACGAAATGGAATAAGAACGTGTCGTACTATCTTGGCAAAATTCTTCCTATAGCATTCGACGATGCGGTAACGCGCACGGTGGATGCCCTCAAGAATGAGGGCTTCGGCGTCCTCACCGAGATCGACGTCAGAGAGACCTTGCACAAGAAGATCGGGGTCGACTTCCCCAGCTACAGAATTCTCGGCGCCTGCAATCCGGCAATGGCCTATGAAGCTCTAAAGCTTGAGAACAAGGTCGGTACTATGCTGCCGTGCAATGTCGTTGTCCGCGATACGGGCAACGGTCAAACGGAAGTAGCTGCCATCGATCCGGTGGCCTCGATGCAAGCGATTGACAACCCGGATCTGAAACGAGCCGCCGAAAAAGTCCGCGCGAAGCTCGAACGGGTGATCGCAGCGTTGTGATCGCAAACGCAATCCGCTTCATGTGGGTCAAGACACGGATCGGCGGCTTCGCACCCATCCATACGAAATCCGCCACAACAATTAAATCACTGCAATTACTCGTCACATTGTCCGCGACCCTGGCGGGACCACCGTTGTGGGCTCAGATGAACATGGATCCGTACTTCACCGCGATCAATGCCCCGTTAGAGAAGCACTCGGCGATGCTGATGGCTTTGCCGGATTTCCAAGTGGCGCGATTCGGAAATAATTTCTCCACCGGGATGCTCATGGCCGAGTACGGTCTCAGCTCGCGCTTGACGGTCGGCGTCATGGCCGAGGGCCAAAAGATCGATGGTCTGCCCGCCACCTTTGGCGGTATGCGGTACAACGCTTATTTCCATGTATTCTCAGACGATCGGTTGTTGAATCTGACCCTGTACGGTGAATACGAGGATCTGAATGGTGCGTCCCTGTACAAAATGGAAGTCTCGGGTTTTGGTCCCGAAGACCTGATGGAACCGCTGACAGTTGCACGCCATACCTCGGTCCGCACTTTCGAACAGCGTGTTATTGTCTATCACGACTGGGGTCGATTGAACGCAACTTTCAATTTCATCAGAGAAACCCCTCTCCAAGCACCCTATGGGAGCGATTATGGGTATGCTTTTGGCCTATTTATCAAACCCTCCTGGATGAGCGGATCAATGGCAGGGATGACCAACATGCCTTCGCCGCCGGCGCTTTCCATGAGCCGCTTGGGCTATGGCTTGGAGATGATCGGAGCGCTGGGGGATAATCACCGATTCGGCGTTCACTGGAACTCCCAGCAGTATTATCTTGGCCCTGTTTTCGCATATGCCATTTCTTCCTGGTCCGTGCGTCTTGAGCCCGCGTTTGGACTTTCCCACGTCAGCGACCCCTTCCTTTTGCGTGTAGGGGTGTCATACATGTTCGGGCCACCCAGTTCTGAAGCCGCGCATGGACATCCCTGACTTTCCGTAAAAGCCGGGGTCACCCGCAATAACATACTTCGATCTCGGAGACCGTCGCCACTCGACCTAATGAGGCCGGGGATGATCGGATTAACAGGCTGTTGAACAAGTCTGCACATCGGGCAGAGTACAGATTATTGGCGAACAGATAGATGTAGCGTGGCGGTGATCAACATCAGCCTGGTCGGCCCGAAGAACCTGCTGCTCGCACGAGTGGTCGCGGCGCTGATCGCCCGGGGTTACGTGATCGTCGCCGCGGTCGGCAACGACGGCTCGGCCGCGCCGCCGCTGTATCCGGCGGCCTATCGGCACGTCATCAGCGTCACGGCGGTCGATGCGGAGCGGCGCGTGCTGTTCGAAGCGGAGCGCGGGCCCCAGGTGACGTTCGCTGCGCAAGGGGCCGATCTTAAGGCGGCGAATCTGCGCCAGGTGTGGGGTGCGAACCAGCAAATTATAGCGTGCAGCGCCGTTCGCCAGCCGTGTGTGGCGAATTCAAGATTTCTCGGCCGGATACTGGATGCCGACAATGTATATTGGACAATCGGTACTCGCGAAACGCGGCTAACATGTGATCGGGCGTCCAACTTGGACGCCGGTCAGCGTCGCCACAATTTGATTCGCTTGACCGCTCCTCCCAAAACGATGGTCAACAGTCGACGCCGGTTCACATACCGATGAGTATTGCCATCGTCCGCACCTTTGTCCGCATGCGCGAGCTGATGGAATCAAACAGGGATATTGCGGCGCGCGTAGCAAAGCTCGGGCGCGGCTATGACCGCACGGGCCCGGTCATCGAGGTGCTCGTGGATGATATCGACCGGCTCGCCCGCGAGGTCAAAGACATGAAGGCGCTGCCGCCGGCTAAGAAACGGCGCATCGGCTTCGTCATCGCGGTGCTGTAGCGCCGCTCATCGATGCCGAGGAGCCCTGAGAGCGGCGACTGTTGCCACTGACTTAGTGGAGTGTGACGGCACGGCCCGTCGTCCGGTGCCGGCTAAAGTCGAAGCGAATCTGCATCAGTCGTCGGGACTGAGTGTTGATCCGTGGAAACGTCCATTGCTTGGCCGCCTCGATGGCGAGGCTCCGGAAATACCTGCTAGGACCGAATCGATCCGCAGTGGCGGCGAACACCGAACCGTCTCGGTTGACGATGACTCGCACCCAAACTTTGATATGACCTCTGATGGTTCGACGGGCGCTCTGAGGAACTTCAGGGATCACCTCACGCAGTGCCGATGGTGACGTGGCCAGGTCGCTCGGCCTCGGCTTCGGAGGCAACACCGTAGAGACCGGTTCCAAAACATCCGCTGCCACTGGTGCGGCGGCGCCCGGTGTCTGTGACAGTGAGCTTCCCGGAGCTGGAGATGGAGCCGGGGTCCAATGCGATCTAACCATGCGCATTGCGGCCCAACCCAGCGCGAGAATCACGACCACTCCGAGCACCGCGGTAAGCAAGGTCCGCGGGTTCGGGGACTTTGCCATGGACGGCGCGGGCCTCGCCGCTTCGGGAGCCGCCGGAGGGCGTGCAATCCTCCTTGGCGCCGGCTCGGGTGTCGTCGGCTCCAGCGGTACGATCGTCGCGGGCTGAACGGTCGCGTCGGGCGCAGACCCCGCCGCTTGCCCGCGGGCCCAAGCCACGAGCTCCGTCACGCTGGGACGGTTCTGCGGGCTAGGGTTCAGACAGCGGGCCACGACGTCTCGGAATGCCGGGGAGAAATCGGCCGGCAGCGCGATGGCTTCGCTGCGTTCGCCCCAGCCCGCAGGCGGACGGCGAGTCAGCGCTTCGAACAGGCAGACGCCGAGCGCCCAAATATCCCCAGCAGTGGAACTGCTTCCGTGCCGCGCTTCCGGAGGATCGTACACACTGGGCGCCCTGGCGCTCATCGTGCCTTCGCTCACGCGACGGATCGTGTCGCTTGCCAGCTTCAGCTGATCTCCAACCACTAGAATGTTTGCTGGCTTCAACTGGCCGTGCACCAGGTTTTGGCCGTGCATGAACGCGAGTGCGTCCAAGGTTGGCCGCAACATTTCTCGCGCCTCGTCATCCGTCAGAGCGCGGTGTTGCAATACCTGCGCAAGAGTCTGATCGGCGTACTCCATGACTACATAGAGACAGGGCAGCCCGTCCAGCTGGCACCCGCCCCACTGAAACAATCTAAGCAGGTTCGGATGAACGATGCCGCTTGCCCTCTTCCAAAGCGGTAGTTGTGATTCCGCCAGCGCGCGATCGGCGGGAACGAGCTTGACCGCGACTTCCGAAGGGCCTGGCGCCGCAGACTTAGTTACGAAGACGCCGCTGTGATCCGAACAACCGAGACAGCAGCCTAAAGCAAACACGTCGTGGATGACGTGTCCCTGCCACCGCGTCCACACTTCGCTCATCAATTCACTTGGTTCCACGCTCATATGCCCCCCAAGCCGCAGCTGAGCATCAGAGATCGTACAGTTTTACATCCGCGTTGACAGCATCGGGCACTGTCGCCTTCCCACGACAACCCATGCCACGCTACGCCTGACCATTTGCTAGTCTGCGGCCGGAACGATACGCCGTGCGGGGCTCACTGTAATGAGCGCCAGCCCTCGAAATCTGCGAAAAGTTCATCACCACAATCAAAGCGTGCGTGTTCCGCGGAGCCTCCACGGCACTGCAAAAAATCACGACAGCGAGAGCCTCCTCCGAACGGCGATCCGACACGGAATTCGGAGCATCGACACAGCGTCTCGAAAGCCGATTGGAAAATTAGCAGGGCAAGAAGACATCCTCGCGAATGGCCGTACATGGACGCCCCCACTTTGCCAAGCTTTCAGTTCATGAGCTCTTCCGGTTTAAGTGTGGGTAAAAATGGTGTGTTGATCAAGCAGCGAGGCTGCTTTCCATAGGGTTTGATGCATGTTTGGCATGAGGAAAAATCTGGCATGATTTGCGGATGCCAAAAATACCGAAGCGCCGCCGCCTGGCCGATGCGCACTCATTCTCTGGTTTCCGGGCTGGAGCGATCAGCCACGGCCGATTTGGTGACCCGCAGATGCGGGTCGTCACCCTCGCACGGCGGACAAAAAAACGTACTGCGGCGCCTGCGGAACGATGCATCGCAGTTTCTACGATCGTACGAGGCGGCAGGTGCGGGACTTGTCGAGCGGACCGTTCCGTATTTTGCTCGACGTCGAGGTGCGTCGGATTCAATGCCGTCAGTGTCGCGCGGTGAAGCGCGAGCGCCTCTCGTTCCTGGCCGACAATCCGTTCTACACCCAGCGCTTTGCGTATTACGTGGGCCGGCGCTGTCGTTCCGCGACGATCAAAGACATTGCCGAGGAGTTGCGCCTGGACTGGGACGCGGTCAAGGAACTCGACAAGCAATATATGCGTGCACAGCTCAAGCGCGCCGGTACTCCGGGACCCAAAGCCATCGGTATCGACGAGATCTCGATCCGCAAGGGTCATACCTATCGTATCGTCGTGAGCGATCTGATCCGTCACCGCCCGATCTGGTTCGGCGGCGAGGACCGCTCGGAAGCGAGTATGGACGAGTTCTATCGATTTCTTGGGGAAAAGAAGGCAAAAAGGATCCGCTTGGCCGTGATGGATATGTGGCGGGCCTTCGGGACATCGACTCGTCGCAATGCGCCGCAGGCAGCTATCCTGTTCGACAAGTTCCACGTCCTTCGCCACCTCGGCAAAGCGCTCGACACCATCCGCAAACGCGAATACGGCCGGCTCCAGGGCAAGCCGCGCACGTTCATCAAAGGTCAGAAATATACCTTGCTTGCGCATCCGCAGAATCTCACCGGCAGCGCCAAGAAGAATCTGAAACTGCTGCTCGCGGCCAACAAGCGGCTCAATACCGCCTACGTCTTGAAGGAATCGTTCGGCCAGCTCTGGGATTACAGCAGCGAGGCGTGGGCTCGGAAGTTCTTCGACAACTGGCGGGCGCAGCTCAAATGGCAGCGCCTGAAACCCTACGAGGACTTTGCTGACATGATCGAGCGACACTGGGATGGCATCGCGGCCTACTGCAAGGCCGAGAACAAGGTCTCGCTCGGCTTCGTCGAGGGGCTGAACAACAAGATCCGCGTTCTTCAACGCCGCGCCTACGGACTTCGCGACGAGGAATACCTCCGCTTGAAGGTCCTGACCTGCATGTTGCCTAAGCTTTGATCGAAAAATGATCAACTTTTACCCACACTAAGTCCGGAAGACCCAGTTCATGAGGGCTGACAGGATCAGATTGCAACCGTACATTCGGACTTTTGATGTGGCCTGAGCCACTGTCCCTGATGGGTTTGGCTGATTGGCTCCCCTTCGCTTTGTCGCACTCGAAGTGCTGCGGCCATTCTGGGTTTTGCCAACCTCGGTCTTACCTGTTTTGCCATCACTGCGTGATCGCCTGAGCAATCGGTGGTGTGTTCTCCTGTTTTGCCGTCGTCGTCAGTAACTGAAGCGGATTATGCGGCCATGCGTGTCGGCACATAATCGGGTCTAAATTCTCGCCCGTGTGCGAGTATCGCCCACACGGTGCGCACGTTCTTGTTGGCCAGCGCCACCGCCGCGATATTCGGATGCCGGCGCTTGAGCAGATCGGTCAACCATCCCTGGGTATTGTCGACCTTGTTCGTTGCCGCGAGGATCGCTGACCGCGCGCCGTGGATCAGCAGCGTGCGTAAGTACGCATCGCCGCGTTTACTCATCCCGAGCAGCGTGGGCTTTCCGCCGCTGGAGCTTTGGCGTGGAACCAGGCCCAGCCACGCGGAGACCTGGCGACCATTCTTGAAGCTGCGCGCATCGGCGATCGACGCGACCAGTGCGCTCGCAGCCAGAGGGCCGATGCCCGGGATCTTGTCGAGCTTGCGGCTGAGCTCGCTACTGCGGTGCCAGGCGACAATCTCCTTCTCGAACTCCTTGACCTGCCGATCCAACTCCTTCAGATGCTCGGTCAAGCGACTGATCAGGTGCCGAAACGGCACGGGGAGTTCATTGCTGGCATCCTCGAGGATCTCGGGTACTCGCTTGGCCACGTTGTAGATGCCTTGGGGAATGACAAGTCCAAATTCTCCGAGCAACCCGCGGATCTGATTGGCCTGCGCGGTACGGGCTTTCACAAAACCCTGGCGCACGCGATGCACCGACAAGATTGCCTGCTGTTCGATGTTCTTGATCGGCACGAAGCGCATGTTCGTTCGACCCACCGCCTCGCAGATCGCTTCAGCATCAGCGACATCGTTTTTATTCGTCTTCACATACGGCTTCACAAACTGCGGCGCCATTAGGCGCACCGTATGACCAAAGCGCTGCAGCGTACGCGCCCAGTGGTGCGCACTCGCGCAAGCTTCCATGCCAATTACGCAGGGCGGCAGATTCCCAAAGAATACCGCCACTTGTGCGCGCCGCAACTGTTTGCGCAGCACCGCCTTACCTCGTGCATCAATCCCGTGAACCTCGAACACGTTCTTGGCCAAATCTATCCCGACCGTTGTAATCTTCCTGGTGGACGCTCCCATTCATTTAAGTGGTTGCTAGACACATCCACTCTGGCACGCTGATGCCGTTAAGAGTGGGGGCGTCCATCCCATTGCTTACAGGAACCTTTGGCTAATGGCCCGAGCGCCCGCTCTTGTTAAGGATTGTTCGATGCCCACCTTAATGCGCAAACCTACCCGGACCCGATGGGTCTGACGGGTGGGCGTTGGACAATCCTTTACACCTCGAGCCACAAACCGAGTCTGGCATCGGAAATTACCGTGTCGCGGATGGGTCGACCAAGCGTGCGACCTCGCTGGCCGGCAAAGCGGGGCAGGCGATACAGCGCGCCTTCGGGGTCGCGCAAGAAATGACGCAATGCCACTCGCATAAGCTCTGGGCCTAGCTAGTGGGCGCCACCAAATGCGCTCACCTCGCGGACCGAGACAGTAGCGGGTGATCGGCGCCGCGCTCGCGCCGTGTGCAGGACGGCGCTGAGTGCCTCCGGGTAGGCTACCAACCGGCGGCGCGTGGCAGTGAGCGCCCACTCTGCGGCGACCGCGGGGCCCCCGCTGTTCATGATCTGGTTTTCCAATTCCGCTTGCTGGCGAAGCAACGCGACGACTTCGATGACGTTATCCATCTCTACCTCCGGATTCGCTTTGGCCACTTCGATTGTGAGCGCTTTTTGGGACGGATTTGACTCTGGGTTTTGCATGCCGGCCGCGGCTTCTTGGCCTTTAATGTGCGGTTGCCAAAGGTCGGCGTTCTGATAGAGTCACGAACATTTGGAGCGTCTGCCGATGACCCCAAAATCCCTCCTACCCCTTTTTATACTCATGATTGTCCAACCGGTCGTTGCAGCCGGGCGCGGCTATCTTGGCGTAGCGTTTACAAGCCTTCCACCCACGCAGACGCGCGTGCAACCGGGCGTCCTCGTTGCGAAAGTATTCCCGGGAGGCGCCGCGCAGCGGGCGGGATTGAAGCCGGGCGAGATCGTCACGCAGATCGATGGCGTAGCAGTGGCCAGTCCCCAATCCGCGGTCGACGCCGTCACTGATCATAGCGCGGGCGATCCGTTGTCTTTGACCGTCATCGACACATCGCACGGCTTTATTCAGCGCAACATAATCGCGACGTTGGCCGCTAGTCCGCCGAACGGCTTCGTGGCCATGGCGAAGAATGGCTCCGCGCCGCCGCCTCGCGGAGTTGGAAGCGGTCCTGCCGCGCCGGTTCTGCTTCGCCCGCTGCAGGTTGGCCATTGCTCGGCGATGGCGCCTCAGGGTTGGCAAGTGACGGATGTTAACAAGGAAGCCTCTGCATTCACGGTCGCCTCACCGGGCGGCAATCTGCGCGCCAGCTACGGCATCGTCGGCGTCAACAGCGGCCAAGCCGCCGGTTACTACGGCCCGCAATTTCGTTCGCCCGCAGCATTTGCGCAATTCATGAGTGGCGCTGTGTTCGGTGGCCAGGTTTACGCAAAGCCGCCGCAGCCCATGGCGTACGGATTCCAGTTACTCACTTGGTCGACGCAGAACGGCTTTAGCGGCTATACAATCTTCAAAGCCTATCCACTGCCGTCCGATCCGCGCGGCTATATCGTGTCGATGTACATCGGGGGGGCACCGTCCATCGAAACGAAGCGGCTCGTGCCGCTCGCGGTGGGTGTGGCGACAACCATCCACTGCCAAACGCAATTGCGCCCGCCGCCGCCCAATAATTTTCATCCCGCGCACGGCGCGACCTGCTTCGGCGGCGAATGCAGCGAGAGCGACGCGGCCGGCAGCGATTTCAATTCCATTCTCGGCACGGCCTATGTGCACGATTCCGCCGGCGACAATTTCTATGTCGGTGATGAAAACTGGCTCGAGAACGGCAAGGACGGTCCCGGTTATTACAAGGTAAACGGCAACGATGTCACCAAGCTTGATCCGGGGTTGGAGTAGCCTGCAGCTGCGCCCGGACCGAATGCCTGAACGCGAATTGGTTCATGAGCCTCCGTGGTCCGAGACGAGACATTGAGCGAATCCGACTCCAACCCGAACTTATTGGACGCGCGAACAAAGGGCCTAATTCGTGCAATCCTTTATCCTGTGATCTTTAAAGAGGGTCCCGATGAGCACGACGTCGTTCGTGCGATTGCAGTGGTCGTGGGTCGCTGCGCCTTGGACGCCACTGTCGCCGAATTCCACACAGCCATTCGAAGAGCACTTGATAGTCGTGTACCGCTATCGGATTTGAGTGACAGTGCCCGTCCCGAAACTGCAACGCGACAATTTCTCCAAGCAGTTTTGAGCCGCTTGGAACACGGAACCGAATCTCACGCGAGGTAAAGCGCATCGCGAATCGACTGGCGCCTCACCGCGCCTGTGCTCCGCCAATATTCAATTCACTGATCGATCCACCTATCGGAAGCACCACTGGTGGGCACTGTGGCACGATTGAACGATGCCAACTGTCTCGGAAGTGCTGATCCACGTAGGAGGCTTCGCTGGTGCGGGCTCGCGTTTCGCTCAACGCGGTCAATTAAAGCCGAGAACCCATTTTTGCGTCGCCGGCTCGCGCTGTATGTCGAACGCGGTGCCAAGCCACGGCGAATTGACCCGGTCACACGAATCTCTCTGGCGTTACTCTCACGATTCTTCAACTGGCGGGACGCTCTGGTGGTCGTGCGTTTCGCGTCCCGATCCGCTGCTGCCGCACTTTGAGCCGTATGAGCTTCGTCTCGAGCGACTCAATTCGTGCATCGATTTTCGGCATAGATCGCATCCTTTGGCGGCCAGCACGGTGAAAGTTTGCAGGTCACCTGAATCCAGGGAAAGCATAAATCCCCCGCCCAAAGGAGCCTCGTGCATTTCTACACGAAAAGGGCAATTTCTCGTAAAGCCCCGCAACACACCGTCTCGCCAACGGCAACAAACGCCCTTCCGCCTCGTGTCGGTATTTGGCGCTGCCGGCAATGGCGCCGGGCGGGCGCTTGCAAATAGGAGAGTGGAACAAACCGGGGCCGGCACCTCTATGCCGCTGCCTTGAGCGGTGCTTGGCCGTCCGGCATCATTCCTGGAAACCATTGGCAGAAAGTTTTGCGCAAGTCGTCGTTCAGGACCTGGGCGCGGGTTTGTTGCAGCAGGTGCGCGCCACGCTGGGTCCATCGCATCGGCTGTTTCTTCACGAAGCGCTTGCTCACCACGTAGTTTACGGTCGATTCGACGAACGCCTTGGAAATCGTCTTGTCATGTCGGTAGCGGTCGCCGTCGTTCGGAATGAACGACCGGTTGGGAGAGTGAACCATTCCGGAGGTTGGATCGATCGACGGACTTTCTGCCAAGCAAAGCGACGAGCTGCGGAAAGCCTTTGCGATGCGTTCCCGGAATTGCGGTGGCACCGCAAGTCGCGCAAAAGGCGGCGGCACTGTAGTGCCAGCCCCCGGAATGATTCACTCTCGTACGTGAGACTGCCGGCCGATGCACGGTGGCCGCGCCATGAGCGCTGACCGCCGGCGCGCTCATGCGGCGCGCAGCGCGGCCGCCACAGACGCGCGTCCGGCGTGTATCGCAGGGAGGAGTCCTCCGATCAGGCCCATCGCCAGCGCCCAGACGACGCCGAGCGCCGCGAGCGATGGGGTCACCGCCAGACGAAAGCTGTAGCCGAACGGACTAACCGACATGCCTTCGAACAGTGCCCAGGCGAGCGCGCTGCCGAGGAGCGCACCGGGCAGTGCGAGCAGAATCGATTCGAACAGCGTTGTCGCGATCACGGTAGCCGAGCCGAAGCCGATCGCCCGGAGCGTCGCCAGCTCGCGGCGGCGCGAGTCGACCATCGAGTAGAGCGAGTTCACCGATCCGAACGTCGCGGCGATCGCCATGATTCCACCGAGGAAGTAGCTCACGAAGCTCAGCAGCCCGTTGAGCGGCTTGAAATCGCGCTCGGTCGCCTCACGCTCGCTCAGCACTTCGAGATGCAAGGACGGATCGGCGCGAACCGCTGCGCGAAACGCCGCGAAGTCCGCCGGGGATTTCAGAGTCACCGAGATCCGCTGGTAGCTGTTGCGATCGAACGCCGACATCAGGGAGTCGACGTCGGCGTAGACGATGCAGGCTTCGGATTTGCCCTGCAGGAAGTGCCCGACGACGGTCCAGTCGATGCCGCGAATCGAACGACGGTCGCCGATGTCGAATCCCGTGAACTGGCGCGCGCACGGGTCACTCGCGACGAGCTCGTGAAGGCCGCGTCGGAACATTCGCCCCGCGGTAATGTGGAGCTCCGGTGCGTCCGCGCCGATCTCGCCGCCGACGCCAACGAGCGGAAAGAAGATCCGCACGCCTGTTACGCGCCGCCGCCCCTGCATCGGCACCAGGGCTTCCGGCACGACGATGGGCTCGCCCTTGAAGGACCTGCGAATGTACGGCAGGCCCTGCACCGCGGCGAGCTCGTCCCTCGGGATGTTGCCGGCGATGCCGCGCGCGCCGATGCTCGAGATCACGACGCGGTCGGCCCGCACGTCGCCGAACTCCTGCTCGCGCGAGCCGGCGCCCATCGCGAGCATCGACACGAGCACGCCGACCGCACAGGTCACGCCGACCACGATCGTAAGCGCGGACCCGGCGCGATGCGGAATGCCGGCGAGGTTAATCTGTAGCAGCGCGAGGAACTGTCGGATGAAGGGCATTGGCGGCCTAGTACGCAGCGAGCGCGGTCGCGACTCGAATCCGCGCGGCGAACACGGCCGGAAGCGCCGCGCTCGCGCACGCCGCAAGTGCGGCGAGCGCGAGGCCGATCGCGACGGTGACGCCGGGCATCGAGATGCCGTGTACGAAGCGTGCGGCAAACGGGAACACCAGCGTCGCGAGCGCGAGTCCGCAGAGCGCCGCCGCGCAGAAGGTCAGGATCGCCTCGGCGAGAATCAGCAGAAACACCGCGCGATCGCTGAACCCCACGGTCTTCAGGACCGCGAGCTCCGGCGTGCGCTCGCGCGTCGATTGCATCAGCATCGTCGCGGTCGCGAACAGGAGCGCGACGAGCACGGTGCCCACGATCGCGTGGATCAGGAAATTGAGATCACCAATCGACTGCATCTGCTCCTCGGCCAACTCGCGCAGCGAGCTCGTTTCGGTCTCATTGGGCGAGTTGGCGAAATGGTGATCGATCTCGCCGACCACGGTGTCCCCGAGCTTCGGGTCGGTCACCGCGACGTTGAAATGCTGCACGGTTCCCGCGTCCGTGGCCCGCGCCTCGTCGACGTAGTCGTAGTTGACAAGGATCGTATCGCGTCCGCCGCCGACGTCGCTGTCGGTGTAGGTTCCCACGACGTCGAAGGTCCAGTCGGTCGAGCCGTTCTTCTGTGCGAGGTTGGTTTGGAGCGGAATCTTGTCGCCGATTTTCCAACCGTATTTCTTCGCGAGACGCACGCGGATCAGAGCTCCGGTTCTCGTCCCGCGGAGCGCCTCGGCGTATTGCGGTGCGACCTGGAACGTGAAGGCCGATAGCCAGCCGGGGTTCGGACGAACCGCGACGATGCCGATCTTCTGCGTGGGGTTCTGGTAGATCCCGCCGAAGAGCTCCACCGGATCGACGAATTTGACGCCGGGTAGCGCCTGAATCTGCGTGAGCTGGCCGACTGGCAGGGGGGACGAGAAGAAGCTAGAGCGGCCTTGTACGATCAGCAGGTCGGCTCTCGCCTCCGAGATCGCGTGATCGACGCCCGCCTTCAGGCCCTGGAGCACGCCGAAGAGCGCGAATGCGACGGTCGCCTGCAGAAAGATCAACACCGTCCGGCCGGGCTTGCGCCAAATGCCGGACCAGAGGAGCGGAAGGAATTTCATGCGGTGCTCGCGCGCTCGGCCCCGTGCCTGTGCCTCGGACCCATCTTAGCAAACCGCACCTGGTGCGTCATCGCCACCGGGATCTGCAGCGCCGCAATTTCGGGGCGCCCTCGCCACGATCCGCACTGTCCGTTCCGGTTACATAGGCAGTAGTTGTAACGCCCAAGCGGACGTCGGATGCGCAGTGACGTTGCGATGAACCGGGCGACGGCTGCGGTGCTCGAGTCGAGTAGGCGCAGGTCATTGCTGACCTGCGCCCCTCTAAGAACCGGACGTGCGAGTTGGCCCCGCATCCGGCTCAAGCATGGAGAAGGCCCCTCGTTTCAAGGAGCCGGCACTCGGTCATCGCTCGCGGAGAATTTACCGTTGGCGATTCGGAATCGACGTTGACAGGTAGAGTGCAGTATCTTCAAGTTGGCGAGGGTGCGAGTACCGCCTGCCTTGATTGGGACAGATGGCCGGATCAGCCACTGAACCTCATCGTCGATGAGTTGGCTGCATACCGGACATTTGCCTTCTTGCTGCTGCCAGAGTCGTTTGGGAAAGCTACGGTCTTGCAACCGTTGCAACATCCGCGAGCACTTCCGCTCCGCGAAATAGGAGTCCCAAACCGGATCGAATGGATTGGCGTCCGACTTAACTCTGACGTGACGGACAATCCGAGTGTCTGTTGCTGAAAGGAGCGCCAGGAGTCTCGGTTCGCCGTTATACCCTCGGGTCGTGGTCGCAAACACCCAGTGCCGGTGATCAAGAGTCCGGAAGTATTTCCGCCGGACCCAACCGCACAATTTGTTTGGGTGTCTACGCCGCGCCCAGCGCCAAATCGCCTGCCAGATGTGGTGATCCACCGCCGCGTACGTCCTCTTTGCGACGACGTGTCGATGATAGTTCGCCCAGCCCCTGATCATGGGGTTAAGCAAACCGATCAGGTTTTCCGGCTTCGCCGAGCGGTTCACCCTGATTGTTTCTCGGATTTTGTCCAAGAACGCTTTAACGTTCTTGGCCGACGGCTTGATCAACAACTTGTCGTCGTATTTGCGTACATTTTGTCCGAGAAAGTCGAAGCCTTCCGAGATGTGCGTGATTTTGGTCTTTTCCTGTGAGAGTTCCAGACCCAGCTCGTCGAGGAATGCCTCGACGCACGGTTTGACTTCACGCTCCAGCAATTCTTTCGACGTGCCGGTAATGATGAAGTCGTCCGCATATCTCACCAATCGCACGCGGAACTGATGTATAGATTTTGCTGTTGAACCAAAGCGCTCAGTCAGCATCGTCTCCAAACCGTCCAGTGCGATGTTCGCGATCGTCGGCGAGGCGATACCCCCTTGCGGGGTGCCTGCCTCCGTCGGGAAGAGCTTCCCGGATTCCACATATCCAGCGTTGAGCCAGCCCGACAGCACCTTCGTGTCCATCGGGATATGGCTTTCCAACCATCCATGGCCGAAATTGTCGAAACAGCCTTTAATGTGAATGGCACTGAGTTAAGGCTTTACGCATGACCGTGAGCGGCGATCAGCAGCCGAGCCTGGGGTCTCGGAATTTTCAGCCAAGGGTAGGGTTTGGGCCGACGTTTTCGCGCGCGAGGCTCGATGCGTCCGGATCGCTTGCCGACACGCAGCTGTCCGATCAGTGTAAACATCAGGGCGATCGAGGTGCTGGTTCGATGACACAAGCCACGTGCGATCCATTCGCTCCACAGCTGCACGGTGTGCTTAAAACTCAGCGTGCGCGGATGCACGGCAGCCTTCGTTGCAGCCTGCGCCATCAGCAGTCGGATCAAGTTATAGGCGAGAAAATGTACCCACAGTTCCTTCTCGTTCATCTGCGGGGTGTTGCAGCTCAGTTCTGCCATCTGCAAGGTCGTTTTGATCGCGCGCAGGTCCAGTTCGACGTGCCAGCGCAAGCGAAACAGTTCTCCCAACGCCGCTTTCGAGACGTGGCGCGGGGAGAGGAACGTGGTCACCAGGATCTTTTTGCCGACTTTGACTTCCCGCAAGATCAGCTCCTCGGGCAACGCCGCGTAATCCTCTGGGCTCATCCACTCGGGTCGCGCCTTCGGCGTTGGCCAACGGACACGATGATCGCGAGGCCCAAGCCGCTCACCGCAGCGAAAGTCCGTGATCCGCGCTCCGTTCTGAGCAAACACCACATCCACGCCGGCCGCTTGCATGGCCGCGATCAGGAAGTAGTTGCAGTAAAACGCGTCCGCCAGCATCACATCGCCGGGACAGAACGCCGCTTCGAGCTGACGCAGCAGTCCCAGCTCGCTCGTGCCTTTACCGGTAAACGGACCCATCGCCGCATCGATCAATGCGCCGGTGGACAAGCAAATCACTGCAACCAGGCGCGCCAACGGCGAGCCGACTCCGATCGCTTGGCTCGACAACTGCGGATAGCGTGCCTGGTTCGCCGCCGTATCGGGCATCAAGATCCCGGTGCCATCGACCAATTTGACGTTCCGTCCGCGCCAACGCCATCGATCCTGCGCCCGTGCGGTCAGCTGCTGCGCCATGTACCGAGTCAACGTGCTGACCATCTCGAGCGGCAGGCGCTGGCGGGCCTTACAGTAGGCGCCGGTGTTGACGCTGCGCACACTCAAGCCTTCCGCTGCACGCTGCGCCGCCCAGCTACCGACCGCCTTTTGACACGAGCCGTCCTCGCTCAACACCTGCCCCATGAACATCGACAGCGCCAGAGTCGGCGGATACAGCCGCTCGCGATGCTCCGGCAGCAACGAATCGGTCATCGCCAGAAGCTCCGGTCCGGTGAGCAAATTGAAAAAATCCACCGCCTCGATCTGATCGACGCTGCGGCTGACGTGTCTGGCGTGTTGCTGTGAATGAAACTCGGCATTGCTAAGTAGCCAGGGACGGTTACCCGTCCCCAGCCCTTTAAGAACCGTGCTTGACACTTTCACGTCACACGGCTCAAGCCTTACAAAAGCCATGAAGCCGGTACCTCGGTTCGCGCTATCGAGTGGAATCCCATTCAAGCAGACGCTACCATTCCGTGCCAACGCAGACGGCTCACTCGGCGAGATTGTGCTCGACGTGCAAAGTAGTCTGTGAAGGCTGGATCATACGGCGTTGCCGGTGCTTGAATCTTGATGTGCCGGACGATGGGAACACTCGCGGCTTGAAATAGATCAAGGTAAGTGACCTGTCCCGACGCATCCCGGATCGATGCGAAGAACACCCAGTTGCGCCGACCTTCGGAGCGAAAGTATCGCTGACGCTTCCATCGAGCCGATTTATTGGGATGCCTGCGTTTGATCCAGGTCATCAATGCCCGAAACAGTTGGTCGTCTACATGGCGGAAGGTCTTCTTCGCCACGACGTGTCGGAAATAATTGGACCAGCCCCTCAACTTGCTGTTGAGTTGCCGGATCAAGTCTTCCGTTTTGGTCGCGACGTTGCTCTTGATGATTTCGCGAATTCGTTCGAGGAAGCTTTTGATCGCACCCTTGGAGGGCTTGATGAGTAGCTTACCCGCGTACTTGCGCACGTTGAATCCGAGAAAATCAAAACCGTCGTCGATGTGCGTGATGCGGGTCTTCTCCTCTGAGAGTTCCAGACCACGTTCCTTGAGGAAGGTCACTATCGCGGGTTTCACCTTCATCTCAAGCACTTCTTTCGATGCGCCCGTGATGATAAAGTCATCAGCATATCGGACGACATGGACTTTCTGATTCGAAGGAGCTGCCCGTCGGGCGATTTCTTCCAAACCATCCAGTGCCATATTGGCCAACGCCGGTGACGCGATTCCGCCCTGCGGAGTACCCGCCTCGGTGGGATAGACGACGCCTTCTTCCATGTATCCTGCCGCCAGCCATTTCCTTAGGATAGTTTTATCCATCGGGATATGGTCGTTTAGCCAAGGGTGACTGATCCGGTCAAAACAGGCTCTTATATCCCCTTCAAGAATCCACTGTGCAGCTTTCTTTTGTGCCAGCACGATAAAGCATTGCTCAATGGCATCGGCAGTGGAACGCTTGGGCCGAAACCCATACGAGTTCACGTCCGCGAGGGTTTCTGCGACTGGTTCCAGTGCGAGGAGTTGAAGGGCCTCCATCGCTCTGTCGCCCAGTGTGGGAATCCCTAACGGTCTGAGTTTGCCGTTCTTTTTGGGAATATAAATACGCCGTGACGGCTGCGGCTGATAACCCCGCCGTCGTAGTGACCGTGCGGCCCGAAGTTTCTGGCTTGCGGTTTTCCACACAATACCGTCAACCCCTGCCGTGTTGCGGCCGGGATTCGACGCCACGCGTCGGACCGCCAACAGCTTGGCGGATGACGAATGGGTGAGGAGCCATTGCAAGGCTTTCACCTTGCCCCAGCGACCCTCCCGAGTTGCCTTCGCAATACGCATCTGCAACCGTTGCACGCCTTCGATGATGGGTTGCCAATCGATGGCGTCCCAGATTGAAAACGGTGAGGACGCACCGAGCGGCGGCGCAGCCGTCGTCGTCATTTGCTTTTCCTCATGAGCCACGGTTCTACCGATTCTCTTGCGATGTAAGACCCGTCGGACGTGGGCTCACTTTCGTGCCGGGCGATGTTTTAACCCGTATCCGCGCCATTACAGCCCGGCATTCGCTTCTTCCAACATCCCAAACCCGCACCGCCATGGATCTGTCTTGCGACAGGCTGTCCCCCTGCGGGGGGCGATACGGGGTTTCCACGTTCCGCTTGTCGAGTAACGTTGGGTTAGGTGTCTGCAATCGACCGGGAGGCGTATGGGTCACGAGAATGAAAATCGTAGTCATTTCTCCCGCCTCCTGTACCTTTTGGTCAAGCGTGATGGCCACTTCCGCTTGTTCATTGATCACGGTCTTTAGCGCAGATTTAGATGTCTTCACCATACCAACTATCTAGCACTCATCCGGTCTATGGCTACCAGAAGGGTACGCCTCTCGCGATTGGTACCCCGCACCTTGCGGTGCTTCGTTTCATTGTCGGAGCAGCTCCTTTATTCATGCTCCTAGATTCGCCCGGTGACACGGGCGGTCCCCTTCGCTATCGTGGGGACAACTCTCCAGGCGACCTCGTGTCGCAAACGATTACTCAAGGCTGGCCCTCGCGGTGGTGGCGGTGATGTGTGGTAACAACATCCTACCAATCTCGGTGGTCAGCCTTCTCCTTCAATTTCAATCGATTAGCAATCTGCGTAAATGTCGCTGGGGCTTAAGTCAGTGCCATTCCCATTAAGGGTCACTCTCCATCATCCGGAAGAGCTTCGCCGCCATCGCCTCGGTGAAGGCGATGATCGAGAGGAACTCGAGCGCGCGCTGAGACCGTTTATGCTCCTGGAGGCGGCACCGGCTTCTTTTGCAAGAATTCCCCCGCAGGCAGGGCCGCTACGTGGAAGTAGTTGCTCTCCGCCAAAGCCTCATACAGCGGTGGCGTGAAGAAGGCCGAGATGCGCGAGGCGACAAGCGCTGTCGCCATCATCGGGATCACCATGCCGGTGCCGTTGGTCATCTCCATCACGATGACGAAGGATGTGATCGGCGACTGGGTAACCGCGGCGAGGTATCCCGTCATGCAGAGCGCGATCACCGCCGCCATCGGCGCCCAGGCAAAGGCGGCGTGCACCCACTGGGCAAGGCCCGCTCCGATCGACAATGAGGGCGAGAAGAGGCCGCCGGGAATGCCGGCCATGTAGGTCACCACCATGGCGCCCCACTTGGTGACGGCGTACCCTTCCGAGAGCGGCGCGGCGCCCGTCAGAAGGTGACGCGCCTGGTCGTAGCCGCTGCCCCATGTCTCTCCGTGGGTTCCAACTCCCAGCGCGGCAATCACGAACCCGATAGCCAACGCATAGAGCAAGGGCTTGCGCGTGCGTAGCGCGATCAGCCAATCCGGCATCCACGTGCGCCACCGCAAGAGCGCGAGATTGAAGGCCGCGCCGAAGAGCCCGCAGAGCGACGCCGACAGGATTACCGGCAGCACGAACGCGGCACCCAGATTCCCGGACACATTAATCTGGCCGAAATAGAGATAATTGCCCGCGAGCGCGAGCGATGTCAGTCCGGAGAACACCACGGCGGTGATCATGATGCCGTTGGTGCGGCTCTCGAAGTCGCGCGCGAGCTCCTCGATGGCAAAGATGATGCCGGCAAGCGGCGTGTTGAACGCTGCCGACAACCCCGCCGCCGCGCCGGCCAGCAGGAGCCGGCGCTCGAGTTGCGCATTGCGGTGCGGGTAGAAGCGCCGGATCTCCACCATGATCGCCGCGCCAATATGCACCGTCGGTCCCTCGCGGCCGATGGTGAGTCCGCCCAATAGGCCGATGAGGGAAATGCCGATCTTACCAACTACCACGCGCAGGCCGAAGAGGCGTCGCATCAGCGTGTCCTCTTCCTTGCGCGGCGCATGGAGCGCCGCAATCACCTGCGGAATGCCGCTGCCCTCGCTGCCCGTGAACCAGCGCCGAGTGAGAAACAGCGCCACGACGGTAAGGGACGGTGTGATTACGAAGGCGAGCCAAGAGCGGCCCGCGATCCAGCCAAGAAAGACGTTGGCGGCATCCGTGCTCCAGTCAGTATAGAGCACCGACACGAGGCCGACGAGAAGCGCCGCGCCCCACGGCAGTCCCACCTGCAGAAAGAGCCGCCTGGAATGCGCGCCGAGGAGCCGGCGCTTCGTCCGCTCACGGGGTCTCTCCCGGGAGCCTTCGCCCGGACTTTCCGATGAGCCTTTCGCTGGGCCTTGCTCTGGGCCTTGCTGTGCCGAAGACATCCCGGCGGCGTCAGCGCGCAGCTTCAAGCGCTGCCGCCAGGTCATTGATATCCGCAATCGTCGTCTCGCCGTCTGTGCCGCAGATCCTCACCACTTCGCGCCCTTCGAGTTTTGCCACATCTACACGCTGGAGAAGCGCAGCAAGCAATGGCTTTCTCTCCCAGCGAAGGGGATAGACAGACCATTACGTCACGACGCACCATGCCCCGATCCTACGAGATGCCGCCGCCGCTTGCCAATTCGAGTTTTCGAATAGTACGCGCGGCGAATCCTCCCCGTCACGCGAATCTCACCGGCCGTACTCTCGAGATTGTTCTATTGGCGCGACGCGCTGATGGTCGTGCGCCCCGAGACGATGATCCGCCGGCATCGCGCAGGATGGACGTGATTCTGGCGGTTGAGGTCCTAGCGCGGCCGGCCGGAGATTCCTCGACAATTACAGGCTCGTATCCACCGCATGGCGAATGATAATTGTCAAATTATCCGCGACGCTCCGGCCGCGAAGATCCGTGGGCGGCCATGATCCCGGCTGCGCTCGCGTGCAAGGCGCGGTGTCGCCTGAGCGTGTGGTACTCGCGTTCGACTTCAGATCCGCGGTCGAGCCGATAGCCCGACATGCGGAAAAATTTCTCCGAGTCGTTTCACTTTTGCGCATCCAAGTCGCTGATTTCTCTAGGACCGAATTCGACGAATGACCGAATATTCCACAAGTCAAAGGGTGCGAAACGCACCTAACACCTTGATTTATTGGTGGCCAGGGAGGGAATTGAAGTCTCCTCTTTGAGCCTACAATTTCCCGGATTTCTGCATGCCGATCCGCTAGGTTACCCAACCTGTTACTCCCAGCTGATTTTGCGGATTCGATCATTGAACCCGGGACACGCATACGACTTGCACCGCCTATATGGGTAATTCAGTCCGCGTTGTCATTCGGCTCGTGATTTCTTGGGTCATCTTTCAATTGTGGTCGACCCCGGCATTATGAGTGCCATTTGCCGACTACATTAGCCGCATGGTTTTTATAACTATCTGTTTTCATTGGACCCAGATGTCCGGCAACGGCCGCTGTTCGCCTTCATCGCCGCACAAATACCGGCACACGAAATCGCAGCGAAAATATTGTCTGGGCGAACCCATAGTACTGAGCTTACCCGCAGAGCGGCGAATGCATTTGAGTATTCGCACACTACGGCCAGCGCCTCGGTGGAATGCTCAACTATTACCCCTTGGCAGCCGCCGCCTGAGGGCCCGAGGGCGTCGTTTCTGTTTTGGACAAAAACGGCGTCGTTTCGCTCGGACAGCCGCAATTGACAGCGGCAAGGAACTTCCTTACAGTAAGGAACGTCCTTACAGCGAGAGGCGGCCGATGATCACGAGCAAGCTGACGACCAAAGCGCAAACGACAATTCCGCAGCCCATCAGGGCGGCACTGCATCTGCAAGAAGGCGACGAGCTGGTCTACGAAATTGAGGGACAGCGAGTCATTCTCACCAAGGCCAGGCAAGTGCGGGAAGGGGACGATCCATTTCGCACTTTTGGCGAGTGGGACTCGCCAGCCGACCGGAAAGCTTATGGCAAACTTTAAGCAAGGCGATGTCATCAAGGTCCCTTTCCCGTACACGGACCGAGCGACCCGGCAATCGCGGCCTGCACTGGTGGTTTCCGCGGGAGCTCTCGAAGAAGCCCATCATCTGATTTGGGTGGTCATGATTACCAGCGCGGAAAACCGCGGCTGGCCGACCGATGTGGCCGTGAAGGATCTCGCCGCGGCCGGGCTGCCCGTGCCGTCAGTGATTCGCTGCGCGAAGATCGCCACCCTCGAGGCGTCCGACGCGAGGAGACTTGGGAAAATATCGTCTACGCTGCTTCGGCAGGCATTGGGCCAGATCAGTCACGAGCTTGGCCTCGCAGGCCATTAACGCGCTCGCGCACTGGCGAACTCGCCACCGCCAGGTGCAATGCTCGACGACTAGCACCTCGCAGCCGCCGCCTGAGGCCCCGAGGGATGTCTCTTTTATTTTTGGACAGAACGGGCCTCGATTCCCACAATATTCGCACACTCGCAATCGTGCGCGCCCGAAGAAATGCGTAAGCTTTTGATTTATTGGTGGCGAGAGAGGGACTCGAATACCGCCGCCAAACGATTGATATCGATTGCTTTATGATGTCGCGGCCCGACAAGTTATCCCCAAAGTAATCCCCTTCGCCGATGTAACCCGCATCGAGATCGCTCATCGACGACCCAGCGCGCCCAGCTTCGCCGTCGATCCATATCGCAGCGTTTGGGATTGGAGATGCCGGCGCCAGTATGTGCCGCGCCGGGGCTTTCGAAATATCGGTCAAACCGTTGCCGAAAGCTCGATCGATGCCGCTGCTCGCTCGACGAGCGTCTGCATCCCGTGTCCTGGATTAGCCACCTTACGAGTTCTCAGGAGATTTTTCCCTTCAAGCAAAGCCACATCCCGTCGGACCGCCGACGGATCGCGAGAAAGTGCCGCAGCCAACTCCGAAAGCACAAGGGCATGATCGCGTACCTGCCTCATCAGCCGCAGGCGAGCAGGCGTCATGACTTCGAGCAGATCGGCTGGGTCTTCAAAGGATAGCGTGATGCCGGAACGCACGGCCGCACCACGATCAAGCTTACTGGCGTTATCCCGCATGCGCTCAAAGAAGCGGTCCGTCGACTCAACGACGATACGAACCTTACCGCCGCGACTAGCCATCCTCTTCGTCGAGGTACCTGCGGACCTCGGCCGCGAAACGCCTTTCGGTGCTCTCATATGATTTAAACTCCACCGTTTCGACTCTTCCTCGGCTGTGACGATGATTAAATCCATGCGCATTGTCGTAGCCGATAATTCGCCCATTGTCGACTGCGGTGCTGCGGGTGTCGATCAGTGCCAACGAATACCGCAGCAGCCGACCCGACCGCGAGTAATCCATCTGGATTCGCACCAGAATGCCGCACTTGCGCCCTTTCGGATAGAACTCGTCCCGGACCGATCTGGCAGGATCGATATCATCCTCGCGAACTCGCTTCGCCATAATATGGGTCACGCCAGAACGGACATTTAATATCCTATCTGATTGCTATAGTCGATGCAAGCGCCTACGTGCCGATAAGTAGTAGCAAACGCGATCGGCTTTGGTGGCGTCTGGCGCAAACTCTGACGATAATGCTGCTTTGCCGAACCATCAAGGGCCAATATCCGCGGCATGATGGCGGTCACCGCGCCCACCAGGCATTGTTCCCGTGCTCGGTAAAGATTCGATTCGCCGATAGATCCGTCTATCGGAAGCGCCACCGGCGGCAACGTGGCATGGAGAAGTCCCCGCGCGAATAGATGCACGCTCACCGCCATCGCGGAATCACGCCTGATGCCGCCTTCATTTCTAATTCGGCTCGGGTCGAGAGGGGTGTCGCACCGCGGCTGCCCGGAATGCCGCTCGTCGTCCGAATCAAACCGCCAATGGAGGACATCACGCCGCCGACCATCGGGCCCAATCGTTCGTTAAACTCGTGAACGAGTATGTCGCGGCTCCGTTGACATGTTCCGGCTCAACCATTCGGTGCTCGCGTTCCTTCCAGCTAACAGCCACGTGATATACCGGATTGCCACGGAACCGACCACGACGGTTGCATCGGCGGATGTCGCCATCGAACAGGGCGGCAACGTCCGCCGCATAGACAGCGGGATCATCGGCGCCATACCAGAGCGGTTCCCCTGGCAGGTTGATGTCGCCGGACTCGGGAACGTTATCCAGCGAAGCCGCGTCGGCGTCGCACCGAAGGAAATAGCTGTAGCAAAGGACCGAATCAAATCCTTCGCCTCGGGTGCTGTGGGTCAGCGTAATGATCTTCTCCAGTATGTCAGCATGCGCCCCAGCCGATTGATGCTGCGCCCGGTCTCCTAATCGGTCGGGTGGTGACGAGCTGTCCCTTGACCTGGCGGCGGACCAGTTCCGACATCGTCATTCCGCACGGGGTAGCCTCGGCGCGAAGCGCTGCCACATCGAACAGCGACATCCGGATACCGAAGAACTCAGTCTTGGGTTGCTTCCGGGTCATATCCTCAATCCCTCGGCCGGCAACGGCGATGCGTCCGAGAGGACTCCGACGCGCAGCCTGGCAGGAAGTCTGTACAAGGTAGGGGTTCGTTAAACAATTCCGGAACGAGCCCGGAATTGTCACGAACCCCTTGGTCAGGGCTACGCCCCGACACCCCCGTAGCACTCGGCCGCCGCAGGCTCCTCACCGGTCTCCGCGCTGCGCTTGTCGGCCGTTGCCAGGAAGAGGATTGGACGACACATGCGACGTCGTAGGTGCCTATGTAGGATGGCGCTACGCGCAATAAGGCAAGCGGAACACCCTCCGGAACTCCCGCTGGCCGACCGCCAGCGGAACATGTCGCTGTCGGCGCTACTCGACTGGTCGCTTCGAGGCACTCATTTCGTTTCCGTCACTGACGGTAGTTGGCCGATCTCGGCAACATGGTTGCCGCCGGCCGGCTTCTCCGCTGCAACCTACACTCCTGACCCCTACCGGACGATCTCGAATGGTAGCTTCAGCGAAGGCAATTCAACCAATCGATGAACGAGCGGGCGCACATCCCACCAGGGAAAATGATCTCAGGGGACCTTGGCGCCCGTGTTCAGTTGACGCTGGTAGTCCGCTGCATCGAAATGGCCTTTCGACTCGGCAATCAGGCCGTCGGGTCCAATTCGCCACTCTTCGAACCCGCTGATCCGGACAAATTTCCCCGTGCCGCCGGGACCCGTGTTGGTTCCGGTTAATGTCCAGTGGTAGGTGATCTGAGTGCCCTTCACGGAAACTTTGTCCATTCTGATCACCAGATCCGGAAAGGCGGTCATGAACCCTTGCGCGAAAGCGGTAATTGCTGCGCGCCCAACGGCTGCGTTCCCGCCATTAACCTTCAGCGATCCTTGTTCGGCGAAAAACGAAGCGACGCTCGCGGCGTTCTGGCTGCACCAAGCGGCGGTATATCGGGCTCCAAACTCGGTGAGCTTCGTGGAATCCATGAGGGTCCTCTACGATTTGCAGGCGGTCACGACGACAAGGAGCAAGGACAGTAGTCTTGGTCGAGGCGCCACAGCCATCTCCAACGCGCTGGATTCATTTGGCTGCTCCCAATTACGTATGCCTGTCGGCACCGAGATGATGTTACCGATTGCTGCGAAGCCGATCCAATGGTCCTGTCCGCAAGCGGCCGTCCGCGAACATCAGCTAACCGGTATCGTAGTTTGCGGGAGCCGAGGCGTAGGACGCGTCCAACGGGCCCATTTGCGGCATCAATCGACATGTAGTACATTGTAATACATGAGCACTTTGACGCTGCGTGTACCGGATGACTTGGACAAGGCCCTGGAACGGCAGAGCGCCGCGCTGGGAATCTCCAAGAGCGATCTCGCGCGAGAGGCGCTGAAGCGCTACCTGCGGGTCGCAGAATTTCGCACATTGCGAACAAGGTTGGTCGCCCGCGCACAGGCTAATGGGATCAACACCGACGACGATGTTTTCGAAGTCTTACAGAAATAGTGAGGATTGCGCTTGATTCTTCGGTTCTGATCGCGGCTCATATCAGCCGCGCAGGTGTGTGCGCCGAGTTGCTGGAAGATCTGTTATTGCACCATGAGCTTGTAACGTCCGAATTCATACTCGGGGAACTGAGAAGAAAGCTAGTGGAGAAATTCCGCTTCCCCAAGCATGAGGTGGATCAGGTCTCCGCATTTCTTCGCCGCGTGGCCGTGGTTGTTGAACCAGTCGATTTGCCGTCGGACGTGTGTCGGGATCCAACGGATATACCCATCTTGGGCACTGCAGTCGGTGGCGACTGCGCGCTCCTAATCAGCGTCGATCGTGATCTGCTCGACATGCAACGCATCAATGAGATCCCAATCCTTCGACCGGGGGAGTACTGGCGGTGCACAACCCAGCGCGGTTGAGCTGCGCCCATTGACCCTGAGTGGACAGTCGCGCTGTCCGCCTTCGGGCGGACTATCGACGTTTGAGAACTACTGACACCATTCCTCGCCATGACGCAAAGTTGTGCGATTACACCCGGGCGGTGCGGGCAGCGGATCACCTGCTCTCCAAAATCCCATGCGCCGTAAAACTTCCGGCATCTCAGAATCGATCACCGCCAAGTGATTCCCGTCTCCATAGTGCGTGGCGCTTCGGTACCGTGTGCTTTGCGAGTACTTGTCTTTGCCGGTCCAAACGTAGACTGAAATCCAGTACCCGAAGGGCGCCGACTCAGTCGGATCGGCAATGATGACGTCGCCGTGTAGCGGACCGCGCTCTAGGAATCTAGTTTCCTGGTTATTATTACTGCCGGTAGCATTAGAAAAGACGGATTGGAATTTGTTTGACCGTCTGTCATAGGTGAATAGTTGGGTAAAAATAGCATGGCTTCCGTTGCCACCACGCGCTGACCCGGTCGTTATCATGAGAAGTGGACTGGTGCTGTTTGCTCGTCGAAACACGATCTGGGCCGAATAGAGCTCGATTGGTGTCGAAAACCAGTCAGAGTCATTTTTCGGCTTTGCGTACGTGCAGTGTGGTGTCAAGTTATCAACAAAGCACTGCGCCAGTGCGCCGCCATCAACGGGTCCAGCGCCTGCTCCGCTAAAGTGGGACCCGGGCAGTATTGCTGCCACAAAAGTCCATTGCGTTCGCGTCTTGAACGGTCGAGTCAGATCTAGGCGGGCAACGACATCAGCGCTCTGTCCCTGCGATTTTGGCAGCGAGGAAACTACGCTCTGCGTAATGTCGGTGGAGGAGATCTGCCCTGAGGAATCACTTGCGAATGCTGAAGAGGTTGCAGCGCCCCCCCCGATGATGAGCAGTAGGCACAACGATGGCAGCCATCTAATGCGACATTCAGATTGAGGTGCGTCTGGCATTTGCGGTCCTCCGACGGTTCTCACGGCTATGGCTCTTGAGCCTACGCCTCGCTCATTACATGCAAATCCTGGGCATTCGCTTTTCTACTTGTCAAGTTGCGTCGCGGGCGGCCGGAATTGGACGGAATCTGTCGGGCCCACTGGCCGCTGGGCGAATGACCGGTCTACGGCGCCCAATCTAAGGGAGTCTATGACTCAAGGTGGCCGGTCGGCGACAGTCAACCCGGCGACCCGCAGACGGTCGCATCGTGACCGATACTATTGAATCACACTGCGGTAAGAGTCTTCGCGGCATCCGCCGATTCGTTTCGGGCCGCGCTCGCCTTGAGCGTATCCAAATAATCCCCCCAGGCCTGCATCATCTTGCGCCGCTCCGGCAGGAACTCCGCATAGTTGTAGGCCGCACGCACCGCATCGCGCTCCGCGTGCGCGAGCTGCCGCTCGATCGCGTCTCGATTCCACCCCTGTTCATTCAACAGCGTCGAGGCCATGCTGCGAAAACCATGTGCGGTCATTTCCTGGTTCGTATAGC
>Ga0307374_10003085_pt1 | contig 28848 bp, 19 predicted proteins | sample OX3MG_FD_202532 | JGI IMG/M metagenome (GOLD analysis project Ga0307374, IMG submission 202532) | Soil microbial communities from Risofladan, Vaasa, Finland - OX-3 | ecosystem: Environmental > Terrestrial > Soil > Coastal area > Acid sulfate soil | place: Finland: Risofladan, Vaasa | collected... | reverse complement strand
TCATCGAGGGGTTCGTCTATCCCGACGAAACCTTCGCCGAGGGGCCGTTCGGCGAGTTCACCGGCTATTACGGTCGGCCGAGCGGCGACACGCCCTATATGCGGGTGGAGAAGATCCGCTTCCGCGACAGCCCGACCCTGACCTGCGCGCTCATGGCCGACGGGGCGGCGAACGAGGCGGGACTGTTCTGGGGCTCGGTGCGTTCCGCGGCGATCTGGGCCGACCTCGACAAGCTCGGCGTGCCCGGGATCCAAGGCGTGTGGTCGATTCCCGAAGCGGCGGGCTGGGGCATCACCGTGGTGTCGGTGCGGCAGATGTATGCGGGCCACGCGCCGCAGGTGATGGCGCTCGCGGCGCAATGCACGGGCGGCGCCTATTTCGGCAAGTACGTGATCGTGGTCGACGACGACATCGATCCGACCAATGTGCACCAGGTGCTGTGGGCGATGGCGACCCGCTCGCGCCCGGCGCAATCGATCGACATCCTGCGCGAGACCTGGAGCACCTATCTCGACCCCAGCCTCAATCCGCCCGAGATCCGGCCCTGGGGGTCGAAGTGCCTCATCAACGCCTGCATGGACTACCGTTACATCAAGTCATTCTCGCCGCGCGCGAAGCTGTCGCAGCAGGCCTATGCGGGCGTGGCCGCGCGCTGGCGCGAGTTGGGGCTCGAGGGCGAGGCGCCGAAAGTCACGGTGTTCGAGCAAAACCCGTTCCCCGAGACCCTCTAGGCCCGCGGATCAGCGCTTGGCGCCGGCGTAGCTCGTGAGATCGATGTATTCGAGCACGGTCCCGTCGGGGTCGCGGAAATAGGCGCGCGGCCCGTTGACGACGCCGCCCTGCCGGTCTTCCTCGAACAGAACCTCGACCCCGTGCGCGCGCAGATTGTCGAGCGCCGGCTTATAGTCGTCTTGATCGACCATGAACGAGTGATGCACGCCGTTGTGGTCGTCGAGCGACCGGTTGATCGGCGGCTCGTGCTTCACCAGGATGATGCAGTCGCCGCCCGCGTCGAGAAAGGCCATCGCGCGATCGGGGGTGGTGAAGAGATGCCGGCAGCCGACGATGTCGGTGTAGAACTGCGTGCTCTTGCCGAGATCGCTCACGGGGATGCTGAAATGCGCCATGCCCTTGATCGCAACCATCTGTTCTGCCTCCGTCCTCGTCAGGGGGTCGTGCCGGCTCCCGTTGCCGCCGGCACGGCCTTCCAATCCGCATCCGGATCATAGCGCGAAATCGCCGGCGCGATCTGCGCCGTGGCGCGACCGAGATTCGTTTGATAGACGATCCCGTCCTGGTTGACCATGAAGCTCATCACGCCGGAATCGCCCCATTTCGCCGGATACGCCACCAGCGCGAAGCCGCCGATCATGTGCCCGTTCACGATATACTCGCGCGCGCCGTCGGCCGCATGCGGTCCCTGGCGCAGCAGGATCTTGAAGTAATAGCCGTGATAGGGCGCGTGCCGGCCGCCATAGCCCTCGGCCTGGGCTTCCGCCATGAGCGGTCCCAGCGGGCTTTGCGGCGTGCCCGCGGCGGCGGCCCAATAAAGCCCGTCCTTGCGGCCGCGGTGGCTGACGAAGCGACTTGCATATTCGGGGATGCCGCCGCCGTCGCGGTCGATACTCGCATAGTCGCGCTCGGCGTCGACGAAGGCGAGGCAGGTCTTGATGGCGCTCAATTCATTGCGGCCGATGCGGCGGTCGAGAATCTCTTGCGCTCCGGCGCGGGCATCGAAATGCCAGGCCGCGCCCGTCGCGCGCAGCGGAATGGGAAACGGCCATTCATCGGCGCCGATATAAAGAACGGCTCGATCCTTGCCCGCGCGCTCGATCTTGTGGCGCGCCGTGAACGCGGCGACGAATTTCGCGCGATCCGTCTTGTCGGCGACGGGATCGCCGGAATTGACCAGTTTGCCGCTGCCGGGGCCAAGCACGTGCCTGATCGCTTCGGGTCGGTCGCTGCGCACGGCCGCGAGCAGCGCGTCGAACGCCTGAGCGGGCGACGAATAGCTCGGCTCCCTGGCGCTACCTGCGGCCAGCGCCGTGCCGGCCCAGCCGGCAAGAAGCGCGGCGATGAACAGCCGTTGCAGCGGGAAGGCACGGGTCGGTGCGTGAGCGGTTACGCGCAAGGCGGCCTCCTCGCTGGATCGAACGACGGCTTCATGGGCGCCGCTCCGGCGCTTGCGGGCGCTGGGGCCGGGCGACCGGCGCTCGCGACGCTGGCGCACGGCTCGGCGGCGGCGGCGATTGGCGGCTCGCCTGGCCGCGCTGTGACAGGGCGCGCGCCTCGGGGCCGCGGCTGAGGTCCTGGAACGCGGTGGGAGACCGTTGCGGTGCCGGTTGGGTCACGCGCGGGGCAACACGGGCCGCCGACGGCGGCGCTTGTTGCGGCGTCACACGCGGCTGCGGTGCTTCGCGGCGCGGCTGCACGCCCGTCGCCGGAGCGCGCGGGCGCGGCGGCGGCGCGGCGGGGCGGGCTGCGCCCGGGCGTTGCGGTGCCGGCTGCGGCGCCGGCTGGGTCACGCGCGGGGCAGGACGGGTCGCCGATGGCGGCGCCTGCTGCGGCGTCACACGCGGGCTCGGCTGCGGCGCTTCGCGGCGCGGCTGCACGCCCATCGCCGGAGCGGGTGGGCGCTGCGGCGGCGCGGCGCGGCGGGCTGCGCCCGGGCGTTGCGGGGCCGGCTGCGGCGCCGCCGGATAGCCGCGGTAGTCGCGGCGTTCCGCCGGCGAGCCGGGAAGCGCCCTTTCGTAGCGGGCGCGGCTCCTCGGGTCGGCATAGGGCACGCCGCGGCGATGCGCGGGATCGTGCTGCCAGACCGTCGCCCGGATCGGCGGATGCCCGGCATCGATGCGGTTGAAGCGGCTGGGATTGACGCGGATATCATGATCACGCCAATCCCAGTGCCCCCAGTTCCAAAGCACGTCGACAACGCCGATGGCGACGCCGAACCCGATCCCGCCATAGGTCACGCTGATGCCGAGGCCGGGCGGTGGGCCGTAATAGATCGGCGGATAGGCGGGATAGGGCCAGGCTCCGTAGACCACCATCGGATTATAGACCGGCACGGCCACGAATTGCGGCCGCGCCGGCTCGATCTCGATATAGGGGCCGTCCGCGGTCACGATGATATCGGGGTTCGATGCGAGCGTGCCGGCCGCCAGCGCCGCGTGGCGCAGGCGCTGGATCGAATCCATGACATCGGCCTGCTGCGCGAGAAAGGCATTGCCGATTGCCTGGGTCCAGTCGAGCCGCGCGTCCATCATGCGTAGGATCTGAGGAAATGCCACCAGCGACTTGACGCTCGGATCCCAGTTCTGGCCCTCGAGCGCGGCCGCCAGCGCGCCGTCGCCGAGCGCAGCATTGCCCGGCAGTGCGAGCCAGCGGTCGGCGTCGACGATCTCGAGTGGATACGTGGCCGCGGTCAGCATCGTCGTGAGCAGCGGATCGGGATAGAGCGCGATCGCCGCCAGCATCTGGTCGAGTTGCGGCGCCTGGTAGAGCAGTTGGACCGCGCCGGGCGGCGGCGGGGGCGGCGGATATTGCGCCCCGGCTGTCGTGGCGAGGAAGAGCGCCACCGCCATTGCCGCGCCGCCGATGAAGCGCTTCATTGCCTGATCTCCTCCGGGGCCGCACGCAGTCTGGCACGCCAACGGGCGCATCGACTATCGGGTTTCATCGGCCATCGCGCAAGGTGCTAGCGCCTGCCGCGGCCAATGCGTCGCTCAGGCGCCGAGCACTTGGCGCAGCACCTGGGCGAGTTCCTCCCGGCGATAGGGCTTGATCAACAGCCGCACCGACTGCGGCAGCGCGCCGCGGTTTTCGGTCAACTTCACTTCCGGGAAGCCCGATGTCAGGACCAGCCTGACGCTTGGCCAGAGGGCGCAGACCCGGTGCGCCAGGCCGAAGCCATCCATCGTCCCCGGCATGACGATGTCGGTGAAGAGCAGATCGACCGGCTCCTTCGCCAGGATCGCCAGCGCGGCCTCGGCACTGCTCGCCTCGATCGCGCGATAGCCAAGATCCCTGATCTGGCGCACCACCAGCCGGCGCAGCGACTCGTTGTCCTCGACCGCCAGGACCGTTTCGCCGTTGCCGCGGAGCGCCGCCGCCGGCGGCGGCGCGCGGGCATCGTCGCGAACATCCACGGCACGCGGCAGATAAAGGCGAAACGTGGTGCCCCCGCCGGGCTCGCTATAGACGTTGATGTGCCCACCCGACTGCTTCATGAAGCCGAAGACCATGCTGAGCCCGAGTCCGGTGCCGCGGCCGGGTGCTTTGGTGGTGAAGAACGGCTCGAAGATGCGCCGCAGCACCTCCGGCGTCATACCGCTGCCGGTATCGCTCATCTGGAGCACGGCATAATCGCCCGCAGCGGCGTCGGGGTGCGCCGCCACATAGTCGGCATCGAGGGTGCGATTGGCCGCGGCCACCATCAATCGGCCCCCGGACGCCATCGCGTCGCGCGCATTGGTGGCGAGGTTGATAAGGCTCGCTTCGAGTTGCGCCGGGTCGACGACGACGGGCCAGAGATCAGCCGCGAGGTCGAGCGATATCTCGATGTTCTCGCCGAGCGTGCGCTCCAGGAGCTTCACCATGTCGCTCACCCGCTCGTTGAGCGACACGTGTTGCGGCGTCATCGGCTGGCGCCGCGAAAAGGCGAGCAGCCGGCGCGTCAGCTCGGCGCCACGCATGGCGGCCGCGAGCGCGTCGTCAAGAAGCTCCCTGGATTCGCCGTCCTGCCCGATCCACGGGCGCAGCAGATCAAGGTTGCCAATGACCACGCTCAGGAGATTGTTGAAGTCATGCGCCATGCCGCCGGTCAACTGGCCGACCACCTCCATCTTTTGCGCCTGGCGAAGCTGCTCCTCCGCCTGGTTGCGCCGGGTAATGTCGTCGGCGATGAAAAGAACGCCGTTTTCGCCGCCGGCGCTGTCGCGGAGCACCGCCGCGGAGATGTTCAAATCCATCTTCGTGCCGTCGCGGCGAAGGCGGCGGATCTCGACATTGTGGAAGCCGCCTTCCTTCCGTGCGCGATCGAGCATGGAACTTGGACGCGATGTATCGCGAACGGCGGTCGCATCCGCGATGCGCTGCCAGGGCAGACCGAGAACGTCCGCCGCCGCCCAACCGTAGATTTTCTCGGCAGCGGGATTCCAGATCGACACATTCTCATCGCGGTCGATGGCGAAGACGGCGAGTGGCGACGCCTCGATCACCGTCGAAAGCGTCTCGCTCGTCTCGCGCATCGCCTCTGCGGCGCGGGCGCGTTCCTCGAGGGTTGCGCGTCGCCGCTGATCTTCCGCCGCCGCCGCCGCCGCTTCCCGGCGTGCGGTCGCGTCCCGCACGATGGCGATGCCGAGCGTTTCGATTCCGCCCCTAATCGGCCCGATTAGCACGTCGACCGGGAATTCGCTGCCGTCGGCGCGGCGGCCGTACAATTCCAATCCCGTCCCCATTTCCCGCGCCCGGGGACTGGCGAAAAAGGCGCCGCGCCGGCGAACATGGTTGTTGCGGAAGCGTTCGGGCAACAGGATTTCGATCGCCGCGCCGAGCAACGCTTCTCGCTCGTAACCGAAGAGTCGCGCCAGTTGGTCGTTGGCTTTGACGATCCGGCCGTCGGCATCGATGATGGCGACGCCGTCGGGGTTGTAGTCGAAGATGCCGGTGAGCAGCGCGCTTTGTTCGTCGGACTGCCGACGTTCGGTGATGTCGCGCGTGATCTTGGCAAATCCGAGAAGGGTGCCGCCCTCGTCGCGAACGGCGGTGATGACGACATCGGCCCAGAACGGGCTTCCGTCCTTGCGGATTCGGATCGCCTCGGTGACATAGCGGCCGGCGGACGCGGCGGCGGCAAGCGCGCGGACGGGCTCGCCGGCCGCTCGATCCCGATCAGTATAGAACACTGAGAAGTGCCGGCCGAGGATTTCCGGCGCCGCGTAGCCCTTGATCCGCTCGGCGCCCAGGTTCCAGCTTTTCACGAACCCGGCCGTGTCGAGCAGATAGATGGCGCAATCCCGGACGCTGTCGACCAGAAGCCGAAACTGCAATTGGCCGTGCTGGGGTCCCTCGCCGTCGCTCACATCTGGTGCAAGCTCGTCCATGTCGTCACATCATGCGCCATGGTTCCAGGCAACGGCCGTGTAATGCGTACGACACCGATAAGCAGCGCCACCCCGGGTCGCGCGGATACGGCGGTACGAAACGGAACAAACAGCCCGGCCAAACGGCAGGAGGGCGAGTTGCCCGCGCGGAGACGTTCGATCCCTGGCTTCATGCTGCGTCACGCTTATCTGCATTAGGCAACGTGCAGCCTTGCGACACAATCTATCGTAGCTGAACAAGTGCCACTTTCAAGTGTAAATCGAGATTGGCACGGGACCGACCAGAAGCCGCCTGATCCTGGTGCGGTTCACCGAATTGGGCAGGAAAAGCCGCGGAACAAGAGCTTAGCCTCACCGCGGCACCGGCGGCACGACGGGCTTGCGTTTCCGATCCCATGATCACGCTTGCGTGTATGGGCGCCGTCGGGGGGGCTGGTGCTGGCGTCCGATCGCGATAAGATTTGCCCGAACCGCCGCTCAACCTCCAGGGCAACAGCGCACCGCATGGATGACAATTCCCGCCAGAAGCAATCGCGCAGCTACATCCTGCCCGTCGAGGACGCCGCGTTCCTGCTTCGCGACGAAATGCGCGACGTGCGGTTCGCGCTCGAATACGCCAAGGCCGAGTTGTGGCTGCGCGACTGGGGCATCCGCTCGACCATCGTCGTCTTCGGCAGCGCCCGGATTCCTTCGCCGGAGCAGGTCGAGGCCGCCGCCGCGGCGGCGGCGAGCGCGGAGGAACGGCGTCGTGCGGCGGCGCTGCGGGACCGCTCGGCGCTCTACGCGGCCGCGCGCGATTTCGGCCGCATCGCTTCGCAGCGGGGCGGCGCCTTCGCGCCCCACCACCGCTGGCGCGACAATGTGATCGCCACCGGCGGCGGTCCCGGCATCATGGAGGCTGCCAATCGCGGCGCCATCGATGCCGGCGCGCCCAGCATCGGCTTCAATGTCAGTCTGCCGACCGAGCAGGAGCCCAACGCCTTCACCACGCCGGAGCTGACCTTCCGCTTCCACTATTTCGCCATGCGCAAGATGCACCTGGCGATGCGCGCCAATGGGCTGGTGATCTTTCCCGGCGGCTTCGGCACCATGGACGAGCTGTTCGAGATGCTGACCCTGGTCCAGACGCGCAAGTCGCCGAAGCTGCCGATCGTGCTCTTCGGCAAGGACTATTGGCAGCGCGTGATCAATTTTCCGGCGCTGGTCGCGGACGACATGATCGCCGCCGAGGATTCCGCGTTGTTCGATTTTGCCGATTCGGCCGAAGAGGCGTGGCAGACGCTGGTGCGGCGCGGCCTGACCGCGCACAGCCCCGAATCTCCCTGAGGCGCCCGATCAGGGCGCATGGACCCAGAGATCGACGAGGAGCCGTGCGCCGGGCACCGGCAGCCACGCCACCTCGACCGCGGAAAGCGGCAGTGGCGCGCCCGCGAGCGCCTCGTGCCAGACTTCGAGCGTGGCCGGCAAGTCCGCGAGATCGGTGTGGAACTGCTGGATGCGTACGGCATGGGCGAGGCTGGTGCCGGCGTTGCGGCAGACCGCTTCCGCCTGTTTCAGGATGGCGGCCAGTTCGGCCTTCACCGGAATGCCGAAGAAGGGCTGGCGCGGATCGGGGCGCGCGGCGGCGGCGAGGCCGCCGTGCTCGAGGCCCATCAGGCCCGAGAGGAACAGCAGGTCGCCGGCGCGTACCGCGGCGACGTGCCCGGTGAAAAGCGGCGCCGCATCACCGGCCACGGATTGGCGCTGCGTGGCGCCGTCCCGCGCCAAGGCGATCGTGTTGATCTCGATACGCAGCTCGGCCAGCGTGAATCCCGGCGTGCTGGTCGAAATGATCGTCGTTGCCGGCGGCGCGGCGAAATGGCCGAGCCAGACCTCGTTGAAGGCCGGCACGTCGTCGGGGTCGCGGAGATAGACCTGCGCCTTGACGACGCTGTCGAGCGTGGCGCCGGCCGCGGCGAGAGACGGCTTCAGCTTACGCTCGATGACGAACTCGGCCTCGAGCTTGACCGGCGTTCCCTTCCATAATCCGTAAGCACGGCGCGCCTCGGGATCGACGGGTCCCTCGGCCGCGACGCGCGCCTCGGCCGTGACGCCCGGGATGAAACGGAAATCGCCGCAAGCGAGAGCCGGGCTGTAGCCCGAACTCGAGGCGATCGCATAGCCGGGCGGGAAATCCATATGCGTGGCGCGGAAGCCGCTTCCGGGAACGGCGGCGACCGCGAGCGCCTCGATCTGCTGTCCGGCATAGAGGAAGCGCTGCTGCAGGATCGAGGTCGATGGCGGGATACGGCCGGCGAAGACCGCGCTGCGGGTCTCATGGTAGGGCGGGACGGCGGCAGGGGTGGTGTAGTACTGGTCGAGGCGGCAGACATCGGCAAACGCGGCGCCGCCCGCCTCCAACACCGCGGCGAGATTGGCGTAGAGGCGCTGCGCCTCGCGCTTCGCCTGCGGCGGTCCGTCGAGCGGATGCGCCGCCTGCGCCACGTCGGGCGCGAGGCCGTTGACGAAATCGGTGCCGCTGAGCCCACTCGCAAATAGCCAGCGTCCCGCCCGCATGCCGCGCGCAAAGCGCGCGCGGCTATACGGAATCGCGACCGGCAGCAACGGTTGGACAGTGTCGCTCATCGACCATTCTCCCGCCGGCCCAACGGGGCCGTCGTGCCGCACCGACCGGGTTCGACCATCATGCGCGGAAGAACGCCGATCGCTACGACCGCGACGATACCGGGCGCGGCATGGAATGCATGCGGCGCGCTAGTTGAGCCGCGCCGCCGCCTCCTTGATCAGGCTGAGATCGGTGTATTTGCGCACGTCGATGGTCTGCTTGGCAAAGCCGAGCTTGTGCTGCAACTCGACATTGGCCTGAATCGCGTCGAGATTGGGAATGCCGTTCGGATCGCGGTAATAATCGCCGTCCTCGCCGTCCTTGACGTAGAGCCAATGGTCATAGAACGCCGGCGGGTGCTTGCCGACGCGTGCGGCGATCTCCATCGCCTCCTTGTGGTTGGCGGGATCGAGATACCAGCGCTCCTGCCGGAGCACGTCCTCGAGGAAATCGACAAGTGCCGCGCGGTGCTTGGCGATCCAGCTCGCGCGCGCCGCCCAGAACGCCAGCGGCGAGATACCGGCCGCGTCGCGCTGCTGGAACAGGATGCGATCGTTCGCCTTGACCCGGGGATCGGCGGTGAACGGCAGCGGCAACGCCCCCAAATCGATCTTCCTGTCGGCGAGCATGGCCGGCATCGCCGGGATCGGCGCCTCGACGATGGTGACGTCGCTGTCGCTGATGTTGTGCTTGCGCAACATTGCGCGCATCGGGATGTCGGTGCCGCTGCCCTTGGCGTTGACCCCGAGGATCTTGCCCTTGAGATCGTCGACCGTCTTGATCGGGCTGTCCTTCCGCACGAGGTACTGGTTGCTGTAATAGCCCGGCACGCCATCCTGCAGCTCGTCGGCGATCACGCGCAGGTTGAGTCCGGCATTGACGATGCCGAAGACGAGCGACGAGTAACCGTGGTCGCCGATCTCGAGCTCATTGATCGCTTGCGCCTGCACGAGTTGCGGCGTGCCCTGGAAATGCACGGCTTCGAAGGTGTAGGACTTGCCGAGATGCTTGGCGAGGCCCGGCTTCTGGAACAGCATCGTCGCCCAGTTCGATACCGGCACGATATAGGCAAGACGGATCTTCACCGGCTCGGCGCGGGCGGCGCCGCAGCCGGCTAAGACGATGGCGGCGGCAAGCATATACTTGATGGCGCGCATGGTTTCCTCCTCCCCTTGGTCCCACGTTATGGACCGGCGACGCGGGTGGGTACCGCGTCCTTGGCGTTCAGCGCGCGGGCACGGGAATGGCGCGCTGGTTATAGAGAATCTTGCGGCGGCGCTCCTGCTCTTCCTTCGGGAGCTTCGTGGGGTCGTTCTGAAGCTCGGCGCCGACCGCCATCCCGCGCTGCACCGCGAGGCGGCTGCCCAACTCCTCGAACCACCGCTTGAAATAGGTGAACTCCTCGATGTCCTGCCCCTGCACCTTCCAGTTGACGCTCCACGGATAGGCGATCATGTCGGCGATGCTGTATTCGTCGCCGGCGAGATAGCGGTGCTCGGAAAGGCGCCAGTTGAGCACGCCGTAGAGCCGGTTCGCCTCGTCGGTGAAGCGGCGCACGGCATAGGACTGGTCGCCCTGGTCGGTGAGACGGCGGAAATGGCCGCACTCGCCAAGCTTCGGACCCTGGTTGGCCATCTGCCACATCACCCATTCGGTGACCTCGTACCGGCCGCGGATGTCCTGCGGCCAGAACTTCCCGGCCTTCTCGGCGAGGTACATCATGATCGCGCCCGATTCGAAGATCGCGATGGGTGCGCCGCCGCCCTTGGGCTCGTGATCCACCATCGCCGGCATGCGGTGGTTGGGGTTGAGCTTCAGGAACGCGGGCTTGAACTGGTCGCCCGCGCCGATATTGAGCGGGATGACCTTATAGGGAAGGCCGCATTCCTCGAGCAGGATGGTGACTTTCTTGCCGTTGGGCGTGGGCCAGAAATAGAGGTCGATCATCGCGAAGGCCTTTCGAGCGGGCGGCGCCGGCGGCAACAGAGGCCGTGACCGGGATCGGGCATGGCATTAACATCGACCCGGCTTCGAGGCAAGCAGCCGCACGGGAAGGACGGACGATGACCCAGCGCGCCTATGACGGACCCCTCAAATTCGGGCTGTTCCTCGCGCCGTTCCATTCGAAGCGGCTCAATCCGACCTATGCGTTCGAGCGCGACCTCATGCTCGCCGAGCATCTGGACCGCATCGATTTCGACGAGATGTGGTTCGGCGAGCATCATTCGGGTGCGATGGAAATGATTGCGGCGCCCGAGCTGATGGTCGCCGCCGCCGCGCAGCGGACGAAGCACATCCGGCTGGGCACGGGCGTGAAGTCGCTGCCGTTCCACAACCCGCTCATGCTCGCCGAGGCGATGGCGCAGCTCGACCACATGACGCGCGGCCGGGCGATCTTCGGCGTGGGTCCGGGGGCGCTGCCGACCGACGCGCACATGCTCGGCCTCGAGGTGCGCGACCTGCGCCCGCACATGGACGAGGCGCTCGATGTCGTCATGGCGCTGCTGCGCGGCGAGACGGTCGATCGCAAGACGGCGTGGTTCCACCTCAAGGAGGCACGCCTCCATGTCGGCTGCTACACCCGCCCGGTGATGGAGATGGCGGTGACCTCGGTGCGCTCACCGGCCGGCGTCATGGCGGCGGGGCGGCATGGGCTCGGCGTGCTCACGCTCGGGCCGACCACCGATGCGGCGCTCGCCCATCACGTCGAGAACTGGCGCATCCACGAGGAGGAATGCGCCCGGCACGGCCATAAGGCCGACCGCGCGAAATGGCGCATCACGGTGGTGATGCACATCGCCGAGTCCCGCGAAAGGGCGTTCGCCGACACCGAATGGGGCTTCCACGAGTGGATCGACTACACCCACGACGTGATACCGGCGCCGCCGGCCTTTCCGCGCGGCGTCGCCGATCCGGCACGGTTCTGCCTCGACAACCAGCTCGGCATCATCGGCACGCCCGAGGACGCGATCCGCGAGATCGAGCGCATCGAGCGTGCCCTGGGCGGCTTTGGCACCATCCTCGTCTTCGGCAATGACCTCGCGCCGTGGACCGCGCAGTTGCGCAGCTTCGAGCTCTTGGCCGAATTCGTGAAGCCGCATTTCAACCGCAGCAACGACCGGCGCCGCGCGAGCTACGACTGGTGCGCGGCGAATCAGGCGCGCAACCGCGAAGAGGGCCTGACCGCCGTGGCGCAGGCGACCGAGACCTACAACGCCAAGCGCACCAAGGCCGAGGCGGATTAGGTCCCCGCCGCGACCCGTTCGCGCAGGCGCTTCAGGCTGCCGCCCTTCATCACCGAGCCCGGCAGCGGGTGGCCGACGATGTCCTCGGCCAGCCGCGCGCATTCGGCCAGCGTCTCGAGATCGACCCCGGTTTCGATCCCCATCTCGTCGCACATGAATACCAGATCCTCGGTGCAGACATTGCCGGCCGCGCCCTTGTGGCCGGCGAAGGGGCAGCCGCCGAGTCCGGCCACCGAGGAATCGTAGTACCGCACGCCCATTTCCAGCCCGGCATAGGCGTTGGCGATGCCCATGCCGCGCGTGTCGTGGAGATGGAGCGAGATCTCGAGTTGGGGAAACCTGTCCTGGAGCGCGCCGACGACGTGCTTCACCGCGAGCGGCGTCGCCCAGGCCATGGTGTCGGCGATCATGACGCGCTTCAACCGCACGCCGTGCTCGGCGGCGATGTCAACTTGCTGCTGCACGAGGCCGAGCACGCGCGCGACCGGGATGTCGCCGGCGAAGTTGCAGCCGAACGCCGCCATCACGCCGCCGCGCTCCACGGGGATGCCGCGGGCCTTGTACATCTCGATGATCGCGTGCTGGTCCGCCGCCTGCTGCTCGGGCGTGCGGTGCTGGTTGCGCATGAGGAACGGGTCCGACGCACACAGCACGATCGAGCCGGTGATCGCAAGCCGCGCGGTCGCCACCGCACGCTCGAAGCCCTTGTCGTTGAGCCAGAGCCCGGTATAGGCGACCCCCTTCTCGCGCGTAATGCCCTGCACGACCTGCTCGGCATCGGCCATGCCCGGCACCGCCTTGGGATTGACGAAGGACACGATCTGGATGTGATCGAGCCCGGTCTGCGACAGCGCGTCGATGAGCTCGATCTTGCGCGCGGTCGCGATCGGCCCCTTCTCGAATTGGAAGCCTTCGCGCGGGCCTTCCTCGCTGATGTGGATCGAGGTCGGGAAGTTCGGCATGCGCGCCTCCTGTCGCTACGGCGGCTTCAGTGTTCCACAGGATGTGGCGAAAATCCATGTCGCCGGCGCGAGCGGGCCGGTATGATCCGGCATCGGCAAAGGCGAGGGAGCACGCGTGGCAGAGAGCAATAGCAACGACATGCTCGAGATCGTGGTCGCGGACCGCATCCGGCTCTTGACGCTCGACCGGCCGGAGCGCCGCGCGCCGTTGCGGCAGGGACGCTGAGGAATGGCGGCGGCGTCCGGATCGCTCGAGGCGCTGCTGCGGCCGCGTTCCATCGCTGTCATCGGCGCCTCGCGCAGCCCGGACAAGAACGGCTATGCGGTGGTGCGGAATCTTGTCCGCGGCGGCTTTCCCGGCCGCGTCTTTCCGGTCAATCCGGCGGGCGGCGAGATCGCGGGCGTGACGTGCTGGCGCACGCTCGGCGAATTGCCGGAGCCGCCCGACTGCGCCATGGTGGTGATCCCGGCGGCCGATACGGTCGCGGCGGTCCGCCAATGCGCCGATGCCGGAATCCGCGCCGTCGTCGTCGGCGCGAGCGGCTTTGCCGAGGACGGAACCGAAGCGGGCGCGGCCCGACAGGAAGCCTTGGCGGCGATCGCGCGCGACCGCGGCCTCGCGCTGCTCGGTCCCAACACCAACGGCTTCCTCAATGCCGCCGACCGCGTTTCGCTCGGCTACAATGCCGAGCACGCGGAATCGTTTCCGCCCGGCGGGGTGTCGGTCGTCTCGCATAGCGGCGCCTTGTTCGGCGGCTTCGCGCGCACGCTGCGGCGTCTGGGCGGCGGCTTGTCGAAATTCATTCCGGTCGGCAACGAGGCCGGCGTCAGCCTGCTCGACGTGCTGGAATTCCTCGTTGCCGATGACGCGACCACGGCGATTGGCCTCATTGTCGAGGCGGTGTCGAGCGGCGCGCGGCTGCGGCTGCTCGCGGACCGGGCGCGCCAGGCGGGCAAGCCGGTCGTCGCGCTCAAGCTCGGCCGTTCCGTGGTCGGGCGCGAAGCGACGGCGGCGCATTCGAGCCGGCTCGCGGGCAGGGCCCGCGCCTATGATGCGCTCTTCGAGGCCTGCGGCATCGCCGCCGTCCGTTCGGTCGAGGCGCTGGCCGGTGGCGCTTGCCTGCTCGCCGCGCGCACGGAGCGGTCGGTCGCGGGCGAGCAGCGTCTCGTCGGCATCACCACCTCGGGCGCGGGCGGCGCGCTCATTGCCGATTTCGCGGCGGAGCGCGCGCTGCCGCTTGCCGGTGACGCCGCCGGCGAATGGCCCGGCGCGCTCGGCGTCGCGATTCGCGCCCAGCCTGCGCGCGGCCGGCTGCGCAATCCCATCGACACCGGCTCGCTCGGCCGCGACTGGTCGCAGCTCGGCGAGCTTTATGAGCTGCTGGAGCGCGACGGCGTCACCGGGCCGAGCGCGGTCTACGCGCATATCGCACCCCATCCGACGATGGACCGGCACGTCGCCGAAGCGCTCGTCGCGCGCCAGCGCCGCACCGGCACGCCGATCGTGGTCATGGCGCCGGGCGGCCTCGGCGCGGAGCTCGAGCGCTTCTATGTCGGCGCCGGCATTCCCGTATTCCACGACCTTCCTACCGGCTTCGACAGCCTGCGCTGCCATTTCGCCACGCTGCCGCGGACGTTTCCGCCGCAACAAATGCCTCGCCGTGACGACACCGATTGGCGCGCGATCGAGACAATGCTGCGCGCAGCGGCGGAAGCAGCGCCGGTGCTGTCCGAACGCGTCAGCGCCGACGTGCTGCTTCGCGCGGGCGTGCCGATGGTCGAGAGCCGCGGCTTCGCCGCCATCGCCGAGGGCGAGGACATCGCCGGGCGGCTGGGTTATCCGGTCGTGCTCAAGGCGCTGGTGCCGGGCGTCGCGCACAAGAGCGCGCTGGGGCTCGTCGCCGTCGGCATCGGCGATGCCGACGCGCTGCGCCGGCACCATCATGCGATGGCGGATCGGCTTGCGGCGCTGGGCCATGCCGGGAATGCGAGCTTCATCCTGCAGCCGATGCGGCGGGGCGCGGCGGAGCTCATCATCGGCCTCAGCCGCGAGCCGGCGCTGGGCCATTTCCTGGTGGCGGGATGGGGCGGCATTCATGCCGAAGCGCTCGATCGCGTCGCTCTGTTGCCGGTGCCGGCGAGCGATGCTGCGATTGCCGCCTGGCTCGGCGCCTCGCCGCTGGCGGCTCTGCTGCAGCGCCTCGATGCCATGGCGCCGCTCGTCGGCGCGCTTGCGGCTCTGCAGGGCCTCGCGCAGCATTGCGGCGAAATCATCGAATCCGTCGACGTGAACCCGTTCCTGGTCGATGCGCAAGGCGGCATCGGCGTCGACGCCCTGGTGGTGGTACGAAAGCGAGAGGAGAGGCAGGCGTGACCAATAACGGCGGGATCGCGGCGAGCCGGCCGCTCAACGGACTGGTCGTGGTCGAGGTCGGGCACAGCGTTGCCGCGCCCTTCGCCGGCCAGGTGTTGGGCGATCTCGGTGCCAAGGTCATCAAGATCGAGAATCCCAAGGGCGGCGACGATGCCCGCAACTGGGGCCCGCCGTTCTGGCATGGCGCCTCGGCGGTTTTCCAGACGCTGAATCGCAACAAGTACTCGGCCGCGCTCGACCTCAAGAACCCGACGCACAGCGCGGCGCTGCGGCGGTTCATCATCGAGGACGCGGACATCGTGCTGCAGAACATGCGGCCGGGGCTGATGGCGAAACTGGGGCTCGACGCGAGCCTCAGGCGCGACAAGCCGCGGCTCATCTATTGCAATGTCGCGGCCTTCGGACGCACCGGGCCGCTCGCCGACAAGCCCGGCTACGATCCGCTGATGCAGGCATTCGGCGGCATCATGAGCATCACCGGCGAGCCGGGGCGCACCCCGGTCCGCGCCGGCCCGTCGATCGTCGATCTCGGCACCGCGATGTGGGCGGTGATCGCCATTCTCTCGGCGCTGCGCCGGCGCGATCTCACCGGCGAGGGCAGCGAGATCGACACCTCGCTCTACGAGACCGCGCTGTCGTGGATGAACATGGCAGCGGCCGGCTATCTCGCGACCGGCAACGTGCCGGGCCCGTTCGGCTCCGAGTATATCTCGCTCTGCCCCTACAGGATGTACGAGGCGCTGGACGGCCAAGTCATGATCGCCGCCGGCAACGACAATCTCTTCCGCCGCCTGGCGGTGGCGATGGGCCACGGCGAATGGGCCGAGGATGCGCGCTTCCTGACCAATCCCGACCGCGTCAAGCACCGCGACGCGCTCAACGCGCTCATCGCCGACGTCGTCCGCACCCGCCGGCGGGCCGAATGGGTGGCGGCGCTCGAGGCGGCGAGCGTGCCGTGCGCGCCGCTCCAGACGCTCGATCAGGTCATGGCCCATCCCCAGACCGATGCGCTCGGCATCGTGCTGCCGACGCCCGATGGCGCGATGCGCCTGATGGGACTGCCGGTCTCCTTCAACGGCGAGCGCCCGAGCCTCTTCCGCGGGCCGGTCGTGCTCGGCGCCGATACCGCACTCGTCCTCGAAGCGGCGGAAACCGGCCCATGAGTTCGCGCGTCAGCCGACGACGATGAGCGCATCGAGCGCGACCGCGCCTTCGCCTTCGGCGTGAACGACGACGGGATTGAGGTCGATCTCGACAATCTCCGGCCGCGATTGCATCAGCGCGCCCACTTGCGCGGCGATCCGCGCCAGCGCCGTCACGTCGCGGGCGGGCCGGCCGCGCAGTGCCGTGAACAGTTTCGCGCCATTGAGCCTTCTCAGTTCGGCCGCGATCTCGCGCGGGTCGAGATCGGGCGGCACGAGCCGGATATCGGCCAGGGCCTCGGCCCAGATGCCGCCCAGCCCGACCAGCACGACCGGACCCCATCCCGGATCGCGGCGCGCGCCGACGATCATCTCGAGGCCGGGCTTCGCCATCGCCTCGACCAGGATGCCGTCGATGCCGTCCTTTACCTGCGTGCGCGCCGCCTTCTCGAGCCGGCGCCACGTCGCCGCCATGCGCGCCTTCGTAACATTGAGCGCGACGCCGCCGATGTCGCTCTTGTGCGGCAGATGGCGCGATTGCAGCTTGAGCGCGACGGGATAGCCGAGTTCGGCCGCGATCGCCTGCGCCTCGGCGAGGTCGCGCGCGAGCATCCCTTTCGGCACCGGGATGCCGCAGGCGGCGAGATGGGTCTTGCTCAGATGCTCGGGCATGACGCCTGGGGGCAGCCGGTCGTCCGCCGCCAGCGGGGCCGGGACCCGCGCCCGTGCCAGCGCGCGGCCATGGGCGGTGAGGCGGGCGAGCGCGCGCAGGCCGCGCTCGGGCGAGCGGAAGAACGCGATGCCGGCGCCATGCGCCTCGTCGATGACCGGCCGCGGCACCTCGACCTCGTCGCCGAGCAGGCCGAGGATCACCGGCTTCTCCGCCTTGAGCACGGGGCGCAGGATGGCGCGTGCCTTGTTGAGGGCGGTTTCGCTGCTGCCGGTGAGGATCACGCCCAAGAGCAGGCTGCCATAGGCGGGGTCGTGCAGTAGCGGCGTGATCGTGCGCTCGTAAAGCTCGGGATGGTGGATCGCCTGGGCGGTGATGTCGAGCGGGTTGCCGGGCGCGACGAATTCGGGCAGCGCGCGCCGCAGCGTTTCCGCCGTCGCCGGCGACAGTGGCGGCACGTCGATCCCGGCGGCGTCGCAGAAATCGAGCGTCATCCCCTTGAAGGCGCCGGAATCGGTGAGGACGGCGAGGCCCGAGGTCGGCGGCTTGGGAAACCGCACCAGCAGTTCCGAGGTGTCGATGAGTTCGTCCATGCTCTCGACCATGACGACGCCGTGATGCATGGCGATGGTCGTCATCACCGCATGGTCGCCGGCAAGCGCGCCGGTGTGGGAGTGCGCGGATTCGCGCGCCGCGGCGCTGCGCCCGGGGTGCAGGAGCGCGATTGCCTTGCCGCGTTCGCGCGCCCGCCGGGCGATGTCGAGAAACCGCGCCGGGTGGCGGATCTGCTCGGCAAAGGCGGTGAAGACGCGGGCGCGCGCATCGTCGAGCAGGAACTCGATATAATCCTCGACCCCGAGCACTGCCTCATTGCCGGTCGAGACGGTATAGGCGACGGGGAGATCGCGGGCCTGGAGCGCGTTGCGCAGGATGGTGGCGAGCCCGCCGCTCTGCGCGATGACGGCGATGGCCGGTCCCGGCGCGAGCGACGGCCGCTGCTGCTGCGAGAAGGTCAGCGGCACGCGATCGACGAAATTGACGAGGCCGAGGCAGTTGGGGCCGCACAGCGCCATGCCGGAAGCGCGCGCGGTCCGGGCGATGCGGTCCTGCGCCGCTGCCCATTCGCCGCCGGCCTCGCCGAAGCCCGCGGCGAAGACGATGACCGCGCCGACGCCGTTGGCGGCGCAGGCCGCGACCGCATCCTCGATCGCCGCGCGCGGCAGCATGAGGAGGGCGACGTCGACACCGCGCGGCAGGCGGTCGATCGCGGCCACGCAGGGCCGTCCCGCCACCTCGCTGCGGTTGCGGCTCACGAGCAGGATCTCGCCGTCATAGGCGAATCGCTCGAGATTGCCGAGAATGGCGAAACCGGGCGAGGCCGGGTCCGGCGCAATGCCGACGATCGCGATCGAGCGCGGCCGGATCAGCCGCGCCAGATCCATCGGCGGCTGCGGCTCACTCGCCACGGCGGTAGGGCGAGAGCCCGGGCCGGAACGACTTGTCGTCGAGGAATTGCTGCATGCCCTTGCTGCGTCCCTGGTCGGGGTCGAGGAACCGCGCCTGGTGGCCCTTGGCCATCAGGTATTCGTCGGACGCTTCCCAGGCCATGCCCTGGACCGCCCGCACCGCCTGTTTCGCCGCGCGCAGCACCGCCGGGTTCTTGCCCAAGAGCGTCTTCGCCAGCTCGCGCGTGCGCTCGCGCATGCGCGCGCGCGGCACCGCCTCGTTGACGAGTCCCATCTGCGCCGCCTTGCGCCCGTCGAAGGTCTCGCCGGTCATGACGTAGTACATCGCATCGCGCAAGTTCATCGTCGCCACCACCGAGCGCGTGACATTGCCGCCGGGGATGATGCCCCAGTTGATCTCGGAAATGCCGAACACCGCCTCCTCGGCGGCGATCGCGAGGTCGCAGGCGACGAGCGGCGTGAACGCGCCGCCGAAGCACCAGCCGTTGACCATGGCGATGGTCGGCTTGCAATAGGTCATGAGGTGCTTCCACTGCCATTGCCAGGCCGAGCGCCTGCCGTGCAATTGCTGCTCATAGGGCAGGCCGTCGAGGGCGCGGAAATACTCGCGCAGATCCATCCCGGCCGAGAACGATTCACCGGCGCCGGTCAGCACCAGGACGCCGCAGCGGTCGTCGATCTCGAGCGCATCGAGCGTCGCCAGCATCTCGTCGTTGAGCGGCGGATTCATGGCATTGCGCTTTTCCGGCCGGTTGAGCGTGACCCAGGCGATCTTGTCCTCGAACTCGACCAGGACATTCCTGCCCCACGGCACCGCAGTCGTCGCTTCGGACATAGGTTCCTCCTCTTGGCTGAGCGGATGAAGGGCAAGGGCGGCCGGCACCGGCCCCGCGCCGCGGCGGCAGCGCTTGCGCGCGGCGTGCCTCGAGCCCGCCGGGGCGGCGAGCGCGTCACGTCACCCCGATCGGATGCCCGGTGCGAGCGCGTCGAACGCGATCTCCTCGGCCTCGATCTCGGCGGCATTGATGCCCATCGCCGCCAGGAACGCGTCGCGGACTTCCGGCGGCTGGCCGGTCTGGAAGACGTAGCCCTGCAAGGCGCGGCGCGTATAGGGGTCGCGCAGCATGTCGGCGCGGCTCATGCCGTCGACCAGCGAGCGGCGCTCGGCGACCGGCAGGTCGATGCGCGCATTGACCGCGGGATCGCGGATGACGGCCTTGGGGTCCTTGCCCGCGGCCACGGCCTCGATGTCGTTCAGGAAGCGGCGCCGGACCATGACGATGCCGCGGTCGCTCGCGCCCAGATGCTCCTGCGCGCGGTCGGCGATCCGTCCCTGGCCGACCCAGGTGACGAAGTCCTGGTTCATGGTGTGGCTCGTGATCCAGCGCCCGGTGGCGGGGTCGGCGATCGGCCCCTTCCAGGTCGGGATCTTGTCCTGGACATAGGGCTCGCGCTCCTTCGGCACGCGGCCGAAATGCCAGGTGACGCTCAGCGTGTTCTCGTCGTCGATCGGCACCCGGAACTCGACGTGGTTGCCGGTGAAGAGCCCGTTGGGCCAGAGGCAGACACGGCCGATCGTCCACAGCCGGTCGCGCTCGTCGGTATCGGTGCGGATGCGCTTGTACTGGAAGCCGTAGTCGAACTCGGAGAAATCGACCTTGAGATGCGCCGGCGAATAGGGGCCGGTCTTGCCCTTGAGGCGCAGGCTCCAGTTCGAATGGGTCCATTCGAAATGCACCGGGTCGATCGAGTTCTCCTGGCACTGGAACCAGTTGCACGGGAGCTCGGCCGTGACGATCTGGCGGAACCCGTTGGGCCAGGTGAAGAATTCCCAGTTGGGGACGAGCGGCGCCGGCTGCGGCCCGAGATAGGCCCACAGCAGGCCGCCCAGCGCCGCGACCGGATAGGCCTTGATCCGGCATTCGTCCTTGAGCCGCGCGTCGGGATGCGCGGTGTCCTCGTATGGCTGCTCGATGCAGCGTCCGGTCGCGTCGTAGAGCCAGCCGTGATAATTGCAGCGCAGCCCGCAATCCTCGACATAGCCGTAAGTGAGATCGGCGCGGCGATGCCGGCACTGGCGGTCGATGAGCCCATAGCGGCCGCCGAGATCCTTGTAGAGGACGAGATCCTCGCCGAGGAGCCGCACCGGCTTGATGGCGGCGGCATCGAGTTCGCTCGCGCCGGCGATGGGCCACCAGTAGCGCCGCAGCAGCGCGCCCATCGGCGTTCCGGCGCCGGTCTTGGTCAGTTCGTCCCAGCGGTGGCGTGGTGTCGTGTCGTCGGCCATGCGCTTTCCGTCCCCGATCATCCCGTGCCGGCGCGATTATAACAGCAATCACGGTGCCGGAAGCGAGCGGCGTTCCGCCGCCTTGACACCTCCGGGCCCGGATCGCACGATCGTCCGACCCGGCCGGCAACGCCTTGGAGGCACCGTGGCACAGCCCGTTATCGCCGTCGGCAGCTCGCACGGTCCCCAGCTCGTCACCGAGCCGCGCGACTGGCCGCTGCGGGTCATCGCCGACCGGAGCAACCGGCACTATTTCCGCGGCACGCAATACAGTTTCGACGAGCTGGTCGCGCTCCGCGCCGGGCGTGACTGGGCGGCGGAGATCGACCCATCGATGTGGCACCGCCGCCACGCGCATTGTCAGGAGATGCTCGCCGTGCTGGCCGACCGCCTCGAGGCCGCGCGGCCCGACGCCGCGGTGATCTTCGGCAACGACCAGGACGAGATCTTCACCAACGAGAACATCCCCGCGTTTGCGGTCTATCGTGGCGAGGAGATCGAGAACATCCCCAAGACGCCGGAACTCAGGGCCAAGCTGCCGCCCGGCGTCGCCGAGGCCGAGGAGGGGTATTGTCCGCGCGGCGGCGCGCGCTATCCCGGCTTGCCCACGCTCGGCCGCCACCTGATCAGCGAATTGATGACGGCGGATTTCGACGTCGCCCAGATGAATCGCATCCCCACCGGGCCGCGCGGCAGCCGCACCATCCCGCATGCGTTCGGCTTCGTCTATCGCCGCCTCATGCGCGATCGGGTGATGGCGAACGTGCCGCTTTTCATCAACAGCTATTGCGCGCCGAACCGGCCCACGGTGCGGCGCGTGATGGAATTCGGCCGCGCCGTCGCGCGCGCGGTGCGCTCGTTCCCGGGCGATGCCAGGGTGGCGCTCATCGGCTCGGGCGGGCTCACCCACTTCGCCATCGACGAGGATTTCGACCGCATGGTGCTCGACGCCATGGCGCGCCGGGACATGGCCGCGCTCGAGCGCATCCCCGAGGAGATGTTCCTTTCCCCCGGCACCGGCGAGATCAAGAACTGGCTGCCGCTCGCGGCCGCGGCGACGGAGCTGGGGTTGACGATGACCGTGCTCGACTATGTTCCCTGCTATCGCTCCGAGGCGGGGACGGGAACGGCGATGGCGTTCGCCTATTGGGCCTGAACGCGTCACGCACGATGTGAGCCACTGAACCGGCGCCGCCGCCTTGCCCCGCGGCGGCGAAAGTGGAATGCTGACGAGCGGCGGGGAATGACCGTCCGAACCGGGCCGCGCTCGCCGGCCGGCCGACAAGAAAACGCGAACTGGGAGAGACTTCGCCATGAGTGCGGCGCCAAGCTACAACGTCACGTCCGTCATCGACCAGTCCCGCATCAGCGGGCCGCAATGCGTCGTGCTGGGCCTCAGCCTCCTCACCGCGCTGTTCGACGGCTACGACACCCAGGGAATTGCCTATGTCGCGCCGGTCATGGCGCGCGATCTGCACTTCAGCCACGCCGCGCTCGGTCCCATCTTCAGCGCCGGACTGTTCGGCCTGACGCTGGGCGCCATCTTCTTCGGCATGCTGGCCGACAAGATCGGGCGCAAGCAGACGATCATCTGGCCGATCGTCATCTTCGGCGTCTTCTCGCTCCTCACGCCGATGGGCCATACGGTCGGGAGCCTCGTCATCCTGCGCGCGCTCGCCGGCTTCGGGCTCGGCGGCACGCTTCCCAACGTCACGGCCTATGTCCTCGAATACGCGCCGCATCGGATGCGGTCGCTGCTGGTGAACAGCACCGGCGCGGTGTTCGCGTTCGGATCGATCATCGGCGGCACGCTGGCCGATTGGCTGATCCCGACCTTCGGCTGGCAGTCGACGTTCTATGTCGGCGGCGTCGTGCCGCTGCTGTTCATCGTCGCGGTCGCGCTGTGGCTGCCGGAATCGGTCCGCTTTCTGCTCCTGTCCGGCCAGTCGATGGAGCGCGTGGTGACGATCATGCGCAGGATCGTGCCGGACCGAAACTTCGCGGCTTCCAGCCGGTTCACGCTCGAGCCGCAGATCCACGGCATCACGGTGAAGCATCTCTTCACCGACGGCCGCGCCGTGCCGACCGTGCTGCTGTGGGTCGCCTTCGTCATGAACCTGTTCATCCTCGTCTACATGATCTTCTGGATGCCGACGCTGCTGCGCCAGGTCGGCCAACCGCTCCACGTCGCCATTCTTGCCACCATCTGGTACGCGATCGGCGGCATCGTCGGCGGGCTCTTCATGGGCTGGATCGCCGACCGGATCGGCTCGCTGCCCAAGGTTCTCGCCTTCGGCTATCTCGGGGCCGCGGTCTTCATCGCCGTCGCCGCCTTCTCGGTCCACGATACGGCCGTTCTCATTCCGGCGATGTTCCTGACCGGCTTCAGCATCAATGGCGGGCAGCCGTCGCTCAACACGATCGCCGCCACCTATTACCCGACGGCGATCCGCGCGACCGGCATCGGCTGGGCGCTCGGCGTGGGGCGTATCGGCGCCGTCATCGGCCCGATGGTCGGCGGCTTCCTCGTCGGCGCGCATTTCGCCGTGCCGTCGGTCGTTCTCGCCAATATCGTTCCGGCGCTGATCGGGCTCGTCGCGATCGTGCTGTTCCAGGTCCGGACGGCGGAGGCGGTCGCGGTCCCCATGCCGAGCCGATCGGGCGCGTGACCGGCGCCCTCGGCGCCACGACGCCGCGATCGCCGCCGGCCGCTGCGGCCAGGCGCATTATGCCATTGCGCCGGAGGGCCGTTTCGCCATAGTCGGGGCCATTGTCGTCGTGGTGCGGAGGGCGGCCCTTGGTGTTCATGGCAGTCGATATCGGCGGAACCTTCACCGATCTCATCGCCTTCGACGACGGCGCGGGTCGCATCCATCACGCCAAGTCGCTGACCACGCCACACGATCCCGTGGTCGGCGTGCTCGACTGCATCCGCAAGACCGGCCTCGACCCCGCCGGGCTCGCGCATCTCATTCACGGCTCGACCATCGCCATCAATACGCTGATCGAGCGCAAGGGCGCGACGGTGGGATTGCTCGTCACCCGCGGCACGCGCGACGTTTACCTGATCGGCCGCGGCAATCGCCCCGAGGCCTATAACCTGTTCTTCCATCGCGCCCAACCGCTGGTGCCGCGCCACCGCACCCTCGAGATCGACGAGCGGCTCTACGCCACGGGCGAGGTGCGCGAGCGGCTCAATCGCGAGAGCGTGCGCGAGGCCTGCGTGCAGCTTGCGGAAGCGGGCGTCGATGCGGTCGCCGTGTGCTTTCTCCACGCCTATGCCAATCCCGAGCACGAGCGCGCGGCCGGCGAGATCGTCGCCGCCGCGCTTCCCCAGGCCTTCGTCTCGCTCTCGCACGAGATCCTGCGCGAGTACCGCGAGTACGAGCGGATCTCGACGACGGTGGTCAACGCCTATATCGGCCCGACCGTGGGCGGCTATGTGCGCAATCTGCAATCGCGGCTGGGCGCGCTGGGATTTCGCGGCGACCTTGCCATCATGCAGTCGAACGGCGGGGTGATGACGCCGGCGACGGCGATCGAGCGGCCGGTGATGATGATGGAATCGGGTCCGGTCGGGGGCATCATCGCCTCGGCCGCGATCGGCAAGGCGCTCGGCTACCGCAACATCATCTCGTTCGACATGGGCGGGACGACGGCCAAGGCCGCGCTCGTGCGCGACGGCGAACCCACCACCGCCGAAGGCTATTACGTCGGCGGCTATGCCAACGGCCATCCGGTGGTGGTGCCGGTCGTGGACGTGGTCGAGGTCGGCGCCGGCGGCGGCAGCATCGCCTGGATCGACGAGGTGGGCGCGCTCAAGGTCGGCCCGCACAGCGCCGGTGCCGATCCCGGACCGATCGCCTACCGCCGCGGCGGGACCGAGCCGACCATCACCGATGCCAACGTGGTGCTGGGCCGCATCGGCACCGGCGATTTTCTCGGTGGCGAGATGGACTTGGACGCGGCGGGCGCGCAGGCGGGCCTCGCGCAGAAGGTGGGCGCGCGGCTCGAGCTCGATGCCGCCGACGCGGCGCGCGCGGTGATCGCCATCGCCATCGCCAAGATGTCGCTGGCGGTACGCGAGGTGTCGGTCGCCAAGGGCTATGACCCGCGCGACTTCGCGCTCGTCGCCTCGGGCGGCGCCGGCCCGCCGCATGCGCTTGCGATCGCCCGCGAGCTGCACATCCCGACCGTGATCGTGCCGGTCTTTCCTTCGCATTTCTCCGCGCTCGGCATGCTGATGGCGGACGAACGCCACGATTTCAGCCGCACCTGCTATGCCGAGCTACAGGTGGCCGACTTCGCCGCGCTCGGCGGCATCGTCGGCGAGATGCAGGAGGCGGCGCGGCGGCTGATGAAGGGCGGCGGCGCAGCCACGCATCAGATCTTCTTCGACCTGCGCTATGTCGGGCAGGAATTCGCGCTGTCCGTCCCGGTGACCGCAGCGCAGCTCGCCGCCGCCGACCGCGACGCCATCCGCCGGGCGTTCGACGCCTTGCACGAGCAGCGCTATGCCCATCATGCCACCGACGAGCGCGTCGAGCTGATCAACCTGCGCCTCGTCGCGCTCGGCCGGCGGCCGAAGATCGTGCTTCCCGCCATCAAGGCGGGCGGCGAAATCCGGCCGCGGGAGCGGCGGGCGGTGCATTTCGACGTGGGCCGGCCGTTCGATTGTCCGGTCTACCGCCGCGACGAGCTGCCGGCGGGCGGCGCGATCGCGGGACCGGCGCTCGTCAGCGAATACGGCTCGACCACGGTGATCTTTCCCGGCGATCGCCTGAGCGTTGCCGAGACCGGCGAACTCGTCGTTGCTGTGGCGGGTGAAGCGGAATGAATTGCAGCGACAAGCGCCGCGGCGGATACTGAACCGCGGGAGGAGGCGCGCATGAGCGGCCACAGCCATCTCACCGGAGCGGAGGTTCGCGCCAAGCTCGACCATCCGGTGGTCGATGCCGATGCGCATATCGTCGAGTGCAGCTTCGCGCTGCGGGACGCCCTCGAGCAAGTCGGCGGCAAGGCGCTTGCTGCCCGGGCGGAGCAGGCGTTTCAGAACGCCGGCGCCCACGGCGCCTCGGTCAAGGGCTTCTGGTGGGGCCTGTCCTCGGGCGAGCATACGGGCGACCGCGCGCTCGCGCTGCTGCCGCGCTATTTCCGCTCGCGCATGGACGCGCTCGGCATCGATTTCGCCCACTGCTACACCACGCTCGGCCTCGCGCATGTCTATATCGTCGACGACGAGCTGCGCCGGGCGACCTGCCGGGCCCTCAACGTCATGTATGCCGACATGTTCCGCGGCGTTGGCGACCGCCTGCGCCCGGTAGCGGTGATCCCGACCTACACGCCCGAGGAGGCGATCGCCGAGCTCGACTACGCCGTCAACACGCTCGGCTACAAGGCGGTGATGATCGGAACCGAGCTGCGCGGCCCGGGCCGGAGCGCGCCCGGCACCGATCCGCTCGCGTTCCAGACGCAATCGACCCGCTCGATCGTCATGGATTCGCCCTACGACTACGATCCGTTCTGGCGGCGCTGCATCGAGCTCAAGGTCGCGCCCGCCTGCCACACCTCGTCGCGCGGCATCGGCTACCGCGCCTCGCCCAGCAACTACGTCTTCAACCATCTCGGTGATTTCGCCGAGGGCGCCAATTTCTTCTGCCGCTCGCTCATCTTCAGCGGCGTCACGCGGCGCTTTCCCGAACTGAGCTTTGCCTTTCTCGAAGGCGGCGTGAGCTGGGCGCTCACGCTCTTGAGCGACATCATCGAGCATTGGGAAAAGCGCAACGTCGAGGCGCTTGAGAAGAACCTCAATCCCGATCGGCTCGATCTCGATCTGTTGGTGCGTCTGTTCGGCGAGTTCGGCGACGCGCGCTTGCGGCCCGAGCGCATCCGGGCCGAGCCGCATGGCCGCTTCCAGGTGAAGCGGCCGGAACTCTTCGACGAGTTCGCGGCCTGCGCGCTGCGCGAGATCCGGGATTTGAAGGCGCTCTTCGTCGATCCGTTCTATTTTGGCTGCGAGGCCGAGGACCGCATGGTCGCCGTCGCCTTCGACCGCCGGCTGTCGCCCGTGGGCCTGCCGCTGAAGGCGATGCTCGGCTCGGATATCGGGCATTGGGACGTGCTCGACGCGACCACGATCCTCGGCGAGGCGTGGCGTCTGGTGCAGAGCAAGCTCATGACGCTCGACAATTTGCGCGACTTCGCCTTCGTCAATCCGGCGATGTTCCACCTGTCGATGAACCCCGATTATTTCGAGGGCACGGTGGTCGCCGACGCGGCGCGCAAGCTCGTCGCCGAGCGGGCGAGCGGCAAACCGCGCGCCGCCGCCCGGGCGCGTGCCTAGTTTCCGTACGGAGAACCGTCGATGGCAGCGAAACTCGATCCCGTCACGCTCGAGGTGGTGCGCAACGCGCTCCCGGCGATCGCCAACGAGATGGCGGCCGACCTGCACCGCACCTCCTACAACATGATGATCTACGAGGTGCGCGACTTCTGCACCGCGCTGGTCGCGCCCGACGGGGCGCTGGTGTCGCAGAACGTCGGCGGCGTGTCGCATTTTGTCGCCGATCTCGGCGTCATCATCGAGGACGGCATGCGCCAACATGGGCGCGATGGCTTCAAGCCCGATGACGTCCTCATCACCAATCATCAGCGCGTGGCGGGCCAGCATCTCAACAATATCGTCATCTACATGCCCTATTTCTTCCAGGGCGAGCTCCTGATGTTCGCGATCGTGCGGGCGCATTGGATCGATGTCGGCGGCACCAGCACCGGGTTCGGCGCGGGCGCGAGCGTGCTCGATCCGTGGATGGAGGGGCTGCAACTCGATCAGCTCAAGATCCACGAGGCCGGCAAGCCCAACGAACTGCTGCTCAAGATCCTGCGCGACAACATCCGCTTTCCCGATTCCTCGCTCGGCGACATGCGCTCGCAGATCGCCGCCTGCCGCCTCGCGCTCCGCCGCCTCGACGAGCTCTTCCGCAAATTCGGCCGCGACACCATGCTCGATGCGATCGCGCGCATCTTCGCCGAGACCGAGCAGCGCTGCCGCAACGTCGTGGCAACGATCCCCGACGGCGTCTACGAGGCGGAATCCTTCTACGATATCACCGTGCCGGAGAGCCCGGGCCGGCTGCGCCTTCATGCAAGTGTCACCGTCGATCGCAGCCACATGACGATCGACCTGTCGGGCTGCGCCGGCGAGCAGCGCCTTGCCGTCAATTCGCGCACGCTCGCCGCCGCGCGCGTCGCCTACAAGAACCTGACGGCGCCGCTCGATCCGGTGAACGAGGGCTCGTTTTCCGCCCTCACCGTGATCATTCCCGAGGGCAACATCATGATGGCGCGCTATCCCGCGCCGATGGCGAATTGGAGCATGATCGTGCCGACCGTCGTCGACACCATCATCACGGCGCTCGTGCCGGCGATCCCCGACCGCATTCCGGCGGCGCATCACGGGCTTCTGGGCGGCTCGGTCGTATTCTTCGGCGTCGATCCCAAGACCGGACAGCGCTTCGTCGTGCAGAGCCTCGAGGGCGGCGGCTGGGGCGGCCGGCCGCACGAGGACGGCGAATCGGGCTCGGTCTCGATCTGCCAGGGCGATGTGCGCAACGGCTCGCTCGAGGGCATCGAGCTGAAGAACCCGGTGCTCGTCGAGGAGCGCAAGCTGCGCCAGGATTCGGGCGGCGCGGGCAAGCACCGCGGCGGGCTCGGCATCGATTTGCGCGTGCGCAATCTGGTCGAGGGACGCTGGAACCTCGCCGGCGAGAATCGGAAGACCTGCCCGCCCTGGGGCATTCTCAAGGGCAAGCCGGGCGACACTGCCAGCTACCTGGTGCGCCGGCCCGGCGAGAACGATTTCGTCAGCAAGAGCGGCTATCGCTATCCGGTGGCCGCCAATTCCGAGGTGATCGTACGCACCGGCGGCGGCGGCGGCTGGGGCGATCCGCTGGAGCGCGATCCGGCGCTGGTGCGCTGGGACGTGATCGAGGGG
>Ga0307374_10003083_pt1 | contig 28864 bp, 21 predicted proteins | sample OX3MG_FD_202532 | JGI IMG/M metagenome (GOLD analysis project Ga0307374, IMG submission 202532) | Soil microbial communities from Risofladan, Vaasa, Finland - OX-3 | ecosystem: Environmental > Terrestrial > Soil > Coastal area > Acid sulfate soil | place: Finland: Risofladan, Vaasa | collected... | reverse complement strand
AGTCGGGCAGGACAGGCCGCGGGAGGTGCGCTCGGCAGCCGTCCGCAGCCGGCAGCGCCCCAGAGCTAGGTCCTGACAGGGGCAGCGCCACGCCATGAACATTTCCACGCCCTTCATTCATCGTCCGGTCGCCACCACGCTGCTGACGCTTGCGGTGGCGTTGGCGGGCGGCATCGCATTCTTCAGGCTGCCGGTGGCACCGCTGCCGAACCTGGACATCCCGACGGTGATGGTCCAGGCCTCGCTGCCGGGCGCAAGCCCCGAAACCGTGGCCACCAGTGTCACGACGCCGCTGGAACACCACCTTGGAGCCATCGCGGGGGTCTCCGAGATGACCTCCTCGAGTTCGATAGGCTCCTCGCGCATCATCCTGCAGTTCAACATGAGCCGCGACATCAATGGCGCGGCACGCGACGTGGAGGCGGCGATCCAGGCCGCACGCGTCGACCTGCCCGCAACGCTGCGCTCGAACCCGACCTACCGCGAGTTCAACCCGGCCAATGCGCCGGTGCTCACCCTGGCGCTGACCTCCAAGACGCTCACACCGGGACAGATCTTCGATTCGGCCTCCACCATCATCCAGCAGAAGCTGCTGCAGATCGAAGGCGTCGGCGAAGTCGACGTCGGCGGTGCCTCTTTGCCGGCGGTGCGCGTCGAGCTCAACCCGCGCGCGCTGTTCAAGTACGGCATCGGCCTGGAGGACGTCCGCGCCGCGCTCACCGCCGCCAATGCCAACGCCCCCAAGGGCTTCCTCGAGGATGCCAAGAACCACTATGAGGTTTACGTCAACGACACCGCGCTGGATGCGGCAGCCTACAAGCCGCTGATCATCGCTTACCGCAACAACCGTCCGGTGCGGCTCGAGGACGTCGCCGACGTCTACGAAGGCGTGGAGAACGTCCGCAACCTCGGCCTGGACAACGGCCAGCGCGCGGTCAGGGTGCAGGTCCATCAGCAGACCGGCGCCAACATCATCCAAACGATCAGGCGCGTCGACGCGGTCTTACCTGAGATTCGGGCGTCGATCCCGCAGAGCATCACGGTCACCCCGCGCGGCGATCGCACCGCCACGATCCGTACCTCGTTGCATGACGTCGAGTTCACCCTGCTGGTCTCCACGCTGCTGGTGATCTTCGTGGTGTTCATCGCTCTGCGCAATCCGCGCGCCGCTTTGATTCCGGCGGTAGCGGTGCCGGTGGCATTGATCGGCACCTTCGGCGTCATGTACCTGCTCGGCTTTACTCTGGACAACCTGTCGTTGATGGCGCTGACCATCGCGACGGGTTTCGTCGTCGACGACGCCATCGTGATGCTGGAGAACATCTCGCGACACATCGAGCATGGCGTAGCGCCGTTACGGGCGGCATTGCAGGGCTCGCGCGAGGTCGGCTTCACGGTACTGTCGATGAGCGTATCGCTGATCGCGGTGTTCCTGCCGATCCTGCTGATGACCGGCATCGTCGGGCAGTTGTTCCGCGAGTTCGCCGTGACTCTCTCGGTGGCGATCGTGCTGTCGCTGCTGCTGTCGCTGACGACGACTCCGTGCATGTGCGCGCACGTGCTCGGCGACACGCGTGCCCGCGCCGGCTCGCTCCTGGCGCGTTTCCTGGAGTTCACGGACCACAGTTTCAATGCGATGCGTGATTTTTACGCGCATACATTGCGCGCGGCGTTGGCGCATCCGCGGCTGGTGATCTCGATCCTCGGCGCTACGGTGGCGCTCAACTTCTACCTGTTCGCCGTGGTGCCCAAGGGTTTCTTCCCGGAGGAGGATACCGGCGTCATCCAGGGACTTCTGCGCGCCGATCAGGATGTTTCCTTCAAGGCCATGGAGAGCCGGCTGCGGCAGGCGTTGGCCATCGTGGGCAAGGATCCTGCCGTGGAGAGCTTCGGCGGCTTCACCAGCGGCGGTGGCGGCTTCGGTGGCGCCAACAGCGCCCACCTGGATATCGACCTCAAGCCGCTCTCGCAGCGTCACGGCATGAGCTCGCAAGAGGTCATCGCCCGCCTGCGCGGTGAGCTCAGCAAGCTCACGGGTGCGCGCTTGTTCCTGCAGGTGCAGCAGGACATCCGCGCCGGCGGCCGGCAGGGCAATGCCGAGTACCAGTATACGCTCCTCGGTGACGACCTCGGGCAGCTCAATGCCTGGGCGCCGAAGATCACCGCGGCGCTCAAGCGCGTGCCGGAGCTCGCCGATGTCAATTCCGATCAGCAGGACAGCGGCCTGGATATACGGTTGAACGTGGATCGTCCGACCGCCGCGCGGCTTGGAGTCGGCCTGACGGCGCTCGACAACACCCTGTACGACGCCTTCGGACAGCGGCAGGTTTCCACCATCTACGAGGACAAGAACCAGTACCACGTCGTGATGGAGGTTGCACCGGACTTCTGGCAGAACCCGAGCACGCTGAAGGACATCTGGGTAAGCACCTCCGGCGGGGCGCTCTCGGGTACGCAGTCCACCGCGGCTGCGGTCGGCGACTTTTCGTTCGGGAGCCCGACTGCCGCGGCGAAGGGCGGAGGTGGTGGGGCCGCCAGCGGCACCACCGGCGGCGCGACGCTATCGCGGATCGGAGCAGCAGCGCCTGCGCCAGCGGCTAAGACCGCCACCGGAGTGACTGCGGCGGCGCAGGCAGCCGCACAGGCGGCCGCGCGGGGGTCGGTCCGCGCGGCGGCGCAGGCAGCCGGTGGGGCCGGGGGTGCAGGCGGCGCCACGGGCACCACGACCTCCAGCGCCAGCGCCCCCGACCTTGCCGCTCAAAACGCACGGCTCAACGCGCTGACCAACAGCGGCCGCGGCGCGGCTTCGACCGGCGCTTCGTTGAGCACCCGGCCCGAGACCATGATCCCGCTGTCGGCCTTCGCGAGCTATGGTCCTGGAACCACCCCGATGCAGGTGCAGCACCAGGGTGATTTCGTCGCGACTACCATCTCCTTCAACCTGCCGCTGGGCGTGACGCTCGGCCAGGCCACGGCGGCGATCGACCGCACGATGCAGCAACTGCACGTGCCAATCGGCGTCCACGGCACCTTCGCCGGCACCGCCCAGGTCTACCAGAACTTCCTATCCAACGAGATGCTGCTGATTCTGGCTGCGCTCGGGGCGGTCTACATCGTGCTCGGGATTCTCTACGAGAGCTTCATCCACCCCATCACAATTCTCTCCACGCTACCCTCAGCCGGCGTCGGCGCGGTGCTCGCGCTGATGGTATTCAACACGCCTCTCACGCTGGTGGCGCTGATAGGCGTGTTCCTGCTGATCGGCATCGTGAAGAAGAACGCCATCATCATGATCGACGTGGCGATCAGCATCGAGCGCGAGCGCGGCATCGACGCGCGCACCGCGATCTACGAAGCCTGCCTGCTGCGCTTCCGCCCGATCATGATGACCACGTTCGCAGCACTGTTCGGCGCGCTGCCGCTGGCGGTGACCACCGGCAACGGCGCGGAGCTGCGCCAACCGCTGGGTATTGCGATCGTGGGCGGCCTGATCCTCAGCCAGGTGCTGACGCTGTACACCACCCCGATCGTCTATCTGTACATGGATCGCTTCCGCGTCTGGATGAGCGGACTGTTCCGTGGCCGCAGTCGCCGCCTGATCGGCGGCGCGCAGCAGCAGCCCGCCTGACGTGGGTGCAGCCCACATGCAACAATTCCAATCAACTCGAATCGGTAATCGACATTGAACACTCAGCGCCCTGTCCTGCCGCGCGGTCCGGCGCGGGTCCTGTCCCTGTTGCCGGCAGCCCTGACCCTGGCCGCCTGCGCCGTCGGTCCCACCTATCATCGCCCGAGTGTAGCCAACGCGCCGGTCTACAAGGAGAACCAGGGGTGGAAGCCGGCGACACCGCGTGCGATCCCGCCGAACCAGCAATGGTGGACGATCTATGACGATCCGGTGCTCGACGGCCTGGAGCAGCAGGTGCAGGTCTCCAACCAGACGCTCAAGGCCTCCGAGGCAGCGTATCGCGCGGCACAGGCCGTGGTCAGCGAGCAGCGCGGCACGTTGCTGCCCAGCCTCACCGCCACCGGCTCGGGCACGCGCTCGGGCTACGGCGGCTCGGCGCTGGGTTCTTCGACCGGTGCCGGCAGCGCGGCGTTGGGTGGCAGATCGCCCGGTTACATCCATCAATCCTCCATCACGATCGACGCGCAGGCCAGCTGGACGCTGGATGTGTGGGGCCGCATCCGCCGCCAGGTGCAATCCGACGAGGCGCTGGCGCAGGCCAGCGCCGCCGACGTCGCCGCCGCACGCCTGTCGGCGCAGGTGACACTGGCCGAGGACTATTTCCAGATGCGCACGGCCGAGCAGGAGCAACGCATTTACCAGACCTATATCGCGGATCTGGAGAACGCGCTGCGCATCACGCAGAACCAGGTGCGCGCCGGGATCACGACGCTGGCCGACGTCTACGCCGCGCAGACGCAGCTGGAGAACACGCAGGTCGCCGACATCAACGTGCAGCTCACGCGTGCCACCTACGAGCATGCGATTGCAGTGCTGATCGGCAAGCCTCCGGATCAGCTATCCGTGCCGCAGGGCGCCCTGACGACCACGATCCCGGTGGTGCCGGTAGGCGTGCCGTCGGACCTGCTCGAGCGCCGCCCGGACATCGCCGCGGCCGAGCGCACCGTCGCGAGCGAGAATGCATTGATCGGCGTGGCCGAGTCGGCCTGGTTTCCCGATCTCACGCTGTCGGCCAGCGCCGGCTACACCGCCACCAGCTTCGCCAAGCTCTTTCGCGCCGGCAATTCGCTCTGGTCCTTCGGCCCACAGCTCGCCGAGACGCTGTTCAACGGCGGCGCGCGGCTGGCGGCGGACCGGGCCGCGCGCGCGGTTTACGATGAGGCCGTCGCAAACTACCGCCAGACCGTGCTGTCGGCATTCCAGTCGGTGGAAAACGACCTGGTCACGCTGCGGGTGCTGGAGCGTTCCGATGGTCTGCAGGTCACCGCCGTCGGCGCGGCCCGGCTATCCGAGCAGCTCACGCTCAACCAGTACACCGCCGGCATCGTCGCGTATTCCAGCGTGCTCACCGTGCAGACCACGCGGCTGGTAAGCGAGATCAGCCTGTTGGCGATCCAGAGCCAGCAGCTGGTCGCGAGCGCTAACCTGGTATCGCAGGTCGGCGGCGGCTGGAGCGCCAGCCAGCTCGACCTGGCCAGCCGCGGCGTCCCTTCGCGCTGAAGCACGCGCGCCGGGCACAAGGCTGCCGATAGATCGTGCTCGGCCAGGCGCTGGCGGTGGCCATCGGTGCGGCGCTCGGCGCGCTGCTGCGCTGGCGGCTGGGTGTGTGGCTCAACCCGGCCTTCCCGACGCTGCCGCTCGGGACGCTGGCTGCGAACCTCCTTGGCGGCTTTCTCATGGGACTGTGCATCGAGTACTTCACCCGCAGCGTCGCCGCGACGCCGGAGATGCGCCTGGCGCTGACCACCGGCTTCCTCGGTGGCCTGACCACGTTCTCGACCTTCTCAGCCGAAACCGTCACGCTGCTGCTGCGCGGTGAATTCGCCTGGTCCGCCGCGGCGATCGGCGCGCACCTGGTCGGGTCGCTACTGCTGTGCCTGGCGGGCATGTATTGCGCGCGCGCACTGTTCGGGCTGGTGGCGCGCAGCTGAGCCGGAGTCATCCGGCGCGGGCCGCGTGATGTGGGGAGCGCGCCAGATGACGTGCGCAGGTTTCGCGCACCAGGATCGCACGCCTGCCGTCACGTGGATTTGAGTGACGCGACGATCGCGTCGGCCAGTTGTCCGAGCAGCGTGCTCATCGCGGCGACCTGGGCATCGGCACCGGCGCCGCTGTGCAGCCGCAGCCGTCGCTGACCGCGCGCGCTCGGTTGATTGCCCTGCCCGGCGCTCGCGGGCTTCGCGGCCTGGCCACGGCCGCCGCCGAACAGATGGCTCAGCGCCCCACCGCCGGATGAAGGCTCAGATGAGCCCGGCGCAGTAGCGCCGAGCACCACCCAGCTCGCGTCGAGCACGACGTTGCCATCGGCCTCGGGCTCGAACTCCTGGATGTCGACGACGATCCCGCGTGAACCGGCGCCCGGCGCATTGGCCAGCAGCACCATGCCGGCCGGCAGGCGGATCGTGAGATCCCGGCTGAGCACGCGCCGGATCATGTCGTCCAGTGGACCACCCCATTGCTGCGTCTCGATGATATCGAGTCGCTGCGGCGAACGAGCCGTCACGCGCTCGGGCCGGTCGAGCACGGCCGGAATGTGCACCGCGCGCACCTGCAGCGGCGCGCCGGCGAAGCTGCGTTGGGCCGTGTCCGGGCGCACCGCGGCCAGCGTGAAGAATTGGGTCCTGGGACTGCGGCCGCAGCCGGCGGCCAGTACGGCCAGCGTTCCGACGAGCAGCGCGGCCCACCGCACCTGCGGCGCCTGCGGGCGTGGCCGTGGCCGTGCGCGCGACGGCGCGTGAGGCACGCACCTCATCGCGGCTTGCCCTCGATCAACGCTTCCGGGTGGCGTTCCAGGTATTGCGCCAGCGTGCGTACCGAGCGTGCCGCACGCGTCAGTTCATCCATTGCCTCGGTCAGCCCGCCCTGCTCGTCCGCACCGCCCAGACTCGCTCGCGCCGCCGCCGCGACGCCCTCCATCTGGGCGGCAGCGCGGCGCAGGTTCGCGATCAGCGGCTGCACCTGCGGCTCGGCGGTATGCACCATGCGATCGATGCTGGCCAGCGTGCCGTCCAGATGCGTGAGGCTGTCGGTCAGCTTCGGCGATGACACCAGCGTGCGCACGCGCGCGGTGATCTGGCGCACGTTGGCGCCGATCTGCGTGATCGGCAGCGCTCCGAGCTGCGTGGTGAAGGCGCTCAGGCCGCCGCCGGGGGCGGATGGAATCCGTGGCGGCGCTGTGCCCAGGTCCAGCGTCGCGGCGGCGGCGTGCGGCGTGAAGTCGAGCGACACGTAGTAGGAACCCACGAGCGGCGGATTCTGCGCCAGCCGGGCGCGCAGCCCTTCGCCGACCAGCCGGGCCACGACCTCGTTGAGCCTGCGGATCCAGGCAGCGCCGGTGGTGATTTGGTTGGCGGCGGTCTGAGCGGCCCCGGACAGATGCAGGCGGTCCGCGTCCAGCTCCAGCGTCACCGGCGTGCGCAGCGCGCCGGTGCGTGCGTCGTAGTCGAAGCCGATATCGCGCACCTCCCCGACCACGAAGTCACGCAGCTTCACTGGCGCACCAACCTTCAGCGAGCCCACGGCGCCCGGAAACTGCACCGTGTAGAGTGCATGCGGGCCCGTCGGTGCGAGCTCGGCACTGCTCTGGTCGCGGTACAACGTGAACACGCTCCCCGCGGCGCTGCGCGGCTGCGACGCCACCGGCGCCGGCGTGTCGAACGCGATCGCGCCCTCGATGAGGGCACTCGGCGACAGCAATTGCAGCTTCAAGCCGTTGGTCAGTGACAGCTCCAGCGCGCCGGCGTCCCAGAAGCGCGAACCGGCGTGCACCAGCCGATCGTAGGGGGAGCGCACCAGGACATCGAAGCGGAACTGATCGGGGGCAATCAAGCGCACGTCCGTGACCTTGCCGACCTCGAGCCCGAGGTAATAAACACTCGATCCCTGCTTGGCCGACCCGCGCTGCCCGGCCAGCAGCGTAAAGCGGGTGCCCGCGACCGGCTCGGTGAAGGCCGGCGGCTGCTCCAGCCCGGTGAAGCGGCGCTGGGGCTTGCCCGGCCCCGGCTCCATCTCCACGGTCGGCCCGCCGATGACCGACATGAGCGAGGACAGATCGCTCAGGCTCGCCTCCTGCAGCCAGAAGCGCGTGCCGCTGCGCAGGTACTTCTCCATCGAGTGATCGAGCGACAGGTCGACCTGCACCCGCTGGCCATCGTCGGTCAGCGCCACACTCTTGACTTCGCCGATCGCGACCCCGCGGTACGTCACCTGCGTATTCTGCGCACTCACTCCGGGCGCCTTGTCAAAATACACGGTGACCGCCGTCCCGTGACGGAAGAAGAAAGTGAGGGCCAACCATACCAGGACACCTGCGGCCACGACCGGCACCGCCCATATCCAGCCCGGCCAGCGGCTGCGCCGCACCGCCGCCTGCGTGCGCCGCGATGAATCGCCCGGGCGCCGCTCATCCTCGCTCATACCCGCGCTCCGCGGCGGCGTCCCACATCAGGCGCGGATCGAAGCCGCGCGAGGCGGCCATCGTCAGCGCGACCACGGCCATGAACGCCGTCGCACCGATACCGGCTCCAGCCGTGACGAAGTTACGCAGATGCATCAGCGGCACGATCACCGCGATGATGAACGGATCCACGGCCGACCAACGGCCGGCCTCATCGATCATCCGGTACAGATGTGTCTTGAACCGCAGGTGCCGGCCCGAGCGCCGGTGCACCGACAGCAGGCACCAGCCCAGGCCGGCCAGCTTCACCACCGGGATGCCGATGCTGGTGCAGCTCACCAGCACGCCCAGAGGCCACAGCCCCGCTCCGAACAGCGCCATCACGCCATCGACGATCCGATAGGACTGCACGCGGCCCGGGAAATGCGTCACGCTCATCGGAAACACATTGGCGGGGAGGTACAGCACCAGCGCGGCGATGATCAGCGCCAGCGTGCGCGCACGCACGCCCGGCAGGCGCGCGCGCAGCATCGAGCCGCAGCGCGGGCAGGGCTTGCCCTCTTCACTGACCGGCAGCACCAAGTCGCAGACCGTGCACGATAGGACGGGCGTGTCGGTCGGCGCGGGCCGCTCCGGTGCGAGGGTGCGCCAGACGGTGCGCCGGTCCAGCAGCGCGCGCGATAGCATCGCCATCAGCGCCACGCCGACGAAGCAGTAGCCTCCGGCACCGACGTGGATGATCGAGGCCTGCGCGGCGATGCGCGCGTAGCCGACCGCGCAGGCGATCAGGAATACCTCCGGCATCGTCCAGCGATCCAGCAGGATCGACCAGCGAAACACCGATCCCTGCCAGCGCGGGCGGTACCCGAGTTGCACGCTGCCGAGGGCCAGCACCAGCAGCCCGTAGCGCACGAATGGCAGCACGGTCGCGGAAGCGGCCACGAGCAGCGCCAGCAGCACCCAGCCCTGGGCCGCCAGCGCGAATACACCGGAAGCGAGCTGCGTGTGGATCGAGATGCCGAAGACCCGCAGCGTGAACAGTGTCAGCAGGTTCGCGGGGAACAGCAGCACCAGCGTGGCCGACGCGCATGCCAGCGCCGCGCTGATGCTGCGCAGATTGACGCGCTCGAGCCGCGCGTCGCAACGCGGGCACATGGCAATGTCGCCGCGGCGCAACGCTGGCAGCTGTTGCAGCGTCCCGCAATCCGGGCAGGCGATCGTCATGCTGCAATGTAATAGGAGCAGGCGACGCCCCCGCCACTCCCGGACGGGCCTATTTGGGATAGGCCGATGCCGGGGCGCGGCCGTAGCGGCCGTGCTGCGCCGCACTGCAACGGCGGCCTGAGCGGCGGGCTCTTGCCCCTACACCAGCACCCGCTCGATGCCGCCGGCGTTGGCGCGCTCGACGTACTCGGCCATCCAGTTCTCACCCAGCAGGTGACGTGCAATCTCCACCACGATGTAGTCGGCGTCGAGATTGGCGTCCTCGTTGTAGCGCTTGAGGCCCTGCAGGCACGACGGGCAGGAAGTGAGCACCTTGATCGTCGTGGCCCCTTCTCCGCGCAGCTTGTCGGCGCCGGCGCGCATTTCCTGTTCCTTGCGGAAACGCACCTGCGTCGAGATGTCGGGCCGGGTTAGCGCCAGCGATCCCGATTCCCCGCAGCAGCGATCGTTCTTGTCGATGTGGCCGTTGCGCTCCTCGTTCATCAGCGTGTTGACCACCCTGAGAGGATCGTAGCTCTTCATCGGCGAGTGGCATGGATCGTGATACATGTAGCGTGTGCCGGTGACGCCCTCGAGCCGGATGTTTTTCTCCATCAGGTACTCGTGGATGTCCATGATCCGGCAGCCGGGGAAGATCTGCCCGAATTCGTAGCCCTGCAGCTGGTCATAGCAGGTGCCACAGCTCACCAGCACGGTGCGGATGTCCAGGTAATTGAGCGTATTGGCGACGCGGTGAAACAGCACGCGGTTGTCGGTCACGATCTTGTCGGCCTTATCGGACTGGCCGGCTCCGCGCTGCGGATAGCCGCAGCACAGGTAGCCCGGCGGCAGCACCGTCTGCACGCCTACGTGCCACAACATTGCCTGCGTGGCGAGGCCTACCTGTGAAAACAGCCGCTCCGAGCCGCAGCCGGGGAAATAGAACACCGCCTCGCTGTCGGCGCTGGTCGCCTCCGGATCACGGATGATCGGCACGTAGTCGGCGTTCTCGATATCCAGCAGCGCCCGCGCGGTCTTTTTCGGCAGTCCGCCCGGCATTTTTTTGTTGACGAAATGAATCACCTGCTCGGTGACCTTGGGCCGGCCGGTGCTCGCCGGCGGACGGCGCACCTGCGCACGCGTGAATCCCTTCAGCAGCCGGTTGCCAGCCCGCTGCGCCTTGTAACCCCAGTCGATCATGAGCTTGCGGGCGATGCGGATCGTCTGCGGATTGGTCGCATTCAGAAAAAACATCGTCGCCGCGGTGCCGGCATTGAAGCGCTTCTTGCCCATGCGGCGCAGCAGGTCGCGCATCGCCATCGACACATCGCCAAAGTCGATGTCGACGGGGCAGGGCGTCTCACACTTATGGCACACGGTGCAGTGGGCGGCGACGTCGGCGAATTCGTCCCAGTGACGCACGCTCACGCCGCGGCGCGTCTGCTCCTCGTACAGAAATGCCTCGATCAGCAGCGAGGTCGCCAGGATCTTGTCGCGTGGACTGTAGAGCAGGTTGGCGCGCGGGACATGCGTGGCGCATACCGGCTTGCACTTGCCACAGCGCAGACAGTCCTTGATCGCGTCGGAAATCGAGCCGATGTCCGACTGCTGCATGATCAGCGATTCGTGGCCGAGCAGATTGAAACTGGGGGTGTAGGCCGCCGACAGGTCCCCGCCCGGCAGCAGCTTGCCGCGGTTGAAGCGGCCCTGCGGATCGATGCGGCGCTTGTAGCTGCGGAACTCCTGCGTCTCCTCCTCGCTCAGAAACGCGAGCTTGGTGATGCCGATGCCGTGCTCGCCGGAGATCACCCCATCGAGTTCGCGCGCCAGCGCCATCACCCGCGCCACCGCAGCGGTCGCGGTCTGCAGCATGCGGTAATCATCCGAGTTGACCGGAATGTTGGTATGCACGTTGCCGTCGCCGGCATGCATGTGTAGCGCGATGAACACGCGCCCACGCAGCACGCGCCGATGCGCCTGCGCGCACGCCGCCAGCCACGGGGCGAACGCGCCGTCATTGAAAATCTGTTGCAGCGGCGCACGCAGCTCCCGCTTCCAGGAGACTCGCACCGATCGGTCCTGCAGCACATCGAATAACCGCAGCGCGGGCTCGCGCGCCAGCCGCTCGCGCAGCGGCGCCGACAGTTCGTCGAGTCCCAACTCCCCGAACGCCGCCAGCGCCTCGACCAGCGCGGTGTCCAGGTGCGCGGCCAGCCAACCCCAACGCGCCCGCACGGCGGCGAGCTGCGCCCTGGCCTGCGTGAGACGCTCGGACAGCTGCTCCTCGGTCGGCAGCTTGCCGGCCTCGGTGTCCTCCGGCCGCGCCAGCGGCAGCGGCCCGGCCAGCACCCGCTCGATCTCATCGATCAATTCGAGCTTGTTGGCGAGCGAGAATTCGATGTTCATGCGCTCGATCGCATCGGTGTACTCGCCCATGTGCGCCAGCGGAATGACCACGTCTTCGTTGATTTTGAAGGCATTGGTGTGGCGTGCAATGGCCGCGGTGCGTGCGCGGTCCAGCCAGAACTTGCGGCGCGCCTCGGCGCTGACCGCGATGAAGCCCTCCCCGCCGCGGGCATTGGCGATGCGCACCACCTCGGACGTGGCGGCCGCCACCGCCGCCTCGTCATCGCCGACGATATCCCCGAACAGCGCCATCTTCGGCAGCGCGGCGCGCTTGGACTTGGTGGTGTAGCCGACCGCGCGCAGGTAACGCTCGTCCAGATGCTCCAGGCCCGCCAGCTGCACGGCGGCCAGGCCGGTCAGATAATCCTTGATCTGCACGATCGCGGGGATCGCCGTGCGCGCCTGGCCGAAGAATTCCAGGCACACGGTGCGCGTGTATCGCGGGCTGCGATGCAGGATCCAGCGCGCGGCGCTGATCAGTCCATCGCAGCCCTCCTTCTGCACGCCGGGCAGGCCGCCCAGGAACTTGTCGGTCACATCCTTGCCGAGCCCGACCTTGCGAAACTGCCGCCCGGGCAATGTCAGTGTCTCGCTCGAGAGCACGCGGGCGCGCTGCGGGTCCGCATTGCCATCCTTGATGACCACCTCGAACGCGACGGTGTCGACGTCGTGGATCTTGCCGCGGTTGTGCGCGAGCCGCGTGACCTCGCGCCAGTTGCCGTCGCAGTCGACCATGCGCCACCATGCCAGGTTGTCGACCGCGGTGCCCCACAGCACCGCCTTCTTGCCGCCGGCGTTCATCGCGATGTTGCCGCCGATGCAGGATGCATCCGCCGAGGTGGGATCGACCGCGAATACCAACCCGGCCTGCTCGGCGGCCGCTGCCACACGCCGCGTGACCACGCCGGCCTCGGTGTAGAGGGTCGGCACTTCGGCATCGACACCCGCAAGACTCACCGTCTCGACCGCGCCGAGCCCCTGGAGCTTCTCGGTGTTGATCACCGCCGACAGCGCCGTCAGTGGAATGGCCCCGCCGGTATAGCCGGTGCCACCGCCGCGCGGAATGATCGTCAGGCCCAGCTCGATGCAGGCGCGCACCAGACCGGGCAGCTCGCTCTCGGCATCGGGCATCAGCACCACGAATGGATATTCGACGCGCCAGTCGGTCGCGTCGGTCACGTGCGAGACGCGCGCATAGGGATCGAAGCGGATATTGTCCGCACCAGTGTGGCGCGCGAGCACGCGCCGCGCGCGGCGGCGCAATTGCACCCAGGCGGCGAACTGGCCCTCGAAACTGGTGACCGCTGCGCGCGCGCCGGCGAGCAGTTCGCCGACGCGGTGGTAGCGCTCGGCGTCGGCGGCGTCGCGCCGCCGGTCGATCTCACGCAACCGGTGCTGCAGCGCTGCGATCAGCAGCCGCCGGCGCCTCGGATTGTCGATGAGGTCGTCCTGCAGGTATGGATTGCGTCGCACCGCCCAGATGTCCCCGAGCACCTCGTACAACATGCGGGCTGAGCGGCCGGTGCGCCGCTCGGCCCGCAGCTCTTCCAGCAGTGCCCACATGCGCTCGCCGAGCAGCCGCAACACGATCTCGCGATCGGAAAACGAGGTGTAGTTATAAGGTATCTCGCGCAGCCGCGCCTTCGCATCCGCGACACGCGCGTCGGCGTCACCCGCAACGACGGGCAGCGACATATCGGCGCTGAGTTCGGCACTCATGGGCAACGGCTGTCGAGTTCGGAAGAAAAAAAGGGAGGACGGTCAGCGGGGCATTTTACACGCCCGGGTAATTCGCGAGCCGCAACACCTCATGCCAACCCGCGCAGCGGCGCGAGAACCTACTGCGGTCAGTGTAATCCGACGAGCGGAATGGGGCCCAGGCCGTATCGACCTCGGTCGGCGCTCGCCCACCATGACCCTCGCATCTGCGGCAGCACGAGGAGATATCCATGAACCGTCAAATCACCCATGCGATCCGCACAGTTGGTACTCGCAGCGTCGCGGTCCTGGCCATGGCGACTGCAGCGTGGGTCACCGCTGCACCGAGCGCCCACGCCGGCCCGGCCCAGGGCTTCGGCATCGGTGGCGGCGTCGGCCGCTACAATATCCGCATCAATAACCCGTCGTCGCTCGAGAGCACGATCAACAACTACTCCGCCAACGACACCGCGTACCAGTTCTTCGCTCAGTGGCGTTTCGCGCCCTTCCTGGCCCTTGAAGGCCAGTACATGAACCTCGGCACCAACCGGCGGTTTCTCGGCGGCCGCAGTGAGCTCACCAACAAGATCGACGGCTGGGCGCCCTGGCTGGTCGCGACCTTACCGCTCGGGCCGTCCATCGGCGTGGTCGGCCCGTTCGAGCTATTCCTCAAGGCCGGCGAGTACTGGTACACCTACCGCCAAGCCTTCATCTCCCCGCTCGGCGTCTACACCTCCAACAGCAAGACCTACAACCAGTTCGTCTACGGGGGAGGGGTTGGCCTGGTGTTCGTGCAGCACCTGGATGTGCGGCTGGAGTACGACGAGCTCAAGATCCAGCACACCGACACCTCCAATGCGCTGTGGCTGACCGCAGCATTTAACTTCTGACCACGGGCGGCGGCCGCCGCCGGGCGCCCGCGGCGTACGACGCGGCCGTGAGCGCAGTCACACCACCGCAGGAAGTCGCGCCCCCGCCCGATTTTTGGTAATAGAATCGCATCTGGGCAACAACAGGGAGTCGCCCGTCCGCATGAGATTTACCCCTCCGGGCTGGCGGGCCGCATCGGCCGGCCTAGCCCTCGGCGCGCTCGCCTGCTGGGCGGCTCCGGCAGCGCTCGCCGCCCTGGGCGGCACGGCCGATTCGGTCAGCACCGACACCCAGGCATTGCGCGGTCAACTGCGCAGCATTCCGTACCTTCAGTACGATGTGAAGGAAATCGACACCGGTCCGATCACCGTACGCGAATACGTCACCCGTTCCGGACTGGTGTTCGCGATCACCTGGTCGGGACCGGTGCCGCCTGACCTGCGTGCGCTGCTGGGCACCTATTTCGGGCGGTTTGAAAGCGCGGCCGCCGCCGCGCATCGCGCCAGCCCCGGCATTCGACGAGAATTGCAGATCAACCAATCCGACCTGGTGGTGCAATCCAGCGGCCGCCTGCGCTCCTTCCACGGCATCGCCTACCTGCCGTCGCTGCTGCCGGATGGCGTCTCCGTCAGCCAGTTGCGTTAGACGCGGGATTGCCCATGCGGCCAAGCTATCGTCGGATCATATTGCCCGGGCTATGCGTGCTGGCGATCTGCGCTCTGGCAGCCTGCGGAGGGGGCGGCGGCAACGCGTCGGCGCCGCCGGTGGGGCACAACTTTTCCGGCGGCGGCACCAATGTGGTTGCGGTCACCGTCGGGCCCGGACCGGCCAAGTCGAATTCACAGACCTTCAATATCCCCTTCGTGACGGTGACGGTCTGCCAGGCGGGCACCAGCACCTGCGCCACGGTCGATCACGTCCTGGTGGACACCGGCTCCTCGGGGCTGCGGCTGATGGCCTCCGCGCTGGCAGCCCAGGGGCTGACGCTCTCGCCGATGCCCGACCCGGGCAACGCTACCCACACGATCCACGAATGCCTGCCCTTTGCGGACGGCTACGCCTGGGGGCCGGTGGCCAGCGCCGACGTGACGATCGGTACCGAGGCGAGCACCCACGCCATCGCGGTGCAGGTCATTGATGACGGGCAGACCCCGACACCGGCGGCGCCGAAGACCTGCACCTCGCATGGCACCTCGCTCAACTCGGTCGACGCGTTCGACGCGAACGGCGTGCTGGGCGTGGGCACCTCCAACCAGGACTGCGGCAGCGGCTGCGCCAACAGCGCCCTCGAGGTGTACTACTCCTGCGACACTGGCGGCAACTGCTCGCCCACGGCCCAGCCACTCGCCGACCAGGTTGCCAATCCCGTCGCGAGCTTTGCGGTCGATAACAACGGCGTAATCCTGCAGCTGCCGGCGATAGCAGCCGACGGCGCGCCGTACGCCGATGGATACCTCGTGTTCGGCATCGGCACCGAGAATAACAACGGCCTCGGCACCGCCGAGGTGCTCACCACCGACACCGAGGGGCTCTTCATCACCGATTTCCAAAGCCAGGCCCTCGACAACAGTTTCATCGATTCCGGCTCCAATACTCTGTACTTTCCCAATAGCTCCAGCTCCCCGATCCCGCTGTGCGGAGCGCAGGGGACCAGCGCGGGGGACTTCTACTGCCCGACCGCGACCGAAAGCCTGTCCGCCACCAACCAGGGTCAGAACGGCACTACGAGCCAGGTCTCGTTCCAGGTCGCCAACATGAATCAGCTCAGCCGCAGCAACTTCGCCTTGGACGACGTCGGCGGCCCGGCGCAGTCCATCGCCATCTCGAATTACTTCGACTGGGGACTGCCGTTCTTCTATGGGCGCACCGTGTTCACCGCCATCGAGGGGACCAGTGCCGGGGGCATCGCCGGCCCATTCTTTGCGTATTGACCCGCCAACAAGGCCTGCGCCATGCTCGGTCGGCCAAGGCGCCGCACTACGCCCATCAAGCGCCACAGTTCAATAGGACGCGATAATTAATCCACGCCACTTGCACGCCGCGACCCCGTAGGACCGAAGCTCAAAGCGGGACAGGTAGTGGAAACGGCGCCGCCAACTCAGGCATGCTGTGCGTACGGATTCAACGAACCAGGGGGTCCCGCCGACAGGCGGGAATCGCGAAGTCCCATGACATCCAAGCCTTTTTCGGTACTGTCCTGCGCCGCTGCGCTGACTGTGGCTGCAGCGCTGGTGTTCGCGCCGAGCGCGAGCGCCGCCTTGGGCGGTACCGCCGACTCCGTCACCACCGACAGCGTCGCCCTCAAGGGCCAGCTGCACAACACGCCGCAGGTTCAGTACGATCTGCAGACGATCACGGTCGGCACGCTGATAATCCACGAGTACGTGACACGCGCCGGCCAGGTGTTCGCGGTCACGTGGCAGGGGCCGGTGCCGCCCAATCTGCGCCAGCTGCTAGGCGGTTACTTCACTCAGTTCCAAAGCGCGGCGGCCAATCGCGCCCGCCCCGGCAACCGCCGGCAGCTCACTGTGTCGCAACCGGACCTGGTGATCGAAGCCAGCGGCCGGCTGCGCGATTTTAGCGGCCTCGCCTACGTCCCGTCACTCTTCCCCGCGGGCGTGTCGGTGAGCGACCTTCAATAGAACAGCTTCAACAGGGAGTCCCATGAAGCATGCCTATCGCTGGACCGCGCTGCTGGTCCTGTCACTTCTCTCCGCCTGTGGCGGCGGCGGTCACTCTGGCCCGAGTACCCCGCCCCCCCCGCCGGCGACATTCGCGATCGGCGGCAGCATCACCGGATTGACCGCGTCTGGGCTTGTGCTGCTCGACAACGGCAGCGACACCTTGCAGGTGGCAGCCAACGCGACCACCTACACCTTTGCGACCAAGCTGGGCGCCGGCGGCGGCTATGCCGTCACGATACCGATGCAGCCTACCGGCGAGACCTGCAGTGTCGCCAACCCCAGCGGCACGGTCGGTTCCAGCGACGTGACCAACGTCAACGTGAGCTGTAGCGCGCTGGCGACGTTCACGATCGGCGGCAACATCTCCGGCTTGACCGCCTCGGGGCTGGTCCTGCTCGATAACAGCGGCGACGCACTCACCGTGCAGGCCTACGGCAGCACATTTACCTTCGCCACCGCGCTGGTGAGCGGCGCGGCCTATGCCGTCACGGTCAAGACGCAGCCCGCCGGCGAGACCTGCCAGGTGACCAGCGACAGAGGGACGGTGAGCGCGAACGTGACCACGGTCGCTGTGGCCTGTACCACCGGCTTCAGCGGCCGCGGCACCAACGTCGCCACAGTCGTGGTCGGCCCGGGGCCCGGAGATCAGAACCACCAGTATTTCAATATGCCGTATGTCAGCATCAAGGTGTGCAATACCGCGACCCCGCAGCAGTGCGCGGTCATTGACAACATACAGGTGGACACGGGCTCCTCGGGCCTGCGCCTGCTGGCCTCGGCGCTGACCAGCGCCAATCTGACGCTGACATCGCAGGACAGCGGCGGCAACACCATCGAGGAGTGCCATCCGTACGGAGGCGTCGCTTATTCCTGGGGCGCTGTCGCCACCGCCACGGTGACGATCGGCGGGGAGACCACCAGCACCCCGATTGCCGTGCAGGTGATCGACGGCAGCACGCCGCCTTCCGCCTGCAGCAGCAGCGGCCTGACGCAGCAGAGCAGCGTCAATGACTTCGACGCCAATGGAGTTCTCGGTGTCGGACTGTTCCCGCAGGACTGCGGCCCGGTTTGCGCCAACCCTGCCGATGTGGCGGATAGCTGGTATTACAGTTGCCCCACGCCGTCCACCTGTGCCCAGGCGACGGTGGCGCTCACCGGCCAGGTGAGCGAGCCGGTCTCGGCCTTCACGGCCACGGGGGACAAAAACGGCGTGGTACTGCAGCTGCCCCCGGTCCCCGCCGGCGGCGCGCCGAGCGCGACCGGCTATCTCGTGTTCGGCATCGGCACCCAAACCAATAACGCTACCGGCAGCGCCAAGATTCTCGTGCCGGATGCCACCGGCCTCATCACCACGAAGGTGGCAGGGCAGCCGGTGCCTACAGCGCCCAATGCCTTCTTCGATTCGGGCTCCAACTACCTCGCATTCGAGGACAGCGCTCTGACGCCGTGCACTGGCGCGGGTTTTACGGGCTTCTACTGCCCGCCCTCGACGCAGTCGGTGACTGCGACCAATGTCGATGCGAATGGCTTCACACCGCCGGACGTGACGTTCTCGATCGCGAATCTCCAGGATCTGTTCCAGACAAATCCGAACAATTTCGCCTTCAACGATGTCGGCGGCCCATTGAGCGGGTCCTTCGACTGGGGTCTGCCGTTCTTCTTCGGCCGCACCGTGTTCACCGCGATCGAGGGCGCGACAGTCGCCGGCACCACCTATTCGAACGGGTTCTATGCTTACTGAGGAGCGGCGCCCCACGCGCTCTAGCGCAGCAGCGACACCCCGAAGATCCATCCGTGCAGACGCAAGATGAACAGCGCGTACAACGCCAATCCCAGCGCTATCGCCAGCAGGTCGTTGTAGCGGGTCGGTGGCACGCGGTGGATCGGGGGCTGCACACGCCGCCCGAGTGACAGCCGATCGATGACCGCCCAGACGAAGAAGCAGGCGAACAGCAACACACCCGGCAGCGTACCGTTGACGAGCAGGTGTCCGGCGGACCAGAGCATCACCGCGGTGATCAGCGGATGCTTGACCTTCGCAAGGATCCGACCCGGCAGGTAGGTCGCGAACAGCAGCGGGAACACCGGCAGCATCAGCACGAACGTCACGTAGCGCAGCCACGCCGGCGACAGGTACAGCATCACCGGGGCGCGCGCGGCGCCGATATATCCGAGCACCACCAGCGCGAAGCCCGCGGCCACCAGTACCGAATACCAGCCCTTCCAACGGGCCTCCCCGACGTACAATACCATGCGGTCGCGCCAGTGCGGCGCTACGATCGATATCGAGTGCGGCACGAACACCAGGATCACCCCCGCGACCAACATCAGCATCGTGTACTCTCCGGCTGTCACCCTATGATTGATGCACTTTGTCACGCGCGCACGCGGCGCAGGCCGTACAGGGTTGGCTCGACAGCCCGGACCACTGCGCCAACATCATGGATGCAGGGTTTCGCGATACCGGCGTGGCCTTCGCCAGTAACCGCCACGGCGTCCCGCGCATCGACTGGGTGCAGGACTTCGCCGCGTCAGCGCGCAGCGGCCGCGCGCTGACGCGGCGCTGCGCGCACTGTGTGTGCGCCGCTCAGGTACGCGGCTGGCGCACCACGCGCAGGTACGGCTTGATCTCCTTCCAGCCTTCGGGAAACATCTTCTTGGCTTCCTCGTTGCTGACCGAGGTGGAGATGATGACGTCGTCGCCCGGCTTCCAGTTCACCGGGGTGGCCACCTTGTGCTTGTCGGTCAGCAGCATCGAATCCAGTACGCGCAGGATCTCGTGGAAGTTGCGGCCGGCGCTGGCTGGGTAGTTCAGCGTCAAGCGCACCTTCTTGTTCGGGTCGATGATGAACACGCTGCGCACCGTGAAGCGGTCACTGGCATTGGGATGAATCATGCCGTAGAGATTTGCGACCTTCATCTGCGGATCGGCGATCATCGGGAAGTCGACGGTGGTGTTCTGGGTCTGCTCGATGTCACGCTTCCAGCCGACGTGGTCCTGCAGCGTATCGACCGACAGGCCGATGATCTTCGCGCCACGTTTCTCGAACTCGGCCTTGAGCTTCGCGGTCTCGCCCAGCTCGGTGGTGCACACCGGGGTGTAATCCTTCGGGTGCGAAAACAGCACGCCCCACGAATTGCCCAGCCATTGATGAAACTTGATCTTACCGGCCGTGGTGTCGGCCTCGAAGTCCGGTGCGGTATCGCCCAGTTGCAGTCCCATAAAACCCCCTTGCAGCAAGGATGTCGAAAGCTGCCGCGTTGGCGGCCCGATGCAGTCTAGGCCGCCGCCACGTGACATTGCAGTGACAAGAACATAACACCGCCGGCAACAGCCGCGGCGCCCGCCCGCTAGGGCCGCCGTAGCCGGCGGTCGCGCCGGTTCTTGTCGATCACCGCGGCAATGATCGACAGGAATGCGAACAGCCGCAGCAGCAGCAGGTAGGAGTGATTCTGCAAATCCGTGCCGGCCAGCGCGGAGGCGGTCCACTCCAGCGCCATCAGCCCGAACGCCGCGGAAAAGAACAGAAACAGGCGGTCGCGGGTGTTGCGCCAATGATGCAGGAACAGTACGGCCGCCACCAGGCACGACATCGCCAGGGTGCCCCATACGAAAAATTTCATCGTTGCTCCTTCGGCACGTCGCTAGCGCGTTTCCCAGATCAGCGCGAACAACAGGGCAATCATGCCGGCCAGCGCCAGCAATGTGCGCCAGTAGAACAGGTCGATGGTAGCGGGCGTGAGCACCAGGTCGATGAACAGCACCACGTTATCGAGCGTCTGCCCGACGAAGCACAGCCCTGCCCACATCAGCAGCCGTGCGCCGGTGGCGCCGTAGCCCTTGAACAGCAGCCACGCGCAGCCAGCACTGGTGAGGGCACAGGCAATATAGGTCAGCTCAGCGATCATCTTTCTTCCTTCTGAAGATGAACGCATCCGAGAAGGTGCGCGCGGCCGAGGAGCGCAGGCGATCTATGGCGTTGGCGCTCATTTGCTTGACCACTTCCAGCCGCTGCTGCGCGTACGCCTGGGCCAGCCGGTCCACGGTGGCGCCGACGCCGTCCGGCGCCGCGGAGTACTGATATTGCGGCCCGTGATCCCCGCTCGTCAGCGCGACCAGTTGATGAGACGCCAGCTCGTCCAGAGCGCTGGCAGCGCTATCAGGATCGGTGCGCAGCGCGGCGGCCACGGCTGCCACGCTCCACGCCTGCGCGGGGCAGCCATGCAGCAGCAGCAATGCCTCCAGCTGCTCGTAGTTGGTGACCTGGTCGAATAGCAAATACAGAACGTCGCTGTCCAGCTCGATTTTCCCGTATTGCGCCCATTCAGAAATGTTCCCGCGACGGTTCGAGCGCAAACAGCGGCAACTCGCCGGATGCCATCGGGCCGGCGGGACCTGCGACCGCGTCGATGCGGACGAGCCCGCTGACCTTTACGCCCAGCAGCCGCAGGCGCCGCTCGAAGGTCGCCCGCTTGAGACATTGCCCGGCCACGCGCCGGATGACTGCCGCATCGTTGGTATGGACATCGACGCTTTGGTCGCGCGTCACCCGCTGGAAGTTGTCATAGCGCAATTTGACGCCGATGGTCCTGCCGACATACCCATCGCGCTGCAAATCGCGCGCCACGCGCTCACAAAGCGCCGTGAACAGCGACCGCAGTTGGTCCCGATCGTATACCGCATGCAGGTCACGTTCAAATGTGGTTTCACGGCTGATCGACACCGGCTCGCTGTGCGTGACGACCGGCCGCTGGTCGAGTCCCCAGGCCGCCTGGTGCATCCAGGTGCCATGGTGAAGGCCGAAGTGATGCCTGAGCCAGCCGCGCTCGCAGCGCGCCAGTTCCCCGATGGTGCGCACGCCGAGTCGTTCGAGCCGCGCGCCGGCCTTCGGCCCAATGCCGTTGATCCTGCGGCAGGCGAGCGGCCAGACCTTCTGCGCCAGTTCCGACTCGTACAGGATCGAGATACCGTTGGGCTTGTCGAACTCGCTGGCCATCTTCGCCAGCAACTTGTTGGGTGCGACGCCGATCGAGCAGGTAAGACCCGTGCGCGCGCGGATCCGCTGCTGAATGCGGCCCGCGAGCGCGCGGCCGCCATCTTCATCGCCGCCCGGCACGGCGCTGAAGTCGATGTAAACCTCATCCACACCGCGATCCTCGATCAGCGCAGTGAACTCGGCGATGACCTGCTTGAACAGGCGCGAATAGCGGCGGTATTGCTCAAAATCCGCCGGCAGCAGCAACGCCTGCGGGCACAGGCGTGCCGCCTGCATCAGCCCCATCGCCGAGTGCACGCCGAAGGCACGCGCCTCGTAAGTGGCCGTGGTCACCACTGCGCGCCCGGCGTAATCGCCCAAGCGCGCAAGTTCTCCTGGCGGTCGACCCCGCGGGTCCTGCTGGCGCGCGCGGCTGCCGCCGATCACCACCGGCAGGCCGCGCAGCTGCGGATAGCGCAACAGCTCGACCGATGCAAAGAATGCATCCATGTCCAGATGCGCGATCCGGCGTGTCGGCCCGCATTGCATGCACGCGAGAATAGCGCAGCGTGCTGGGCCACGCCCGCGCGCCTGGCCAGTGGATCAGCCGCGCTGCGGTTCGCGCCCGCTGGCTAGATCGCCGATCGCCTCGCGTACCCAGGCCATCGCGAACAGCATCGGCACCACCAGCATCAGCAGCGGTAACAGCAACAGCTGGATCGACAGCCGGATCAGGTGGACCGCAAGCCGCGATGTCATACGGGCACTGTCATGAGACAACCTCTGGACGCCAGTGTGCCGCCGCTGCGCTGAACACACGCTGAAACCACCCGTCGCAGCCGGTTGGTGATGACCACACATGGCGCCGCGCTGGGGCTCGGGGCCAGAGCCCACGGTCTCACCGTCCTAGGCACGTGACCCCCGGCTCAGCCGTCGAGGAAGCGTCGCAGGCCCCGCGGCGTGAGCAGGCGCTCGAGCAGCTGGAACGCCGCCATGACCACCAGCGCCAGCGCCGCGGCGGGAATGGCGCCTTCGAGGATCAATGACAGATCGTTGAGGCGGATGCCGGTCAGGATCGGATCGCCATAGCCGCCGGCACCAATCAGCGCCCCCAGCGTGGCCGTGCCGACATTGATCACTGCGGCCGTGCTGATGCCTGCAATGATCATCGGCGTCGCCAGCGGCAGCTCGATGCGCAGCAACCGCACGTACTGCGGCAGGCCCAGCGAGGCCGCCGACTCCTCCAGCGGCGCGGGAATGCCAGTCAGGCCCGTGAGCGTATTGCGCACGATCGGCAGCAGGCTGTAGAAGAACAGCGCCGCGATCGCAGGCTTCGCCCCGATGCCGAACAGCGGGATCATGAACACCAGCATCGCCAGCGTAGGCACCGTCTGCGCCACCACGCACGCCGCCAATACCACGCGCCCCAGCGGCGCCCATCGCGCCGCGGCGATCCCGATCGGCAAGCCCAGCAGCAGCGCCAGGCCCAGCGACACCCCCACCAGCGCCAGGTGCTCGCGCGTCAGCTGCAGCAAGCGTGCGCCCAGGGCGCGCCTGGTGCTCGCGCGCGTCGGCCGTGCCCGCGCGGCAGCGGCGCCTGCGCCTCCCGCACCGCTCGCTTTCGCACCGGGGGCATGCTCCGGCGCCACCAGCGCCGCCACGAACTGCGCGGCCACGGCTCTGTCGTCACGCCGCCGGATCTGCACGGCCGCATTCATGGCGCGCATGGCCCGCACGTCGATACGCCCGGCCAGCTCATCGATGCTCGCAAGCAGCGCCGGCTGGCGCGCCGCCGCCTGCAGCCGGTACAGCCACACCGCCTGGTAGCCCGGAAAGTAATGCCGGTCATCCTGCAGTACCACCAGGTGGTATTGCTGGATCTGCGCATCCGTGGTGTAGACGTCGATCACATCGGCGGCACGGCTCATCAACGCCCGATACGCCAGGCCGTGATCGATGCCTTGCAGGCTGTGCGGGGCGAGCCGGTAGACGTGCCGCAGGCCCGGCCAACCATCGCTACGGTGCATGAATTCATTCGACAGCGCATAGCGCAGCCCGGGGTAAGCCGTCAGGTCCGATAGCTTGCGCAGATGCAGGCGTGAGGCCATGGCCGGTCGCACGGCCAGCGCGTAGCGGTCCTCGAAACCCATCGATGCGCTGATCCCCAGGCCGTGGGCCGCCAGTGCCGCGGCCAGCTGCGAGCGCGAGCTATGCGGCGGCAGACCATGCAATAGTTGCTCCGTGATGGTGCCGGTGTACTCAGGGTAGGCGTCGATGCTGCCATTGAGCAGCGCCTGCCACAGGATCGCGCTGCCGCCCATTGCCCGGTGATGCGTCAGCGACAGGCCGCGGCGCCGCGCCAGGTCCTGCAGGATGTCCGCGAGGATGATCGACTCGGTGAAGTTCTTCGAGCCGATGCTGGCCACGGCAGGCGGCGGCGCGGCGGCGGCAGCCGCAACGGCGCCAGCTCCGCTCAGCGCCAGAGCGCAGCCCAGGCACCCCAGCGCGGCCGCCAGCGTGCGACAGCGACGCATCAACGGCTCTGGGGTAGCGGCGGCGGACCGCGCTGGGCGGCGACGAAGCGGCAGACGAATTCGTCCGCCGGACGCTCGTACAGATCCGCCGCGCCGCCGTCCTGCACGATGCGGCCGGAGCGCATCAGCACCAGTCGCGTGGCCAGGAAGGCGGCCTCGGGCAGATCATGGGTCACCAGCAGCACCGTCTTGCCGAGGGCGTGAAACAGCTGCTGCAGGCTCTGCTGTAATTCGTAGCGCACCAGCGGATCAAGCGCGCCCAGCGGCTCATCGAGCAGCAGTGCCGGCGGATCGGTCATCAGCGCTCGCATCACCGCCACACGCTGGCGCTGGCCACCCGAGAGTTCGGCCGGATAGCGCGCCAACACATTCTCGGGCAGGCGCATCAGCGCTGCGAGTTCGCACGCGCGTGCCTCGATTCGCGCGCGCGGCCAGCGCAGGTGACGCGGCAGCAACGTCAGATTGCCACGCACCGTCAGGTGCGGAAACAGCCCGCCCTCCTGGATCACGTAGCCGATGCGGCGCCGGACCGCCAGCCGGTCGCTGCGCGCGAGCGCACGCTCGTTGACCAGTATCCGCCCGCTGTCCGGCCACGCAAGCCCGAGCAGCAGCCGCAGCAGCGTCGATTTGCCCGAGCCGCTGCTGCCGATGATGGCGCTGACCGTGCCTTGCGCAAACGTGATGCTCAGGTCATCCAGCGCCGTGAGTGTGCCGTAACGCTTGGTAACCTGCTCGAGACGGAACACCGCTGCGGTCAGCCGATCTGCGCATCGCCGCCGCGCGCGCGCTCATCAGGCGCGGCCTGGGCACGCCGGCGTGCCGAGCGCAGCAGCGCGTTGCGTGCCTGCCATTGCTCGGGCAGCGTCATCGGGGCGAGAAACTGCACTTCCCCGCCGGTGTAGGTGGCCACGGCCACCCCGTCACGCAGCAATAGCCGGTTGCCAGCCAGCGCAGCCACCCGGGGTCCGGGGGTGACGATGCCGGTCAGGTTCAACGGGTCGGCCGCGCTCAGCGCCACCAGCATGCCATCGCGCGCGCGCCGGCGCGTTGACCGCAGCGCCCCCACCGCATCCGGCAGGGCGTACTGCTCACCGCTGGCGCCGGCCACGAAGCGCCCACCGCGGATATGGCCCTGCGCCTCCAGCCGGCGGTATGCGCGCAGCAGCAGGTACCACGGCGGCAGCCAGGACGCCTCGCGCGCCAGCAGCCGGCGGAACACCACCCCGTAACGTCGCAGCAGCAGCCACGCCACCTCCTCGATCTGCTGTCCCTGCGGCGGGCCCGGGGGGCCCGACCCTTGCGGCGGTGGCGACGGCTCGGGCGCGGATGCCGCACCGTGCGCCTGGCGATGAACCAGGCTCCAGCGGCCCGCTTCCTCCAACCCGAACTGCAGCGTGCGCCGCCCGCGCGCGGCCAACTTGCGCTTGCGCTGCAGCGGCCGCAGCAGCGCGCGCAATCCGCCGAAGCTGTCGGCGCTCACCCGGGCGGCCGCGACCAGCTCGGCCAGCGCGCTTTCGGCCTGCGCCGGCAACAGCCCCGCGCCCTGGCGGATCTCGTCGAAGAACGAGGCGCCGTGCTGCTGCAGGTACTGCTGCATCGCTGCGGCCGTGGCTGACAGCTGCGCGGCACCTTCGCCCACATCGGTGAGGCTTTGCCACAGCGCGCGGCGCTTGCGCGCCAGCAGCGCGATCGGCGTGGCACGCACCGGTCCGGCGGTCACGTCCTGCGGCGGCTCGAGCCGCGCCCAGTACGTGCGGCCCGACAGGCACACGCTGTCGAGCCAGGCGCCGTCGTAATCGTGCAGCCGGGCCGGCAGCACGTCGGCCTCCCAGGCGGCGGCAGGGACCGCCAGGCCTTCGAGCTGCTCGAGCACACGCTCGAGGCTCTCGGCTCCCTGTGGCTGCGGGACGCGTGTCACGCCCTGCCACTCCAGCAGGAAGCGCATGAAGTCGGCGCTCGCGACCGGCTCGATCTGCGAGCGCAGTGTCCTGAGCGTGTAGTGATGGATACGCGCGAGCAGGCGGCGCTCGCACCACTCGATCGCGTCCTCACCCTCGGCACCGGCACCGGCACCGGCACCGGGTGTGAAGCGGCCCTGCAATACGAAGCCCTCGGCCTCCAGCACCGCCAGCGCCGCATGCACCCGCGTGCGCGCCAGCGACAGCTCCGAGGCCAGCGCCGCGGCGCTGATCGGCCCGCACGCCTGCAGCTGGCCGCGCAGCAGCTCACGCACGGCTTCTTCCGGCTCCCAGCAGCGCTGCGCATACTCGGCCGGCACCGCCAGCGGGGGCTGCGCCTGCACGGCCTGCGGGTAGATCGCGCGCACCATCGGCAGCTGCTCGGCGGCGACCCACAGCGACGCCGGGCCGCCGCGGCTGTCGCGGCCGTCGCGGCCGTCGCGGCCGGCACCGCCGGAGCCGTCTTCCGCGCCGATTTGCAGCCGCGCCGCGCGCCGCTCGCTCACCAGCTGCGCCATCGCGGCGGCCACAGCACCGCCGTGCGTCTCATCGGCCGGCATCACGCAGAGCAGCATCAACGCATCGTGCAGCTCATCGGCCGTGTCGGGCGAGGGTCGCGCCTCGGCCCGCACCGCGTCGATGGCCGCCTGGCTCAACTGGCCGAATTCGGCGGCGCTCTGCGCATCGAGCCAGCGCCGCCCGGCGACCGCCTGCGTGCGGCGCTCTTCCAGCGGCGCGTCGTCCAGGTACGCATACGGCCGCGCGTTGAGCACCTCCTGCGCCAGCGGCGAGGGCTGCGGCAGATCGTGCGCGAGCACCTCGATGTCGCCTTGCTCCATCGCCGTGAGCAACGCGGTGAGCCCATCGAGGTCCATCGCCTCGTGCAGGCAGTCCCACAGCGTCTGGCGCACCAGCGGATGGTCGGGAATCTCGCGCTCGCCGGCGAGATTCTCCGCACAGGCGAGCTGGTCGGGAAACACCACCGCGATCAGATCCTCGGCGGCCATGCGCTGCAGCGGTGCCGGCGTGCGGCTGCCGGCCCGGGCGCGCCGCACTGCCAGCGCGATGGTCGCATTCCAACGCCAGCGGGTCGTGAACAGCGGCGCATCCAGCAGCGCCTGTGTCAGCACCGGCGCCACCGTGCGGGAACTGAGAAACTTCGGCAGCTGCCCGAGCGCGAAGCTGTGAGTCTCGCCCAGCGACAGCACGATCGCATCTTCGGTCGCCGCCGCCTGCAGCTCGAAGTTGAACGCGCGGCAGAAGCGCTTGCGCAGCGTCAGTCCGAAGGCTCGGTTGATACGGCTGCCAAACGGGGAATGCACCACCAGGTGCATGTCGCCCGCCTCGTCGAAGAAGCGCTCGACGATGAGCCGCCGCTGCGTCGGCAACGCCCCGAGCATGGCCTTGGCCGAGGCCAGGTACTCCACCAGCATGCGCGCGGCGTTCGGGGCGAGCCGGTGGCGTGCGGCAATCTGCCCGATGCAGCGCTCGATCGCCGCGGGTTCGACCCGCGGCAGCGCCGCATCGACCTCGCCGCGCAGCGCGGCGACCGCAGCCGACAGCTCGGCGCTGCGCGCGGGCGCCTCACCCAGCCAGAATGGCATCGTCGGTGGCTGGCCGCGCGCGTCCTCGACCCGCACGCTGCCGGCCTGCACCCGCAGAATGCGGTAGGAGCAGTTGCCGAGCTGGAACACATCGCCCGCCAGGCTCTCGACGGCGAAATCCTCGTTGAGCGTACCGATGAAGGTGCCGGCCGGTTCGAGCACGACGCGGTAGTCGGCGGTATCCGGAATGGCCCCGCCGCAAGTGATCGCGGTGAGGCGTGCCCCGCGCCGTGCACGCAGGCGATGATTGACCGCATCACGATGCAGGTAGGCGCTCTGCCGCCCGCGGCGCGCGCTGAATCCATCGGCGAGCATGCGTACGACCTCGTCGAACTCGCCGCGCGCCAGCGCGCGATAGGGTCCGGCGCGCCGCACCAGCGCGTACAGATCGTCCTCACCGTACTCGCGCGCGCTGACCTCGGCCACGAGCTGCTGGGCGAGCACGTCGAGCGGCCCGGGCGGCACGCGCAGCGCATCGAGCTCCCCGGCGCGCACCGCCGACAGCAGCGCGGTGCACTCGACCAGCTCATCGCGGCTCAATGGCAGCAGCCTCCCGGCGGGCACCCCGCCCACGGAGTGGTTCGCGCGGCCCACGCGCTGCAGGAAGGTGCCGATCGAGCGCGGGGTGCCGAGCTGGCAAACCAGGTCCACCTCGCCGATGTCGATACCCAGCTCCAGCGACGCCGTGGCCACCAGCGCGCGCACGGTGCCGGCCTTCAGCCGCTGCTCGGCATCCAGGCGCTGCTCCTTGGCGAGACTGCCGTGGTGGGCCGCGATGTGCTGCTCGCCGATGCGTTCGCTCAGGTGGCGCGTGACCCGCTCCACCATGCGGCGGGTATTGGCAAAG
>Ga0307374_10003082_pt1 | contig 28871 bp, 20 predicted proteins | sample OX3MG_FD_202532 | JGI IMG/M metagenome (GOLD analysis project Ga0307374, IMG submission 202532) | Soil microbial communities from Risofladan, Vaasa, Finland - OX-3 | ecosystem: Environmental > Terrestrial > Soil > Coastal area > Acid sulfate soil | place: Finland: Risofladan, Vaasa | collected... | reverse complement strand
TCTGCGCGGGCTGCTTCTGCGCGGGCTGCTTGGCTGCGGGCTGCTTCTTCGGCGCCTGCTTCTTCGCGGGCAGTGCGGGCGCAGCCTGCTTCTTCGCGGGCTGCTTCCTCGCGGGCCCCTCGTCGCCGGGACGCGTCGCCGGGGCGCGCGTGGCGGCACGCCGCCGGGCCCCCGGCGCGGTGCCGCCCTCGGCAGGCGCTGCCGTCTTTCGCTGCGCACGGGACATGCGCATCTCGGCGGCGACCGTCTCCTCGCTCGGGCGGCCCGAGATCACGGCGATCTCGGGCAACGCGAGCTCCACTCCCCGGCGGAACGGGTCGAGCGCGGTGACCGCGAACGCGCGCACCTCTCCGCGGTGGAGCACCTCGCGCGCCGCCCGAGGCGCCGGCGAGCCGAGGCCGGAGAGCGGCACGTAGCACCGGACGTCGCCGAAGAGCACGACCGCTCCGTGCGAGCTGAAGCTGTCCACCGTGCCCTCGATCTCGTCGCCGAGCGGATGCTCCGCGATGAACGAGATGAACGTCATCGGGTCGTTCACGGCCTGGGGGGCCTGCTGGCCGTGGCCCCGGGCGCGGCTGCGGCGGGTCCGCTCGCTCGCACCGGTCTCGGCCTCCGGCTCGACAACCTCCTTCGTCGCCTGGGCGATGGCCTTCACGACGCGCTGCTTCGCACGGCTCGCCTCGCGCACCGCGACGCGGCTGCGCGGCCCGCGCACGGGCGTGCGGGGGACGAAGATCCAACCGACGCCCGGCACCGGTGTGGCGCCGAGCAGCCGGCCCCGGTCGAACAGCCAGCCGTGCTCGCCGTGGAACTCCTGGAACGAGTCGTTCGAGAGCGCGATGCCGTCGACGCGCTCGGCGATTCGCAGCAGGAACGCGTCGCCACGTCCGATCGCCCCGGCCGGCGGGTAGACGTACGCGCCGCGAAGCGCCGCCTGCTCGAAGCGCTCGAGCTCCGACGGGTCGATCCGGTGCGCGAACGTCGCGTCGACGACCACGGTGACCTCGGCGTCGGGGAACTCGCGGTGCACCTCCGCGACCGCGGACTCGAGCTGAGCGAGGCTCGGTGTCGAGCGGCCCTCCGTGGCGATGTTCGAGCCGTCGACGACGAGGTGCTGGGTGGTCATGACCGCGCTAGTCAAGCACTTGCCCGGGTGCCGCACGAGCACCGGCCTGCTGACCGGCGCCCGCCGAGCGGTGCGCCCGTCGTCGCTCGCACCCTACGAGCCGTGCGGCGCGGCGCCGACCGACTCGGTGAGCAGGTGCTCGAGCTCGAGCTCGTGGATCGCGTGCGAGCCGGTCGCCGGGCTCCCCGCCTCGGGTCGCGTGACCTGGCGGATCGGGAGGTCGTCGGCGAACTGATCGCGGAGCCGGCCGCCCGCGAAGGTCCACGCGCCCATGTTCTGCGGCTCGTCCTGGAGCCACACGATCTCCTGCGCGTGCGCGTAGCGACCGACGGCCTCGGCGAGCGCGGCCGCCGGCCACGGGTAGAGCTGCTCGACGCGCACGACCGCGACGGTCGGCGCCGTCCGGCCGGCTTCGGCGAGCGCGTCCCGGCGGGCGATCGCGTCGTACGCGACCTTGCCCGAGCAGCAGACGACGCGCCGGATCGCTGCCGGTTCCACGGTCGAGCCGAGCCCCGGGTCGTCGACGACGTCGCGCCAGGCCCCGGTCTCGAGCTCCGCGACCGCCGCGCGCGACTGGCGCGCCCGGAGAAGCCACTTCGGCGTCATGACCACGAGCGGCTTGCGCACGCTCCGCCGCGCCTGGGCGCGCAGCATGTGGAAGTACTGCGCGGCCGTCGTCGGCTGGGCAACCGTGATGTTGTCCTCGGCCGCGAGCGCGAGGAAGCGCTCGAGCCTGGCCGAGGAGTGCTCCGCGCCCTGCCCCTCGTAGCCGTGCGGGAGGAGAAGGACGAGGCTCGAGGTCTGGCCCCACTTCTCCTCGGCCGCGACGAGGAAGTTGTCGACGATGATCTGCGCGCCGTTTGCGAAGTCGCCGAACTGCGCCTCCCACGCGACGAGCGCGCCGCCCGCCTCGACCGAGTACCCGTACTCGAAGCCGAGCGCCGCGTACTCCGAGAGGAGCGAGTCGTACGCGAGGAAGCGGCCGCGGCCAGCCGTCGCGGGGTCGTGACCGCCGAGGGGCGCGCCGAAGCGTGCGAGCGGCAGGTACTCGGCCCCGGTCTCGTAGTCGACGAGCACGGCGTGGCGGTGCGAGAACGTGCCACGCCTCGTGTCCTGGCCCGTGAGCCGCACGTCCGTGCCCTCGAGCAGCAGCGAGGCGCACGCGAGCGACTCGCCGAGGGCCCAGTCGATCTCGCCGTTGTCGTAGAGCTGGGTGCGCTGCGCGAGCTGTCGCGCGAGCTTCGGGTGGACCGTGAACCCGTCGGGGATCTCGTGCAGCTGCGCGGCGATCGAGTCGAGCACGGCCCGGTCGACGCCCGTCGCCATGGTGAGGCTCTGCGCGGGGGTGAGCCGGCGGTCGGGAAGGCGGTCGATGCGGGGTGGTGCCGACGAGCGCGTCTCGTCGAGCGCGCCCTGCAGGCGTGCGGAGAAGTCCTCGAGGGCCTGCTCCGCCTCGTCGACCGTGATGTCGCCGCGCTTCACGAGCGTCTCGGTGTAGATCTTGCGCACCGAGCGGTGCCGCTCGATCGCCTTGTACATGATCGGCTGGGTGTAGCTCGGGTCGTCGCCCTCGTTGTGGCCGTGGAGCCGGTAGCACACGAGGTCGACGACGACGTCTTTGTGGAACGCCTGGCGGAACGCGAACGCGAGCCGGGCGACGCGCACGCAGGCCTCGGGGTCGTCGCCGTTCACGTGGAAGATCGGCGACTGGACCATCTTCGCGACGTCCGTCGCGTACACCGACGAGCGCGCCTCGGTCGGGGGGGTCGTGAACCCGAGCTGGTTGTTGATCACGAGGTGCACCGTGCCGCCCGTGCGGTACCCCTGGAGCTGCGAGAGGTTGAGCGACTCGGCGACGACCCCCTGGCCCGCGAACGCGGCGTCGCCGTGGACGAGGACCGAGAGCACGGGGAAGCTCCACGGGTCGCGCTCGCGGTCCTGCTTCGCCCTCGTCATCCCCTCGACGACCGGGTCGACGGCCTCGAGGTGCGACGGGTTCGACGCGAGCGTCACGGGGATCGACACGCCGTCGCGGCCGACGAACTTGCCGACCGCTCCCTTGTGGTACTTCACGTCGCCGGAGCCCTGGACGGTCTCGGGGTCGAGGTTCCCCTCGAACTCCGCGAACAGCTCCGCGTACGACTTGCCGACGACGTTCGCGAGCACGTTCAGGCGGCCGCGGTGCGCCATGCCGAGCACCGCCTCGGAGAGGCCCGCACGCCCCGCCTCCTCGAGCACGGCGTCGAGGAACGGGATCGTCGACTCGGCGCCCTCGAGGCCGAACCGCTTCTGGCCGACGTAGCGCGAGTGCAGGAAGCGCTCGAATGCCTCCGCTGCGTTCAGGCGACCGAGGATGTGGCGCTGCTCCGCGGACGTGAGCGCCGTGTCGACGCCCTCGACGTGCTGCTGGATCCAGGCCTTCTCCTCCGGCTCCTGGATGTGCATGAACTCGACGCCGATCGTCCGGCAGTACGCGTCCCGCAGGATCTCGAGGATCCGGCTGAGCGGGAGCAGGTCGGTGCCCGCGAGCCCACCGGTCATGAACCTCCGGTCGAGGTCCCAGACCGACAGGCCGTAGGTCGCCGGGTCGAGGTCGGAGCGCAGCTCCGGAACCGCCGCGGCGAGCGGGTCGAGCTGTGCGATGAGGTGGCCACGCACGCGGTACATGTTCACGAGCGCCTGGACCTGCATCTGCTTCTCGACGTACGCGCGCTCGCGCTCGCCCGGGGCGAGCGAGCTGTGGTCGCGCTGCCAGCGCGCCGGGTGGTGCGGCACGCCGAGCGAGTCGAACACCTCGGCGTAGAAGTCGTGCTCGCCGAGGAGCAGCTCGTGGACGCGCTTCAGGAACGTGCCCGACTCCGCGCCCTGGATGATCCGGTGGTCGTAGGTCGACGTGACCGTGACGACCTTGCCGACGCCGATCTCCGCGAGCGTGCCGGGGTCCGCGCCCTCGTACTCGACCGGGTAGTCGAGCGCACCGACGCCGACGATCGCGCCCTGACCCGCCATGAGGCGCGGCACGGACTGGGTCGTGCCGAGCGTCCCCGGGTTCGTGAGCGTGACCGTGACGCCGGCGAAGTCGTCGACCGTGAGCTTGCCCGCGCGGGCCCGGCGCACGATCGCCTCGTACGCGTGGAGGAAGCCTGCGAAGTCGAGCGTGTCCGCCCGCGCGACGCACGGGACGAGCAGCGTCCGGCTGCCGTCGGGACGAGGGAGGTCGATCGCGATCCCGAGCCCGACGTGCTCGTGGCGCACGACACCGGGCGTCCCCTTGCCGTCGGCGTCGCCGACGAACGTCGCGTTGAGCGCCGGCACCGCCGCGAGGCCCCGGACCACCGCCCAGCCGATCAGGTGGGTGAAGCTCACCTTGCCGCCCGAGGTCCGCGCGAGGTGCTCGTTCAGTAGGCGCCGGTTGACCTCGAGCAGCTTCGCCGGGATCGGGTGCACGCTCGTCGCCGTCGGGACCTCGAGGCTGCGCACCATGTTGTCGACGACGCGCGCGGGCGCGCCGCGAAGAAGGGTCGGCTCGGGGGCCGACGGCGCGGCCTGCGCCGCGGGCGACGCCGCGGCGGGAGCCGGCGGTACGGCCGCGGGCGGCTGGGTGGGCGGGGTCGCGACCGGTCCGGCGGACGGCGCCGCGGCCGGTGCGCCGGCGGCGGGCGCGGTGACCGGCGCGTCGAGGCTCGAGCGGATCGGAGCGGGCGGGCGGCCGGCCGCGCCCGGCACCATGCTCCGGTAGTCGGCGAAGAACTCCCGCCAGCTCTCGCTCACCGAGGCGGGGTCCGTGCGGTACGCCTGGTACATCTCCTCGACGAGCCAGGCGTTCAACCCGAGCGCCCCGGTCGCCACTCCGGCCATGCCGCCGCGCCGCGGGCGCATCTCCTCGTCGTGCTCCACCTGCCAAATCCTACCGTCCACGGCGGTAGCGTCGCATCATGGCCGGACCGCCGCGGTGAGCGAGGGGCGCTCGGGGGCCGGCGCGCGCGCCGATCCTCGGCTCCACGTCGAGCGCTCGGACCCGCCGGAGCCGCGGGCGCCCGCGGTCGTGCTCGTCCACGGCGTCCTCGACAGCGCGCGGAGCTTCGCGCGCGTGCGGCGGATCCTCGGCGAGTCCCACCGCACGATCGCGTACGACCGCCGCGGATACCAGCGCTCGCGCGACGCCGGGACGGGCGCGGGCACGCTCGCCGAGCACGTCGACGACCTCCTTTGCGTCCTCGAGGAGCACGCGGGCGCGTGCGCGTCGACGCCCGCCGCCGTGCTCGGCCACAGCTACGGCGGCGTCGTCGCGCTCGCGGCGGCCGAGCGCCGGCCGGACCTCGTCGCGCGGGTCGTCGCGTACGAGCCGCCGCTCTCCTGGCTCGAGTGGCCGGACGACCCCGACGCGGTCGCGGCGGCGCGCGACCGCGTCGCGCCCGCTCCCGGCGAGACGCCCGCCGCGTTCGCGGAGCGCTTCACGCGCACCATGCTCGGCGACGCGCGCTACGGCCGGCTCGCGGTCGAGGTCCGCTCCGGTCTCGCGCTCGACGGTCCCGCCGCGTCGCTCGAGGTCGCGCAGCTCGCGGCCGCGGCCGGCTTCGACCCGGCGCGGGTCGGCGTCGAGGTCGTCGTCGCGCACGGGAGCGACGCCGCGCCCCGCCACGAGCGAGACGCCGCCTGGCTCGCCCGCCACGTCCCCGGCGCGCGCCTCGCCGTGGTCGACGGGGCGGCGCACGGCGCGCACCTGAGCCACCCCCACGAGCTCGCCGCGCTCGTGGACGCCACCGCCCGCTCGCCCGGGCACGCGCCGTAGGCTCGGCGCGGAAAGGCGGTGACCGTGCGCACACTCGTCAGCGGCTCGCGGGGGTTCATCGGCCGCGCGCTCGTCGCGCAGCTCCAGGCCGGCGGCCACGATGTCCACCGCATCGTCCGCTCCGGTCCGCGGCCGGGCGACGCGGTCCTCGACCCTGCGACGTCCACGCTCGACCTGTCCCGCCTGCCCGGCGGCACGCTCGACGGCGTGGACGCCGTGTTCCACCTCGCCGGGGAGCCGATCACGCCCTGGCGCTGGAGCGCGGCGAAGCGGGAGCGCATCCGCGCGAGCCGGGTCGTCACGACGAGCACGGTCGCCCGTGCGATCGCCGCGTGCGACGGCACGCCGCCCGCGCTCCTCGCGATGTCCGCCGTCGGCTACTACGGGAGCCGCGGGGACGAGCTGCTCGACGAGCGGAGCGCCGCCGGGACGGGCACGCTCGCGGACGTCTGTCGCGCGTGGGAGGCCGCGACGGCTCCCGCGTCCGCGGCCGGCGCCCGCGTCGTGAACGTGCGCACCGGTGTCGTCCTCGGCGCCGGTGGCGGTAGCCTGCGCGCGCAGGTCCCGCTGTTCCGCGCGGGGCTCGGCGGTCGGCTCGGCTCCGGCAGGCAGTGGACGAGCTGGATCTCGCTCGCCGACGAGGTCGGAGCCCTGATCCACGTCGCGCACGACTCCTCGATCGACGGCCCGTGCAACGCGACCTCCCCGGAGCCGGTCCGCAACGACGAGCTGACCCGCCGCCTCGCGGCGGCGGTCGGCAGGCCCGCGCGCTTCGCGGTGCCCGAGCTCGTGCTGCGGATCGCCGCGGGGGCGGAGACGACTCGCGAGGTGCTGACCGCGAGCCAGCGCGTGACGCCCGCCGTGCTCGAGCGCACCGGCTACACCTTCGCCCACCGCGACATCGACGCCGCGCTCGCCGCGGCGCTCCCCACCGGCCGCGCCGGCCGAGCGGCCGGGCGCGGCACCGGAACGTGAGCGACACGGTCGACACCGACGTGCTCGTCGTCGGTGCCGGCCCGGCCGGGAGCGCAGCCGCCACCACGCTCGCGCGCCGCGGGCTCGGCGTCGTGCTCGTGGACCGCGCCCGGTTCCCGCGCGACAAGTGCTGCGGCGACGGCCTCACCACCGGCGCGCTCCGCAGGCTCGAGCTCCTCGGTCTCGACCCGGGCGCCGTCGAGTCGTTCACCTCGGTCCGGGCGCTCGCCGTGCGCTCCCCGCACGGCCGCATCGTCGAGCTTCCGCTCGAGCGCGGCGGCACGAGCTGCGCGGCCGTCGCCCGCCGCCGCGATCTGGACGCCGCGCTCGTCGCGGTCGCACGCGCCGCCGGCGCCGTCGTGATCGAGGGCCACGAGCTCGAGCGGCTCGCGGTCGGGCGCGCCGGGCGCGAGCCGGCCTGTTGCGCGGGCTTCGGGGACGGGCTCCTCGTCCGCTCGCACGTCGTCGTCGCGGCGGACGGCGCGTGGTCGCGGGTCCGCGCGCTGCGCGAGCACGCCGGCGCCCGGCCGTCGCGACCGGGCGCCGGCGGCTGGCACGCGTTCCGCGCGTACGCGGCCCCGGTCGCGAGGAGCGCGTCCGAGAAGCTGTGGGTCGCGTTCGAGCCCGAGCTCCTCCCCGGCTACCTCTGGTCGTTCCCGCTCACCGGCGGCGCCGCGAACATCGGCATCGTCGTCCGGCGCGGCGACTCGGGCTCGGGCCGCGCGCTCGCGGCGGCGTGGCGCGACGCGCTCGCCGGTCCGTTCCTCACCTCGCTCCTCGGACCGGCTGCCGCGCTCGAGGCGCCGGCGCGGTCCTGGCCGATCCCGGCGGGCGTCGACGGCGCGCCGTTGGCCGAGGCGTCCGGCCGCGTCGTCTACGTGGGCGACGCGGCGCGCGCCGCCGACCCGTTCACGGGCGAGGGGATCGCGCAGGCGCTCGAGACCGGGGCGGCGGCCGCGCGGGCCATCGCGGACGCCGGCACCGGCGAGCCCGAGCTCGCCGCGCGCCGCTACGCGGCCGAGGTCCGCCGCACGCTCGGCACGGAGCACCGCATGGGTCGCGCCCTGTCCGGGCTCGTCGGCTCGACGGGTGGCGCCGAGGGCGTCGTGCGCGTCGCGGGCGCGTCCCGCTGGACGCGGCGCGCCGCGGGCAGGTGGCTGTTCGAGGACGTCCCGCGCACGCTCCCGGTCGCACCGTCCTCGTGGCGTCGCGAGACGTTCGAGCGGCCGGTGCCCTACTCGGGAACCCCCGGCGCGCTGGGAGCGCGGGAGCCGGACCCGGCGCGACGATCCGGCGGGGACCTGGGCGGTCTCAGCCGCGGTTGACGCCGTGCCTGCGGACGAAGTCGTTCACCGCGTAGTACGCGTCGATCGACTCGCCGGCGTCTCCCCAGAACCCGTCGAGCACGTCGTAGGCCATCGTGCCCGACGCGACGTAGTGGTTGTTCACGTCGGTGATCTCGAGCTCACCGCGGCCGGACGGGACGAGGGTGGAGATCACCGAGAACACCGACGGGTCGTAGCAGTAGACGCCCGTGACGCAGTAGCTGCTCGGCGGGATCTCGGGCTTCTCGACGATGCGCACGACCCTGCCGTCCGCGCCGAGCTCGGGGACCCCGAGGTGGCGCAGGTGCTCGGGCTCCGTGACCGGCGCGAGCACGATCCTCGCCCCGTGCGGGTCCGCGGCGAACGCCTCGACCGTCGGCCGGATCGAGCGGCCGAACAGGTTGTCGGCGAGCATGACGAGCACCGGGTCGTCGCCGACGAAGCGCTCCGCGAGCCCGAGCGCCTCGGCGATGCCGCCAGGCCGGTCCTGGTAGGCGTAGCAGAGCCGACCGACGCCGTGCTCCTCGCCGTTCGACAGCAGCCGGAGGAACTCTCCGGCGTGCGTGCCGCCCGTGACGACCATGATCTCGCCGATGCCGGCGGTCACGAGCGCCTCGACCGCGTACGAGATCATCGGGCGGTCGTAGATCGGCAGCAGGTGCTTGTTCGTGATGCGCGTGAGCGGGTGGAGCCGGCTGCCCGTGCCGCCCGCGAGCAGGACGCCCTTCACGTGCCGGCCCGTGCGGTCGCGCACGGGCGCCCGGCGCTCCTGCCCGACTCGCTCACGGGCGCGCAGCCTAGCCGTGGCCGGTCGGCCGGCGCCCGACGCGCCGGTCCGGGCACGGTGCACGCGACGTGGCTCATCCGCGCGCCGCGAGCACGCCGTCCGAGAGCTCGGGCCACGCGTCGAGCGCCCAGGCCGCGAACGGTCGGTCCGTGAGCAGCGCGCACCCGACCCCGGCGACCGGGTCGACCCAGAGGAACGTCCCGCTCTGCCCGAAGTGGCCGAACGTCTCGGGCGAGCACCGCGCGCCGGTCCAGTGGGGGGACTTGTGCCCGCGCACCTCGATCCCGAGGCCCCAGTCACACGGATCCTGGCGCCCGAAGCCGGGGAGCACGCCCGAAAGCCCCGGGAACGCGACGGCCGTCGCCTCGCGAAGCGTCTCGGGCGCGATGAGCGCGGGGGCGAGGAGCTCGGCGCCGAGCGCGAGCAGGTCGCGCAGCGGCCCGACCAGACCGGCCGCCGCGCTGCCGGCGAGGCGCGTGCCGGACATCGCGAGCGGGGCGAGCACCGCGGCCGCGAGGTACTCGCCGAACCCCATCGCAGTCCGCCGCTCGAGGGTCGCGGCGAGGACCTCGAAGCCAGCGTTCGAGTAGATCCGGCGCTCGCCCGGAGCCGTGAGCGGGCGGTCGGGATCGCTCGGTCCGAGGCCCGACGCGTGCGCGAGCAGGTGACGGACCGTCGACCCGGGGGGGCCCGCCGGCTCGTCGAGCGCGACGCTCCCCTCCTCCACGGCGACGAGCACGGCGAGCGCCGTGCAGAGCTTCGTGACCGACGCCCACTCGTAGGGGCGGTCGAGGTCGCCGCGCGCCGCGCGGGCACCGGAGCGGTCGAGCACCGCGGCGCAGGCGTGGGACGCGCCGAAGCCGTCGATCACCTCGAGGGCGCGCACGACGCGGAGGGAGTCAGACGTCGAGGAAGCGGCGGACTGCGACCGAGGAGCCCGCGACCCCGACGACGAGGCCGATGAGCACGACGAGGAGCTCGGTCATGACGATGTCGTGGGTCGGCAGCACGGCCGAGCCGAGCACGGAGACCTTGTAGTGGCGGATGAGGTAGCTCACGCCGAAGTTCGAGAGCAGGACGATGAGCGCGGCGACGATCGCCCCGAGGAGGCCCTGGACGAGCCCCTCGAGCATGAACGGGACCCTGATGAACCAGTTCGTCGCGCCGACGAGCTTCATCACGCCGACCTCGCGCCGCCGGGCGAAGATCGCCATGCGGATCGCGTTCAAGATGAGCACGAGCGACGAGACGAGCAGCACGATCGCGATGACGAGCAGGATGATCTGCAGGACGTTCGTGACCTGCTGCATCACGCGGATGCTCTGGCTCGGCGAGGTCGCCTGGTAGACGCCCGGCACGCCGCTGTTGAAGGTCGCGCTCACCGTCGAGGCCTCGGACGGGTTGCGGAGCTGGCAGCGGAAGACCGTCGGGGTGGTCGCCGGGGTGAGCGCCTCGATCGCGGTCGGCGAGCTCGCGAGGAGGCGCTTCGCCTGCTCGTAGGACTGCTGGTGGTCGAGGTAGCTGCAGTGGGTGATCTGGGGCGTCTGGGCGATCGTCGACCGCACGTTCGCGATCTGGCCGCCGGACGCGGACGCGTCCATGAAGATCTGCAGGCTCACGTTGTTGTTCCACTGGCCGATCTGGCGGTTCACGGCCTGGCGGAGCAGGAGCGCGGTGCCGACGAGCGACAGCGAGACCGCGACCGTGAGGATCGCCGCGAGCGCCATCATGCGGTTGCGCCAGAGATTGGTGGCCGTCTCCTTGGCCACGTAGTCGAACGAGACCGCCATCAACGCCCCCGATGCGGCGCGCGACTGCGACTGCTCAACGCTGACCCCGGCGGGCGCGCACGGCGGCGACCCGTCCCGACGACGGGTCGCGGTCGAGACCGGGCTCCCCGTTGCCGGCCATCGCGACGGCGGGGACGCCGCGCGTCGACGTCGTCATGTCCGACGCGTAGCCGTAGACGCCGCGCGCCTGGTCGCGCACGAGCTTTCCGCGGTCGAGCTCGACGACCCGGCGACGCATCGTGTCGACGATGCCGACGTCGTGGGTCGCCATGACGACGGTCGTGCCCGTGCGGTTGATCCGGTCGAGCAGCTTCATGATCCCCTGGCTCGTCGCGGGGTCGAGGTTGCCCGTCGGCTCGTCGGCGAGGATCACGAGCGGCCGGTTCACGAACGCGCGGGCGACGGCGACGCGCTGCTGCTCGCCGCCGGAGAGCTCGTGCGGCATCCGTTCGCCCTTCTGGCCGAGCCCGACGAGCTCGAGCACCTGTGCGACCTGGGTCACGATCACATTGCGCGGCCGGCCGATCACCTCGAGCGCGAACGCGACGTTCTCGGTCACGGTCTTGTTCGGGAGCAGGCGGAAGTCCTGGAACACGCAGCCGAGGTTCCGGCGCAGGTACGGCACCCGCCAGTGTGACAGCTCGCCGATGTCGCGCCCCGCGACCCAGATCGAGCCGGAGTCGGGGACCGCCTCGCGCAGCAGCAGCTTCAGGAACGTCGTCTTCCCGGACCCCGAGGAGCCGACGAGGAACACGAACTCGCCCTTTTGGATCTCGAGCGAGATGTCGTCGAGAGCGGGCGCCTGGCCCTTGTAGCTCTTCGTGACATTGTCGAAGCGGATCATCGTCCTCTTCCTCGGATTCTGCCGGGCCGACGTCACGGTCGCCCCGACCGGTCGAGCACACATCCGGCGTGCCGCCACCGGCTGGCGTCCGCCTTGCCCCCGAGCGCGGCACGCAGTGTCGCGCCGCCCACCAACCGAGGTCAGACTACCAGCCTGCTCGTGTCGATCCCGTGACATGCCAAGCGCGTCACCTCATGCACGGCATTTGCACTATCTCGCTGCGTGATATCCGCGGACCCGTCGCGTGGTCTCCGCGGGCCCGCCCGGCGGCGCGCGTGGGGCCGCGCCGGCGGGCCGGTCACGACTCGGCGCGTCGCCATCTCAGGTACGCGACCATGAACTCCTCGATGTCGCCGTCGAGCACGCCGTCCACGTTCCCGGTCTCGTGCTCGGTCCGGAGGTCCTTCACGAGCTGGTACGGGGCGAGCACGTACGAGCGGATCTGGCTACCCCACTCGACCTTCGTCTGGGGGCCGGTGAGCGCGGAGAGCTCGGCACGGCGCTCCTCGCGCTGGCGCTCCGCGAGCTTGGCGGCGAGGATCTGCATCGCCTTCGCCTTGTTCTGGTGCTGGCTCCGCTCGTTCTGCACGGCCACGACCTCGCCGGTCGGCAGGTGCGTGATCCGCACGGCGGAGTCGGTCACGTTCACGTGCTGCCCGCCGGCGCCGGACGAGCGGTACGTGTCGATGCGCAGATCCTTCTCGTCGATCTGCACCTCGTCGGAGAGGTCGTCGAGGAACGGCGTGACCTCGAGCGACGCGAAGCTCGTCTGCCGGCGGTGCTGCGAGTCGTACGGCGACATGCGGACGAGCCGGTGCACGCCGCGCTCCGCGGTGAGCAGCCCGTAGGCGTAGGGGCCGCGGACGATGAACGTCGCGGAGAGGATGCCCGCCTCCTGGCCGGGCGAGGTCTCCTCGACCTCGACCGTGAAGCCCCGGCGCTCGGCCCACCGAAGGTACATCCGCAGCATCATCTCCGCCCAGCCCTGCGCGTCGGTGCCACCGGCCCCCGCGTGGATCTCGGCGACCGCGTCGCGCTCGTCGTGCTCGCCCGAGAACAGGCTGCGGAGCTCGAGGTCGTCGAGCGCGCGACCGACGTGCGCGATCGTCTCCTCGAAGTCCCCCGCGACCGCCCCGAGCGACTCGGGACCCTCCTCACGCGCGAGCTCGTAGAGCCCGGCAGCGTCGTCCAGCCGGCGCACGAGGTCGTCGTAGCCGTCGACGTCGCTCTTCGCCTTGCCGTACGCGGCCGTGACCTCCCGGGCGCGCGCCGGGTCGGACCAGAGCTCCGGAGCGGCGACCTCGACCTCGAGTCGGACGAGCGCCTCGCGCTGGTCGTCGAGGCGCAGGTAGCCCGCGGCCGCGTCGAGGCGCCGCTTCAGGTCCGCGAGCGCGGGCCCGATCTCCTGCCGCGGAGCGGGCGCGCCGCTTCCGGGCTCCGCGTTCGGAGAGGCCACGCTCAGCTCGCGCCGTGGCAGAGCTTGAACTTCTTGCCGCTCCCGCACCAGCACGGGTCGTTGCGGCCGACCTTCTGCGCGGCCTTCTGGCCGGCGGGCGCCACACCCGCGAGCCCGGCGCCGGACGCGCCGGCGCGCTGCGCCGCCGCGGTCGCGCCACCGGTCGGGCGGGCGGGCGAAGCGGGCGGGCGGGCGGGCTGCGAAGCGGGCGGGCGGGCGGGCGCCGGTGCCGGGCCGGCCGGGAGCTCGACCGCCGGGCGGGGGGCGGGGGGCGCCGCCACGGCGGGCGCGGCGGGCGATGCCGTGTCGGGCTCGTCGACCGTGGCGACCGCGTGCAGGCCGCCGGCCGGGTCGTTCGCTGCCTCGAAGCTCGCCTGGGTGTAGTCGGGCGCGGTCTCCTCCTCGACGAGGACCTGGACGTGCATGACGTAGCGGATGTAGTCGTCGTCGATCGCGTCCATGAGCTTGCCGAACAGCTCGTACCCCTCGCGCTGCCACGCGACGAGCGGATCGGTCTGCGCGATCCCGCGGAGGTGGATCCCCTCGCGCAGGTGGTCCATCTCGGAGAGGTGCTGGCGCCAGCGCTGGTCGATGATCTGGAGCATGATCTGGCGCTCGACGTGCCGGGCCGTCTCCTCCCCGCCGGGCATCGTCTGCTCGCGGCGCTCGTAGGCCTCGACCGCGTCCGCGACGACGGACTCGACGAGCTGCTCGACCGTGTCCGCCTGCTCGAGGTCCTCGACGCTGAACTCGGTCGGGTAGTACTGCGCGAGCTCGTTGACGAGCCGCTCGAGGTCCCACTCCTCCGCGAAGTCGCTCGGGCACGCCGCGGTCACGACGCGGCCGAGCGTCGACTCGACGAGATCGACCGTGTAGTCCCGGAGGTCCTCGCCGTCGAGGATCTGGAGCCGGCGCTCGTAGATGACCTTGCGCTGCTCGTTCATCACCTCGTCGTACTTGAGGACGTCCTTTCGGATCTCGGCGTTGCGCGCCTCGACCGTGTTCTGCGCACGCTCGATCGCGCGGCTCACCATCCGGGCCTCGATCGGCACGTCCTCGGGGAGCGCGCGGTCCATGACCCAGCTCATCGCTCCGCTCGCGAACAGCCGCATGAGCTCGTCCTCGAGCGAGAGGAAGAACCTGCTCTCACCCGGGTCGCCCTGGCGGCCGGCACGGCCGCGCAGCTGGTTGTCGATGCGCCGGCTCTCGTGCCGCTCGCTGCCGAGCACGTAGAGACCACCGAGCTCGCGGACCGTGTCGGCCTCGGCCGCACACTCGGGCGCGTACTTCGCGGCGAGGGCGGCGGCGCGCTCCACCCCTTCGGGGCTCGCCGGGTCGAGCCCCTCGGCGCGCACGGCGTCGGCCGCGAGACCCTCGGGATTGCCGCCGAGCAGGATGTCGACGCCGCGTCCCGCCATGTTGGTCGCGACGGTCACCCCGTGGAGGCGCCCCGCCTGGGCGACGACGTGCGCCTCGCGGGCGTGCTGCTTCGCGTTGAGCACCGCGTGGGGGATGCCCTGCTTGTCGAGCAGGCGGGAGAGGTGCTCGGACTTCTCGACCGACGCGGTGCCGACGAGCACGGGCTGGCCCGTCTCGTACCGCTCCGCGATGTCCTCGACGACCGCCTTGAACTTCGCCTCCTCGGTCTTGAACACGAGGTCGGCCGCGTCGACCCGGACCATCGGGCGGTTCGTCGGGATCGGCACGACCTGCAGGTCGTAGGTCGACGCGAACTCCGCGGCCTCGGTCTCGGCCGTGCCGGTCATCCCGGCGAGCTTGTCGTACATGCGGAAGTAGTTCTGGAGGGTCACGGTCGCCCAGGTGTGGTTCTCCTCCTTGATCCGGACCCGCTCCTTCGCCTCGACCGCCTGGTGGAGCCCGTCGGACCAGCGGCGGCCCTCGAGGACGCGGCCGGTGAACTCGTCGACGATCTTCACCTCGCCGTCCGCGACGATGTACTCCTTGTCCCGGTGGTGGAGCTCCTTGGCCTCGAGCGCCTTGCCGAGCTGGTGCACGTAGTTCACCGCGACCGCGTCGTACAGGTTCTCGACCCCGAGCTGGCGCTCGACCTTCGCGATGCCCGCCTCGGTCGGGACGACCGTGCGCTTCTCCTCGTCGACCTCGTAGTCCTCGTCACGCTTCAGCGTCCGGACGACGGAGGCGAACTGGTAGTAGAGCCGCGTCGACTCGTCCGACGGGCCGCTGATGATGAGCGGCGTCCGGGCCTCGTCGATGAGGATCGAGTCCACCTCGTCGACGATCGCGTAGTTGTGACCGCGCTGGACCATCTGCGCGCGCTCGACCGCCATGTTGTCGCGCAGGTAGTCGAAGCCGAACTCGGTGTTCGTGCCGTAGGTGATGTCCGCCGCGTACGCGGCGCGCTTGGCCTCGGGCGAGTCCACCTCGGGCACGACCAGCCCGATCTCGAGACCGAGGAACCGATAGACCTGGCCCATCCACTCGGCGTCGCGCCGGGCGAGGTAGTCGTTCACCGTGACGACGTGGACGCCCTTGCCGGAGAGCGCGTTCAGGTAGCACGCGAGCGTCGAGACGAGCGTCTTGCCCTCGCCGGTGCGCATCTCGGCGATCCAGCCGAAGTGCAGCGCCATCCCGCCCATGAGCTGGACGTCGTAGTGGCGCTGGCCGATCGTGCGCCGCGCGGCCTCGCGCACGACCGCGAACGCCTCGACGAGCAGGTCGTTGAGCTCCTCGCCGTCCGCGACCCGCTGCTTGAACTCGACGGTCATCTGCGCGAGCTCGACGTCGCTCATGGCCTGGACCTCGGGCTCGAGCGCGTTGATCAGCGGGACGATACCGGCGAGGTTTCTGACCTTCTTGCCCTCGCCCGCGCGCAGGACCTTCGCGAACACGCTCACGGCGGGCGATTCTACGCCGGACTGCCCACCCTCCCCGGTCGGCACCGCCCACGCGGGGCGCGACTGCGGGGCACGCAGGTGCCCGGACGGCTCAACCCGCGGCGATCGGGATCGCGATCCGGCGCCGCGTCGCAGCCGGTCGGGCCTCGGCCGAGACGAGCTCGCCGATCAGGTGGTGCGGCCCGCCGTAGGTCACCGAGACGCGGGCGAACGCCCCGGGGGCGGCGCCCGCCTCGGGACGCCCGGGGGCGAAGTGCACGAGCTTGCCCTGACGCGTCCGCCCGGTGAGCATCGACGGGTCCTTGCGCGACGGCCCCTCGACGAGCACCTCCTCGACGCCGCCGACCCGCGCGCGGTGACGCTGGAGCGCGGAGCGCTCGACGACGGCGGTGAGGCGGGCGAACCGGTCCGCGACGACCTCGCCGGGGACGAACTGCCCGGTCATCGACGCGGCGCGCGTCCCGGGCCGGGGCGAGAAGACGAACGTGTACGCGCTGTCGTAGCCGGCTTCGGCGACGACCTCGAGCGTGCGCTCGAAGTCGTCGTCGGTCTCGCCGGGGAAACCGACGATCACGTCGGTCGTGAGCGCGAGGTCCGGTACGGCGGCGCGGGCCGCCGCCACGCGGTCGAGGTAGCGCGCGGCGCTGTAGCCGCGCCGCATCGCGGCGAGCACCTTGTCGCTCCCCGACTGCAGCGGCAGGTGGAGCTGCTCGCAGACCGCGGGCGTCTCGGCCATCGCGGCGATCGTCTCGGGCCGCAGGTCCTTCGGGTGCGGGCTCGTGAAGCGGACCCGGCGGATCCCGTCGACCGCGCCGACGGCCCGGAGCAGGTCCGCGAAGAGCGGGCGGCGCCGGGTGATGTCGCGACCGTAGGAGTTCACGTTCTGGCCGAGGAGCGTGACCTCGACGGTCCCCGCGCGTGCGAGGCCTTCGACCTCGGCCACGAGCTCGTCGAACGGCCGGCTCTGCTCGGGACCGCGCACCGAGGGCACGATGCAGAACGCGCACGAGTTGTCGCAGCCGACCTGGATCGTCACCCACGCCGCGTGCGGGAGGTCGTCGCGCACCGGGAGCGCGGACGCGAACGCGTCCGCGTCGCTCGCCGGGGAGCCCGGCACCTCGAGCAGCGACCGGCCGGCGTCCGCGGCCTCACGGAGAAGCGGCGCGGCACGCCCGACGTTGTGCGTGCCGAACACGACGTCGACGAAGGGCGCGCGCTCGAGCAGCGCCGGCCCGTCCTTCTGCGCGAGGCAGCCGCCGACCGCGATCTGCAGTCCCGGGCGGCGCTCGCGGAGCGACTTCAGGTGCCCGAGGTGGCCGTAGAGCTTGTTGTCGGCGTTCTCGCGGATGCAGCACGTGTTCAGCACGACGACGTCCGCCTCGTCGAGGTCGTCGGTCGGCTCGAGGCCGTCCGCGACGAGATCCGACGCGATCCGCCGGGAGTCGTGCTCGTTCATCTGGCAGCCGAACGTCCGGACGAAGAACTTCCTGGCCATCACCGAAGGTTACGCGCTCCGGGGAGGCCGCGACGCGGCGAGCTAGCGTCGGCACATGGACATCGGCGCGCACGTCAGCTCGGCCGGCGGGCTCGTGCCCGCGCTCGACCGCGGTGCCGCGATCGGCGCGGACGTCATCCAGATCTTCACGCAGAGCCCGCGCATGTGGCGGAGCCCGGCGCACTCGCCCGAGGTGCTCGCCGCCTACCGCGAGGCGCAGGCCGCACACGAGCGCGTGCACGCGACGTACTGCCACGCGACCTACCTCGTGAACCTCGCGGCCGCAGACGAGGAGCTGTACGCGAAGTCCTGCCGCTGCCTGGTCGAGAACCTCGTCGCGGCGTCGGCGATCGGTGCGTCCGGGGTCGTGCTCCACGTCGGGAGCCACCGCGGCGCGGGGCTCGACGCGGTCCTCGGCCAGGTCCGCGACGCCGTCGTGCGCGCGCTGGACGACGCTGCGGAGCTGCTCGGCTCGACCCCGTGCCGGTTGCTGCTCGAGAACGCGGCGGGCGCCGGCGGGACGGTGGGCCGGAGCTTCGAGGAGCTCGCGGCGGTCATCGACGCGGCCGGGGGCGATCCGCGGCTCGGCGTGTGCCTCGACACCCAGCACCTGTGGGCCTCCGGCGTGGACTACTCCTCGCTCGCGGGCGCGGACGAGACCGTCGCGACGCTCGAGCGCACGGTCGGTCTCGAGCGTCTCGGGTGCATCCACCTGAACGACTCGAAGGTGCCGCTCGGCGCGAACCGCGACCGCCACGAGAACCTCGGAGAAGGCGAGATCGGCGAGACGGCCCTCGCCTGCCTGCTCGGCCACCCCTCGATCGGGCACGTCCCCGCGATCCTCGAGGTGCCGGGCGACGGGGACGGACCCCGCGCCGACGACGTCGACGTCGCCCGGCGGATCCTCGCCGACGGGCTCTCGATGCGCGCGGGCGGGCCCACTGCCGCGTCACGGCCGCCAGCGGTCCCGGCGAGGCGCTCGGGCGGGCGCGCCGCGCGCGCCTGACGGCCGCCTACTCGGCCGCTGCGGAGAGCACCTCCGCGAGCGCCGGGTGGACGAAGATCGCCTCCGCGAGGTCGTCGACCCGGAGGTGCGCGGTCACGGCGACCGCGATGACGCTGATGAGCTCGGCCGCGTGGGCCCCGACGATCGACCCGCCGAGCACGACGCCCGTCGACGGGTCCGAGACGAGCTTCACGAAGCCGCGCGGATCGCCGTCGATCATCGCCTTCGCGTTCAGCGCGAACGGCACCTTCGTGACGCGGATCTTGCGCCCGAGCGCGAAGGCATCGGCCTCCGCGAGCCCGACGTCCGCGATCTCGGGCTCGGTGAAGATCGCCGAGGCCGCCTTGTCGTAGTCGAGGTGGCGGTGCTCACGCGTGTGCAGCCCCATGACGTGCTCGGCGACCTTGCGGCCCTGGACCGCCGCGACCGACGCGAGCGGCAGCCGGCCGGAGAGGTCGCCCGCCGCGTAGATGTGGTCGAGGTTGGACTGGCAGTGGTGGTTGACCGGGACGTAGCCGCCGGCGTTCACCTCGACCCCGGCCGCGTCGAGTCCGAGCCCCGCCGAGGACGGGACCGAGCCGATCGCGAGCAGCGCGTGCGACCCGGCGATCATCCGTCCGTCCTCGCAGGCGACCACGACGCCCTCGCCGTCGCGCGTGATGCCGACCGCGCGAGCGCCCTTCACGAGCGCGACCCCGGTCTCGAGGAAGTCGGACTCGAGCGCCGCGGCGACCTCGGGGTCCTTCTGCGGCAGGACCTGCTGGCGCGAGACGATGAGCGTCACGCGCGAGCCGAGCGAGCGGAACATGTGGACGAACTCGACGCCCGTCACGCCGGAGCCCACGACGACGAGGTGCTCGGGGATCGACGGCGGCGGGTACGCCTGGCGCGTGACGAGGACGCGATCGCCGTCGATCTGGGCCCATTCCGGGACGCGCGGCGTCGAGCCCGTCGCGAGGAGGATCGCGTCGGCGTCCGCCACGAACGGGTCCTTCGGCGCGCCACCGCTCTGGTAGGGCGAGATCTGGATTCGATGCGGGCCGACGAGCTTCCCGCTCCCGCGCACGATCCGCACGCCCTGGCTCTCGAGCTGGCGCGTCGTCGACGTCGCGAGGAGATCCGAGATCGACCGGACGCGCTCGCGCAGCGCGTCGAGGTCGGACGTCGCGTCCGCGACCGTGAGCCCGAGGGCGGCCGCGCGCCGGCTCGAGGTGATCGCCCCGCCGGTCGCGATCATCGCCTTCGACGGGATGCAGTCCCAGAGGTTGGCCGCGCCGCCGACGACGTCGCGCTCCACGAGCGTGACGTCCGCGCCGAGCCGTGACGCCGTCGCGGCCGCTTCGACGCCGGCAGGCCCGCCGCCGACGATCACGAAGTGCACGGACACGGGGCGCAGGCTAGTGCCCCCCGAGCGCGGCGATCGACGGCGCGGACCCGCCCCGACGGCCCGGGCGGCGGCGGGGCACTAGCTTCGGCGACGTGCGCTCGACGACCGGACCGCGTCGGTGACCGCGCCGGGCCGGCTCGACCTCGAGGCGCTGCGCGCGCTCGTCGGGTCCGGCGAGATCGACACGGTCGTCGTGGCGATCACCGACATGCAGGGGCGCCTCCAGGGCAAGCGGGTCACCGCGGCCCACTTCCTCGACGAGGTCGTCGAGCACTCGACCGAGGGCTGCACGTACCTGCTCGCGGTCGACGTCGAGATGGCGACGGTCGGCGGGTACGCGGTCTCGTCGTGGGAGCAGGGCTACGGCGACTTCGTCATGCAACCCGACCTCGACACGCTCCGCCTCGTCCCGTGGCACCCGGGCACCGCGACGTGCGCCGCGGACGCGATCTGGCACGACGGGTCGCCCGTCGCGCCCTCGCCGCGCCAGGTGCTGCGCGCGCAGCTCGCGCGGCTCGCCGATCACGGCTGGCACGCGCTCGCCGCGACGGAGCTCGAGTTCCTCGTCTTCCGCGACTCCTACGAGGACGCGTGGACCGCGGGCTACCGGGGCCTCACGCCCGCGAACCTCTACAACGTCGACTACTCGATCCTCGGGACCGGGCGGATCGAGCCGCTGCTCCGTCGCATCCGCGACGAGATGGGGCGCGCGGCCATGCGCGTCGAGTCCGTGAAGGGCGAGTGCAACCTCGGACAGCACGAGATCGCGTTCCGCTTCGACGACGCGCTCTCGAAGGCCGACGAGCACGCGCTCTTCAAGACCGGGGCGAAGGAGATCGCCGCGCAGGAGGGGTTCAGCCTCACCTTCATGGCGAAGTACGACGAGCGCGAGGGGAACTCGTGCCACGTCCACCTCTCGCTCCGCGACGCCGACGACGTCCCGGTGTTCGCGGGCGACGACGGCCCCGGCGGCGCGGGGACCTCGCCGGTGTTCGCGAGCTTCCTCGCAGGGATGCTCGCGACCGTGCGCGAGCTCACGCTTCTCCTCGCTCCGAACGTGAACAGCTACAAGCGCTTCGTGCCCGCCTCCTTCGCTCCGACGGCGATCGCGTGGGGGCACGACAACCGGTCGTGCGCGTTCCGGATCGTCGGCCGCGGGCCGTCGCTCCGGATCGAGACGCGGGTGCCCGGCGGCGACGTGAACCCGTACCTCGCGCTCGCCGCGCTGCTCGCTGGCGGGCTCCACGGGGTCGAGCACGGGCTCGAGCTGGAACCTGCCTTCGCCGGCAACGCGTACGACTCCGACGCGCCGCGGCTTCCCGCGACGCTCGACGAGGCGACCGAGCTCTTCGCACGCAGCGCCGTCGCGCGCTCGGCCTTCGGCGACGACGTCGTCGACCACTACACGCACATGGCACGGACCGAGCTCTCGAGCTTTCGCGCCGCGGTCACGGACTGGGAGCGGGTGCGGTGCTTCGAGCGGATGTGACCGCAGCGGGTGCCCGCCGATGAGCGCCGCTCCCGAGGAGCTCGCGCTCGTCGACCCGTCGACCGAGAAGGTGATCGCGACGGTGCGGCTCGCAGGCGTCGAGGACGCGGACCGCGCGATCGAGCGCGCCGCCGCGGCGGCGACGCGCTGGCGGGACGTCGCTCCCGGCGACCGCGCGCGGCTGCTCCGCCGCTTCGCCGAACGCGTCGACGGCGCCCTCGAGGAGCTCGCCCGCCTCGAGGTCGCGAACGCAGGCCACACGATCTCGAACGCGCGGTTCGAGGCAGGAAACGTCCGCGACGTCCTCGAGTACTACTCGGGTGCGCCCGAGCGCCACGCGGGCCGCCAGATCCCGGTCGCGGGAGGCGTCGACGTCACGTTCCTCGAGCCGCTCGGTGTCGTCGGCGTCATCGCGCCGTGGAACTTCCCGATGCCGATCGCGGCGTGGGGGTTCGCCCCGGCGCTCGCGGCCGGCAACACGGTCGTGCTGAAGCCGTCCGAGCTCACGCCGCTCACCGCGATGCGGCTCGCCGAGCTCGCGCTCGACGCCGGCATCCCGGACGGCGTGCTCGAGGTCGTCGTCGGCACGGGTCCGGTCGTCGGCTGGCGCTTCGTCACCCACCCGGCTGTGCGCAAGGTCTGCTTCACGGGGTCGAGCGCGGTCGGCAAGGCGATCATGGCCGGCTGCGCGGACCAGGTGAAGCGCGTGACGCTCGAGCTCGGCGGCAAGAGCGCGAACGTCGTGTTCGCGGACGCGGACATCGAGCGCGCCGCGGCCGCGGCGCCGTACGCGGTGTTCGACAACGCCGGCCAGGACTGCTGCGCGCGCTCGCGCATCCTCGTCGAGCGTCCCGTATTCGAGCGGTTCATGGAGCTGCTCGAGGTCGCGGTCGCCGCGGTCGCCGTCGGCGATCCCGGCGACGAGGCGACCGAGATGGGACCGCTGATCTCCGCCGCGAGGCGCGAGACCGTCGCTGGGTTCGTCGACGGGTCGGCGGTCGCCTTTCGCGGTCACGCGCCCTCGGGTCCGGGCTTCTGGTACCCGCCGACTGTGCTCAGTCCCGTGGTCCCGAGGTCGAGGGTGCTCACCGAGGAGATCTTCGGTCCGGTCACCGCAGTCGTCCCGTTCGACGACGAGCGCGACGCGATCCGGATCGCGAACGACACGACCTACGGCCTCTCCGGCTCGCTCTGGACCCGCGACGTCGGGCGCGCGCTGCGCGTCGCGCGCGCGCTCGAGACCGGCGCGCTCTCGGTCAACTCGAACTCGTCGGTCCGCTACTCGACGCCCTTCGGCGGCTTCAAGCACTCGGGCCTCGGCCGCGAGCTCGGGCCCGACGCGCTCGAGTCGTTCAGCGAGCTGAAGAACGTGTTCATCTCGACGGAGGAGTGATTCGATGCTCGACGGGCGGCTCGCAGGGAAGGTCGCGGTCATCACGGGTGCGGCGAGCGGGATCGGGGCGGCGAGCGCGCGCCGCTTCGTCACCGAGGGCGCGACCGTCGTCGTCGCGGACGTCACGGACGACGCCGGCGGCGCGCTCGCCGACGAGATCGGGGCGACGTACCTCCACGCGGACGTGACCGATCCGGACGCCGTCGCGGAGCTGTACCGCCGCACCGCCTCGCTGCACGGCGGCGTCGACGTGCTGTTCAACAACGCTGGCATCTCGCCGCCCGACGACGACTCGATCCTCGAGACCGAGCTCGACGCGTGGCGCCGCGTACAGGAGGTGAACCTCACGAGCGTGTACCTGTGCTGCAAGCACGGGATCCCGCACCTGCTCGAGCGCGGCGGCGGGTCGGTCGTGAACACCGCGTCGTTCGTCGCGGTGCTCGGCGCGGCGACGTCGCAGATCTCCTACACGGCGTCTAAGGGCGGCGTCCTCGCGATGTCGCGCGAGCTCGGCGTGCAGTTCGCCCGGCGGAACGTGCGCGTGAACGCGCTCTGCCCGGGCCCGGTGAACACGCCGCTGCTGCGCGAGCTGTTCGCGAAGGACCCGGAGCGCGCCGCTCGCCGGCTCGTGCACGTGCCGATGGGTCGATTCGCCGAACCCGACGAGATCGCACGTGCCGCGGCGTTCCTCGCCTCCGACGACGCCTCGTTCATCACCGCGACGAGCTTCCTCGTCGACGGCGGCGTGCACGCGGCGTACGTCACGCCCCTGTGAGCACGCATCCCGTCGTCGGCATCACGGCCTACGACGTCGACGCGACGTTCGGCGGGTCGAGCGAGCGCGCCTCGCTCGTGCCGGGGCGCTACGTGCGCAACGTGATGCGCGCGGGCGGTGCCCCGGTGCTCGTGCCGGCCGGGGCCGACGCGCGAAGCCTCGTCGCGCGCCTCGACGCGCTCGTGCTCTCGGGCGGCCCCGACGTCGACCCGGCCCGGTACGGCGAGGAGCCCCACCAGCGGACGCGGGTCGCGGAGCCGGGCCGCGACGAGGGCGAGGCCGCGCTCCTCGCCGCGGCGCTCCACGCGGGCACGCCGGTGCTCGCGATCTGCCGTGGCATGCAGCTGACGAACGTCGTCCACGGCGGCACGCTCCACCAGCACCTGCCGGACGTCGTCGGCAGCGACCTCCACCTCCTCGCGTCGGGCGCGTTCGGGCGAAACACCGTGGACGTCGCGGCGGGCAGCGCGCTGCACGCCGCGCTCGGATCGCGGACGTGCCTCGCGGCGTGCCATCACCACCAGGCCGTGTCGCAGGTCGGCGCCGGGCTCGTCGCGGTCGCGTGGAGCGCCGACGGATCGATCGAGGCGCTCGAGAGCGACCGAGGCCTGCCGCTCATCGCGGTCCAGTGGCACCCCGAGGAGGTGGACGACCCGGAGCTCTTCGACTGGGTCGTCGGGCTCGGACGCGCGGCTGGGCGGGGGTAGGCCGGCGACCCGTCGGTTCACACCGCGTTCACGCGACGGACGCGCCGGCGCGGCGGGCGTCGGCGTCGGCGTCGGCATGCTCGTGACCCGCTCCACCGACCACGGGAGCCTGTGGTATCCGGAGGTCTCGGACCGCCAGCTGCCGCGCGCCGCGGGCCGCGGGCCGCCGTGCACGCCGGCACACCCGACTCGCGTCGTGTGCCACCGACGTGCAAGTCTCGGAGCGTGCCCGGAGCCGACCACCGCCTGACCGCCGCGGACCACGCCGGCGCGGACCACGCCGGCGCGGACCGGCGGCCTGCCGCCGAGCAGTACGACTACGTCGTCGTCGGCGCGGGGTCGGCCGGGTGCGCGCTCGCGGCGCGCCTCAGCGAGGACCCGGGCGTCACCGTGCTCCTCCTCGAAGCCGGCCCGCGCGACACGAGCCCGCTCGTCCACGTGCCGGCCGCGTTCCCGCGCCTGTTCAAGAGCCGCCTCGACTGGGACTACCAAACGGTCGCGCAGCCCGCGCTCGCGGGCCGGAGCGTCTACTGGCCGCGCGGGAAGGTGCTCGGGGGCTCGTCGTCGACGAACGCGATGATGTGGGTGCGCGGCGTCCCGGCCGACTTCGACGAGTGGGCCGGGACTGCGGGCCCGCGCTGGGCGTACGCGACGGTCGCGGGGTACTTCGCGCGCATCGAGGACGTCGAGGGTGCCTCCGCCGCCGACCCCGGCGTCGGTCGCGCCGGTCCGATCCCCGTCCGGAAGCTGCGCGACCCGAACCCGCTCACGCTCGCATTCCTCGACGCGGCGCTCCGCTGCGGCATGGCGCCGGCGGCGCAGCCGCACGTCGGCTCCGCCGACGGCTTCGGCGAGACGCTCGTCACCCAGTCCGGCGGCCGCAGGGCGAGCGCGGCCGACGCGTACCTGCGCCCCGCCCGGCACCGGCGCAACCTCGTCGTGCGGACCGGGTCGCACTGCCTCGGCGTCGTCGTGGCCGAGGGGCGCGCGACCGGCGTCGCCTACCGCCGCGGGCGCGCCGTGATCGAGGTCGGCGCCCGTGAGGAGGTCCTCGTCGCCGCGGGCGCGGTGAACTCGCCGCAGCTGCTCATGTGCTCGGGCATCGGGCCGGCCGGCACGCTCGCCGCGGCCGGCGTCCGGCCGGTCGTCGACTCGCCCGGGGTCGGCGCGAACCTCCAGGACCACCTCACCGCCGGGATCGCGATCTCGGCACGACGTCCCGTGACGCTGCGCGGCGCCCAGTCCCCGCGCGAGGTGCTCCGCTACCTCGTCTCGCACCGGGGGATGCTCACCTCGAGCGTCCTCGAGGCGTACGGGCTCGTCCGCAGCGACGACGGCGCCGCCGAACCGGACCTCGAGATCGGCTTCGCGCCCGCGCTCTTCCTCGACGAGGGGCTCACGCTGCCGCGAGCGCACGGCGTCACGCTCGCAGCGGTGCTGCTTCGCCCCGCGAGCCGCGGCACGGTGCGGATCGCCTCGCCGGACCCGGCCGCGAAGCCGGTCGTCGACCCGCGCTACCTGAGCGACCCGGGCGGGACGGACCGCGCGGTGCTCGCCGCCGGCGTCCGGCTGTGCACACGGATCGCCGCGACCGCGCCCCTCGCCGACGAGCTCGGACCGGTCGTCGCGCCCGCCGCGCGCGACGGCGAGGCGCTCGTCGACGCGGCGATCTCGGAGCTCGCCCAGACCCTCTACCACCCGGTCGGGACGTGCCGCATGGGTATCGACACCGCGTCCGTCGTGGACGCCGAGCTGCGCGTGCGGGGCGTGCGGGCGCTGCGCGTCGTCGACGCGTCGGTGATGCCGACGATCCCGCGCGGCCACACCCACGCGGCGACCGTGATGATCGCGGAGCAGGCGGCGGATCTCGTCCGCGACGCGCGTGGCGCCGGCGCGCAACGGTGGCCGGCCGCTCCGGCGCGCTGACCGCGGGCGCCGGAGCGGCGCGCTCAGGTCGCCTGCTGGTAGGGCTTCTGCGCGAGCGAGTCGACGCGCCAGACCCCGCCGGAGCGCTCGAGCGTCGCGAGCGCCTCGACCTCGGCGACCTCGACGTGGGAGCTCGCGACCCACGTGCCGGCCCCGGCGCGCGACCGGCGCACGGTCGTCCGCTCGTCCCAGGTGTCGACGTAGCCGTCGACCGTCGCCCGCGCGCCGTCGACGGTGACCGAGAACCACCGCACCGGGCGCGCGCCGCCCGGCGACGACAGCGTCGCGGTCGAGTGCCGCTCGCCCGAGACGATGGACCGGAGCTCCCCCAGAAGCTCGGACCTGAGCCCGCCGGCCGACAGCGCGCGAAGCTCGCGGGTCTGGGCCGCGAGGATCGAGGCCGCCTGTGCGGCGCCGAGGAACGCGACCGTCCCGTCCGGCCGCACCCACGGCCGGCCCGGACGCGCGAGGTGCGGCGAGCCGGCCGGCCCGACGGACGCGACGCCGCGAAGCGCCCACGCCGGGTCGGCGACGCCGGGGGGCGCCGGGGCTCCGAGGTTCTGCTCGAGCGCGAGAGCCCGCACGACGACGGCCTCGAGCGCACGCGCGACCGGCGCGTCGCGGGCGACGGGCGCACCCTGGCCGTCCGACCCGAGCACGACGCCGACGACCGTCGCGGCGACGAGCGCGGCGAGCGCGCCCGCGGCCGCCCTGCGCACGCGGCGCGCGGCGGCCGGCGACGACCCCTCGCCCGCTCTGCTGCGCTCGTACCTCAGGGCGACCCCCGAATCGGACTCTCGCGGGCGGGTGCCGTTCCGGGAGCGTGCCGCCGCGGGCGCCTCCCCGGGACGCCGGGCGCCGCGCCGTCGCGGCCTCGCACCCGCGTGTCGGGACCACCCGTCCCGCCACCTCGCCCGCAAGCGTAGCGGTGGCCGGCCTGCGCGCGATTAGCCTGTCGCGATGGAGGAGACGCCGGCGCGGGACGGGTCGGGGGCCGGCACCGCCGAGCAGGGTGGCGCGGCCGCCGGGGGCGTCGCGACCGTGCGCCCACCGCTCCTCGACCACGACGCGCTGGTCCAGGCGCAGCTCGACACGCTCGCCAGCCCGAGACGTCACTACGGGCTCGCGTCGCGCGTGCTGTTCGCCGCACTCGACGTCGTCTACGGCCCGCAGCGCAGCCTGTCGAAGTTCAAGGTCCTCGAGCTCGTCGCACGGGTCCCGTACCAGTCGTGGGAGCAGGTCGCGTACATCGCGATCACGCACGCGCACGAGCGCCAGGGCCTCGCGCGGCGGATCCACGACCGCGTCGTCGAGTCACGCTCCCAGCAGGACAACGAGGCGTGGCACCTCGTCGTGATCGGCGAGCTCGTGCGCGACGGGGGTGTGCGTGAGACCTGGCTCAAGTACCGGCTCGTTCCGCAGTTCATCGCCTTCGCCTACTACCAGGTGTCGTTCGCGCTCTTCGTGCTCCGCCCGGACTGGAGCTACCGGCTGAACGCGGACTTCGAGGACCACGCCGAGCACGAGTACATGCAGCTCGTCGCGGAGCACCCCGAGTGGGAGACCGAGCCGTACGAGTCGGGGATCGCCGCCGAGTACGGCACGTTCGCCTCGAAGGCCGACCTGTTCCGCCAGATCGGCCACGACGAGCGCGTCCACAAGCTCGAGAGCGTCGCCCGCATGGGGGCGCCGCGCTTCAGCTGACCGGCGCGGTCAGTGGCGAGCGGCCCGCGCGGGGAGCTCGGGCGACACGTACCCGGCGAGCGGTCCCCCGGGGCCGTGCAGGTCGGCCCTGTACTGGTCCCGGCCCCGCTCGACCACGCTGAAGCCGGTCCGCGACCCGTCGCCGTTCACCACGTCCGGCCCCCGCTCCCCGTGCCGGTACGCGACGACGACGGCCACGTGCTGCGCGGTGGGGATGGCGGCGTCGAGCCCGTACACCGCGACGTCGCCCGGCCTCGGCACGTACCGTGACCCGACCGGGTGCCACGTGCGGTGCGCGACGCCCCAGGTGTAGAAGCTCGCGGACGCGGAGTCGATCTCGCCCGGGTACTGCCCGTAGGCGAATCGCACGCCCGCGCGACGCCAGACCCACGCGGCGAAGTCCGCGCACCACTGCTCGTCGCGGTTCGCGTCGCCGCAGTCCGCGGCACCGGCCCGCCAGTACGCGCTGTACCGGTTGCAGTAGGTGCCGCTCGGGCTCGTGCGGTAGCCGAGCTGGCTGTCGGCTGCCGCGACGAGGCGCGCCTCGATCGGCGTGAGCGACGGCGGGCGCGCTGCCGGGGGCAGAAGCGACGCGACGAGCAGCGCGAGGCCGGCGACCGCGAGGAGCGCCCCCGCCGCCGTGACGCGGCGACGGCGGTACACCGCGGCGCTCGGCCGCCGGCGCGGGCGTGCGGGAGGGCGGGCGATCTCGCGGCTCGAGACGTCGGTCACGCGTGGGCTCATCGGTCTCGTGGCGTCCGTCGGCACACGGCGCGCCCGGGAGGCGCTCGGCGCGGCCGCGTCGACGCTACCCGCCGCGCCCACCGCGTTCGCGGCACACGCGCCACGCTCGTCACGCGCGGCACACGGCGCGACGGCCGGCGCCCGGGTCGTCGCGGCCTTCGGGCCGCCGGTGCGCGTCGCGGCCTTCGGGCCGCCGGTGCGCGTCGCGGCCTTCGGGCCGCCGGTGCGCGTCGCGGCCTTCGGGCCGCCGGTGCGCGTCGCGGCCTTCGGGCCG
>Ga0307374_10003078_pt1 | contig 28902 bp, 26 predicted proteins | sample OX3MG_FD_202532 | JGI IMG/M metagenome (GOLD analysis project Ga0307374, IMG submission 202532) | Soil microbial communities from Risofladan, Vaasa, Finland - OX-3 | ecosystem: Environmental > Terrestrial > Soil > Coastal area > Acid sulfate soil | place: Finland: Risofladan, Vaasa | collected... | reverse complement strand
ACTTCCACTGCTCGGCCGGCATCCCCTCGGCCGGCCATTCGGGATGTATCTGAAAGCCACGGTGACGCACGGTGAAATCGAATTCGGGCTTGAGCTTTCGCAACACGGCGAAGCCGATATAGCAGAAAGGTCAGATGAAATCGGAGAACATCGTGATGTCGATCGCCATCGCTTTTGCTCCTTAGGCCTCCAATAATATGCCGCGCTCCATCGCGCGGTCAAAAGGCAGGCCTTCGGGCTACCGGAAGATGCAACCTTCTGGGCGCGGTGCGGCTGTGTTAGTAGCTAGAGAAGCGGCGCGCGGGTGCGGCGGGCGTCAATTGACGACGCACGCGCAACGACGCGCGCGCAGACCTGGAGGAAGCATGGTTGCCGACAATCTCAAACTCGACGGTAAGCTGGCGATCATCACCGGCGCCGGCCGCGGCTTGGGTCGTGCGATGGCGATACGGCTGGCCGGAGCCGGCGCAGACGTCGTCGCCGCGGCGCGTACGGTCGAGCAACTCGAAGAAACCGCGGCCGAAGTGCGCAAGCTCGGGCGCAAGTGCCTGATTGTGCCGACTGACGTTTCGCGCTCGGAGGACGTCAACGCGATGGTCGCGGCGGCGGTCAAGGAGTTCGGCAAGCTCGACGTGCTCATCAACAACGCCGGCGCCGGCGAGGACTCCTTCGGCAAGACCATCGATCAGATAAGCGACGAGGAATGGCGCCGCGGCATCGACATCAACCTCTCGAGCCAGTTCTACGGCTGCCGCGCGGCGATTCCGCAGATGCTCAAGCAAAAGCGCGGCAAAATAATCAACGTTGCTTCGGGCTACGGACTGCGCGGCGGCAAACACAACTACATGTACGCCTGCTCCAAGGGCGCGGTGCTGCAGTTGACGCGTTCGATGGCTCTGACCTACGCCGATTACAACATTCAGACGAATTGCATCGTGCCCGGCATCTTTCCACACAACGAGCGCCTGATGGCGTTCTTCAAGGGTGGCAAGTTCATCCCGATGGGCCGCGGCGGACAGGATGACGACGTCGGTCCGCTGGCGATTTTCCTCAGTTCGGAGGCCTCCAACCATATCAACGGCGCGCTCATCAAGATCGACGGCGGCGGCCTGGCCGGCGGCATCACCCCCACCGGCGTCGAGCCGCAGCCGACCACGTGAAGGCAGGCGAGGGCATCATGGCGCTTCCCCAGGGACTGAACGATTTCGCGCTGGCCGACAAGGCAGCGCTGGTTATCGGAGCGGAGCATCCGGCGGGCCGCGTTGCCGCCGCCACGCTGGCCGAGGCCGGAGCGCGGCTGATGATCGCCTCGCAGGAGCCGGGCACCGACGAACAGATAAAGGAAACGGTCAAGGCGGTGCAGGCGGCCGGCGCCAACAAGGCGGCGCCGATAACCCAGGTGCAGAACGCGGCCATCCGCGCCGACGTGCGTTCGACCATCGATACCGCGGTCAAGCGCCTGAGCGGGCTCGACGTGATGGTGACGGCGCTCGATGCGCCGTACTACGCGCCGGCCGAGGAGGGCGACGACGCGATTTTCGATCGCGTGATGGAAAGGAACGTGAAAAACGTGTGGATGGCGTGCCAGGAGGGCGCGCGTGCGATGCATCGGCGCGGCGGCTCGATCGTCGTCATCAGCTCGGTGCTTGCGGAGCGCGGCGTCCCCGGTGCGTCGCTCTACTGTGCGGCCAAGGGCGCGGTGGCGAACCTGGTGCGCGCGCTGGCGCTGGAATGGGCCCGCCAGAACATCCGCATCAATTTGCTCGAAGCGGGCTGGATGAACGAGGAGGGAAGCCCGGCGCTGGCCAACGACGAGTTCGCGGCCAACCTGCTCAAGTACCTGCCGTACAAACGCCTGGTGCGGCCCGAGGAGCTGGCAGGCGCGCTGCTCTACCTGGCTTCGCCGGCGTCGGGTTTTGTCACCGGCGAGGCGATCGCGATCGACGGCGGCCTGCTCTGCCGGGTGTGATCGAGCACGAGGTCGCGACCTGATTGCGCGCTCAAGGAGCGAACGGCGAGGCCAGCGCAAGGCCGCCGTCGACCATGATGGTCTGCGCGGTGAGAAAGGCGGCGTCGGGCATACAGATGAGACAGACCACGGCCGCGATCTCGTCGGCGCTGGGGATGCGTTTGAGCGCCGAGCGCTCGGCCGCGACGCGCGCGATCCGTTCGAAGTCCTCGCCCATGTAGAGGCGCGACGAGTCGCTGTCGATCAGCGCGAAATTGACGCCGTTGACCGTTATGCCACGCGGCCCGAGCTCGAAGGCGAAGTCCCGCACCATGCTTTCGAGCGCCGCCTTGGCCGCGCCCAAAGCGCCATGTCCGGCGGTGAAGCGAATCGAGTCGATGCCGGAGATCATCACGACCCGGCCACCCGCGCTCATCAGGCGCGCGCTCTCCTGCACCGCGGCGGCGAAGCCGCCGACGCTCAAGTTGAAGGTGCGGGTGAGGTGATGCGGCTTGAGCTCGAGCAGTGGGCGAAAAGCGGTCGCCGCGGCATTGGCGATCAGGATGTCGACGCGGCCAAGCTCCTCGCCGACGCGCCGGACCATCGCGCGCACCTGCTCGTCCTCGCCGAGGTCGGCCTGCAGCAGGATGGAGCGCGGTGCGAAGGCGCGAATCTCCTCCAGTGTGTGCCGTGCGCTCCGCTGGTCGCGGCGGTAGTTGAGCGCCAGCGTCGCGCCCTCGCGCGCCAGCCTGAGCGCCGTCGCGCGGCCCAGCCCGCGCGTGCCTCCGGTTATTATCGCCACCTTGCCGTCGAAATAGCCCATCGTTGAGAGACTACCAAAAGCCCTGGGCCGGCGACGAGCCGCGTCTGCGGTTCCGTTTCTGCAGAAGAACACGTTGCACCCTGACGATTTTGTCGTCATAGTTTTCGCGTTCGCCGTCTATCCAATGGGGGGGAGAAATGGCAGCAGCGGAAGAATCTCGAATCGGTAAGGGCACCAAAATCTCGGGCAACCTGCACTTTCACGGCACCGTGCGGATCGAGGGTGAGGTCGACGGCGAAATAATCGGCGATGAGGTCGTGATTGCCGAAGGCGCGTTGGTCGCGGCCAAGATTACGGCGACGCGGTTGACCGTGGCGGGCACGGTGAGCGGCGAAATCGTGGCGCGCCAGCGCCTGGAGTTGCTGGCCTCGGCGCGGCTGCATTGCACGATCAACACACCCAGCCTGATCCTCAACGAAGGCGCGCAATTCGACGGCGATTGCCGGATGCCGCGCGAGCGGATGGCAGCCTGAGCGTCACGGCGGTGATGGCCATCCCAAGGTGGCTGTGAAGCGAGGCCGCGGATGCGGCACCCCGCTGCGCGCACGCTCGATCGGCGCTAGTCGCTAGGCCTCAGACGGCGGCCGCCACGAAACTCACCAGCGTGGTTTCGACAGTGTCGCGTGCGTGCCGGCGCACGACGCGGCCGGCTTCGTCGAGTTCTAATTCCTCCGCGTCGCCCATTCGCGGCTCGAAAATCCACAGCCGTCCGGCCTCGTCGCGGCGGCGGTAGGTCTGCTTGGGCGAGGCGGCCACCAGGGTGTTCGGATCGATCGTTGCCACTCGCCCGATCCATCGCGACTGCCCGCGCGCGCGGACGTGCGCGATGATCAGCGCCTTGCACAGGATCAGGTCGGCGTCGACCTCGCGCATGCGGCCGAGCTTGGAGCTCACCTCTTCGCGGCCGCCAGCCGCAATGAGATGGCCGCGGATGAGGTCGTCGGCGGCCTCGTAGCTGGCGCTGCGCCTAAACGGCCCGCGGCTGTAACGGACGGCGACCGCGACGATGAAGCCGCCCGGGTCGATGCGCGCCTCGACCTCGTGGCGGTTGAGCCCGTCGGCGGTGCGCCGCACGCCGCGAATCAATCCGGCGGCGAGCGTTTCTTCCTCGATCGCGAAGAGCTCGCCCCCGCGGCGCAGCTCGTAGCGGTACTCACCTGCCGGCAATGCGGCGGCCGCAACAGGTGCCGGTTCAGGCGCCATCGGCGAGCAGGTGGGCGAGATGCGCGGCGAGCTCCGGAGCGCCGGTCTCGTGCTTGAAGTAGACGTAAATCTCTTCGGCCCCTTCGCCCACGCGCGCCAGGCGCGCGGCCCATTGCTTAAGCGCCGCGGCGTCGTAGGTTTCCTTGCGCAGCCGCACGTAAACGTAAGGCGCGGTGCGCTCGACCGGGCTCGCCAGGCGATCGCTCTCGGCGATACACAGCGCGGCGCCGCCGGCGCTGAGCGCTTGCAGAGTCGAGGCGTCGTCGAACCACGTGCGGTTGCGGAACTCGAAGGCCGCGCGCAGGCGGCCGCCGAGCGTCGCGATGAAGTCGCGCAACAGCGGCACGTCGCGCCCGAAGTCGGGCGGAAGCTGGAACAGCGCGGGGCCCAGACGCTCGCCCAGCGCGGCGGCGGTTTCCGCGAAGAAGCCGGTGGTCTCGGCGGTGTCGCGCAGCCGCGCGAAATGCGTGATGCGCCGCGGGGCCTTGAGCGCGAAGCGGAAATCGGCGGGAGTCTGCCCGGCCCATCGCTCGAGCATCGCGCGCCGCGGCATCGCGCGAAACGTGTAGTTGATTTCCACCGTCGGCAGACGCTCGGCGTAGTAGGCGAGCATCTTCGAACCCGGCAGCTTGGGCGGGTAGAAGGCTCCGAGCCATTGCTTGTAGCTGAAGCCGGAAGCGCCAATCCTTACCTGCGCGGCCATCCGCCCTCGAACCTATTCGCGCGCGCCGGATTGGACAAGCCGGGGCCGACACCAGTCGCGCGGCCGCCTGTCTATCACCATCTTCGTCAGCTGATCGCTACCGGGGCGTCCGCCCGGATTGCAATGGTTCAGGTAAAGCCATGCGCATCGCCGATAACGAAGATGTTCATGAGCGCGGGCAAAAATCGAAAAAGTGCCGGCGACGGTTCTCCGGGGGCTTTCCTTTTTGAGGGATCTATCCTAATAATGCTTATCTATGCCGAAGATTGGTACAATAAGACCGGGGTTGGCATAAGGCAGGGGTTGAGGTTGGGGGTTTAGTTTGCTCCAAAAGGGGATATAGGAAAGATGCCTTCGACTGGCGCAAAAGTTCTGACGGTCAACGAGCTCTCCGAATACCTGAGAGTACACCGCTCGACGATCTATCGCCTGCTAAAGAAGGGACAGTTGCCGGGGTTCAAGATTGGCAGTGACTGGCGCTTCAACGTTGAAGCGATCGACGAATGGCGCTTGCAGCAGGGCGCCGCGCAGCTCGAGGAGCTACGGGCCGAAGTCGGTCACTGAGTCCTTCCCGGCGACGCAAGTCACCTGCGGCTGAGGTTCCGGCCGCAGCGGGCTACCGTCTTGATCGAATTCTCCCGGCGCGTAAGAAGCATCGCTGCCGCGACGGTTTGCCCGGCGTAGCCCCGGGCACTTGGCGGCCGTGGCACGGCGCGCGTAAACTGTGCGGGCGATGCCGACCGACATATCACACAAGACAGGTCTATTCACCGAATCGGTGATTCGCGAGATGACGCGGCGGGCGCTGGCGTGCGGGGCGGTCAATCTGGCTCAGGGGTTTCCCGATTTTGCCGCGCCCGCGGAACTCAAGGAAGCGGCCAAGCGCGCGATCGACGAGGACTATAACCAGTACGCGATCACGCATGGCTCGCCCAACTTCCGCCGCGCGATCGCCGACAAGGCGCGCGCCTACAACCGGCTCGAATGCGATCCCGATCGCCACGTCACCGTGACCTGCGGTGCGACGGAGGCGATGGTCGCGACGATGCTCGCGGTGATCAATCCGGGCGACGAGGTGATCATCTTCGAGCCGTTCTATGAGAACTATGGCCCCGACGTGATCCTGGCCGGCGCGACCGCGCGGTACGTCGCGTTGCGCGAGCCCGCCTTCGCGATCGATCGCGGAGAGCTCGAGGCGGCTTTCGGCCCGCGGACCAAGGCGATCGTCATCAATACGCCGCACAACCCTTCGGGCAAAGTCTTCACCCGCTCGGAGCTGGAACTTATCGCGGAGCTGTGCCGGCGCCACGACACGCTCGCGGTGACCGACGAGATCTACGAGCACATCATCTTCGACGGCGCGCGTCATCTGTCGATCGGCAGCCTGCCCGGGATGGCCGAGCGCACGGTAACCATCAGTGGGCTTTCCAAGACCTACTCGATAACCGGCTGGCGGCTGGCCTACGCGATCGCCTGCGAGCGGCTGACCGGGGCGATTCGCAAAGTCCACGATTTTCTGACCGTGGGCGCGCCGCATCCGCTCCAGGAGGCCGGCGCTGCGGCGCTCGCGATGCCCGAGTCGTTTTACGCCGAGTTGAAAGCGATGTACGAGCGCAAGCGTGCGGTCCTGCTCGCCGCGCTCGAGGGCGCGGGGCTGCGTTGCTGGATGCCGCGGGGCACCTACTATATCATGGCCGACGTCGGCGAGCTGGGCTTTCGCGACGACTTCGAGGCCGCGGGGTTTTTCCTCGACACGGTCGGCGTTGCCGCGGTCCCCGGCTCCAGCTTCTATCATCGCGACGAGCTCGGCCATCGGATGCTGCGGTTCACCTTTTCGAAAAGCGATCAGACCCTGGCCGCCGCGGCGGAGCGCCTGGCGCACCTGGGCGACAAGTTGGCCGCGCGCCGGCCCCGCTGAGCCACATCGCATCTTCGCGGCCGCATCGTCGCGCGGTCCGCAACCGCCTCGGCGCATCCGCCCGCGTTGATCAGTCGCCGAGGTAGCGTCGGCGCACGAACACTTCGCCCAGCAGCAGTACGATCACCAGCGGCAGCAGATAGGGATCGGCGTTGCGATAGATGGTTACCAGTTGGCCCCGAGGTTCGAGCATCCGCGCCGGCGGCACGCCGACCGCGCCCCCGGTGGCGCGCGCGAGCTCGCGTAACAGGTTGAGGTTGGCCGGCCGCAGCTTGAGCTCCGCCTGGTCGGCGGGCCCCGCCTTTGGCACTGCGACCTCGCGCCGCACCAGCACGCGCTCGGTGTCGCCGTCCTTGACCATCAGCGTGACGTTGTACTTGCCGCGCCGCAGCGGGGCGGACTCGCCGGTATAGACCGCGCGGCCCGACTCGGTCATCGGCACATCCATCGCGTTGCCCGCCGCGCCGCCCGCGCCACTGATCCGGCAGACCAGGTTGTTGACCGATGCGTTGTCGGCCTTTTCCGCCTGCAGGATGAGAACGCCGCCCGCGGCGTCATGCACGCGCAGGCTGAACGGTCCCGAATCGCCCTGGCGCATCACCCAACTGACGAGCTGCGACCAGAATTCCGCGTAACGGTTCCATCGCACCCAGCTTAGCGATGCGGTCGAGTCGGTGTCGGCGGCGAAAACCGCGCTGCGGCCGAGACCGTATTGCCAGGCGGCGAGCAGCGGCGAAGCGGTATCATTGCGCCGGATCCTGAGCGGCACGGCGGCGCCGTCCTTGGGCACCGTGGTCGCGAACAGCCCGATCGGCGGAATCTCGCCCTCGCTGATGCCGCTCAAGATCGTGCTGTCGCCGGCGTATTCGAGATGGCTTTGTCGATGGCGCTTGTCCGTGATCGCCTCGTGGGTAAGGCGGACGAGCAGCAGGGGCAGTTTACGGATGTCCTCGACCCGATAGAAAGTGCCGCCGGTTATCCTGGCGAAGTCCTGCAAGAGGCGAAGATTCTCCAGGTCGGGTCCGATGCGGATGGTCGAGACCGAGATGTGTTCTTTCTGGAAATCGGCCAACAGTTGGTCATGATCGTGATACTGGCGATTGGTGTCGCCGTCGGTGATCAGGATCACCTGGTGTACCGGGATGCCGCTGGCCAGAATCTCGCGCTCGGCGATTTCCAGCGATTCCTTGAAGTCGGTGCCGCCGCCGGGTTCCAGCCGCTCGATCCGGCGGGTCAGCTCGGCGCGGTCTTCGCCCACCGGGCGCAGATGCGAGAGCACGTAAGGCTCCGAGTCGAATGCGATTACGCCAACGTAGTCGGTGTCGTCGAGCTGGTTGATTAGCGCGTTCGCGGCCTCCTTGGCGTAGCGGATGCGTTCGCCGTCGCGCACGGCCGGGTAGCGCGAGTTGTAGCTCATCGAGTTGGATCGGTCGATCAACAGGTAGACCGCGATCGGTTCGCGCGAGGGCGGCGGCGGTTGCGGGGTGAAGCTTATCGGTAGCGCTTTTTCCAGCTCGCCATGATGAAACTTTTCGTCGCGCAGCGCGCTGCCGGTCACGATCAGCCCGCCGCCATAATCGCCGACGTAGTGCGCCAGCGCCGTTTGGACATCGGGCGTCAGCGCCGCCGCGGTCACGTCGACCAGGATCACCGCCTGGTAGGCGAGGTAAGCTTTGGGATCGGCCGGCAGTCCGTGCGGCGGCGTTTCCTGGACCTCGTATTGACGCAGCCTGAGCGCGCTCAGCAGGCTATCGGGCGGACTGGTCGAGACCACCAGCACGCGCGGCGGCTCGATGACCGAGACCGCCGTTTCGGCGCCGGGATTGACGACGACCAGCGGCGAATCGACGCCGATCCGCGCGTCGAGCAGATAAGCGCCGGCGCGATCCAACTGGTAGGGCAGGGCGAAACGGTTGAGCCCCGGCTGGAGCTCGACCGTGCGATGGCCCAATGTCGCGCCGTTACTGGACAGCCGCACGCGCGCCATGGCCGGCACGCGCGCTTCGCTCAGAACGTCGAGACTGAGCGCGAAGCTGGCGTGGGCGCGCACCGGGGACGGCGCCTGAAAGTCCACGATCGCGACCCGCCCGGCCGCCGATGGCGGGGGCGCCGCGGCATACAGCCGCGCTCCCTGCTCGACCAGTGCGGGCAGTTCGGCCATCGCGCTGCCGGCGGTCTCGTTGCCGTCGGTCAGCAGCACGATACGTTTTTCGTCCCGCGCCGGCAGCAGGCCGAGCGCGGTGGTGAGGGCGCCCGCGATATCGGTGCCGCCGGAATCGGCACCGGTGCGCGAAGGGTCGGCGCGCACCAGGCGCGGATCGCCGAGCGGGGCCAGCAGACGCGTGCCGCGGCCGAACTCGAGCACCGCCAGCCGGTCGCGCGAGCTCATCGCCCCGCGCAGTGCCGCCAGTTGCCGGCCCATCCACTGCAACTGGTCGGGCGCGATCGAACGCGAGACGTCCATTGCGACCACCACTACCATCCGCCGCGCCGGCATCTTGAGCGGCAACCGCAGGCCGGCGAGCAGCGCCACCAGTATCACGAACAGGCTCGCGCGCAGCGCGGCCGCGCCGGCGCCCGCGGCGCGGCGCCCCGCGCGCGCGGCCATCAGGCCCGGCGCCGCGGCCAGCGGCGCGGCGAGCAGCAGCCACAGCAGTTCGGGACGCTCAAACATCGCGCGCCCTCCAGCGCATCGCTTTGCGCGTCAGCAGCGCCGACCCCAGCAGCATCGCGGCCAAGGCGAAGGCGACGAGCCACGGTGCGATCGGCTCCACCCGGGTGGCCGCCGCGGCGGCCGACGAAGATGCCGTCGCCGACGCGCCTGGCGCCGAGGGTGCGGGCGCCGGCGGCGCGGCCGAAAGGTCGGATTCGCCGGCGTCGTAGTAGTTGGCGTAGATCACGGCCCTGGTGCGCGCCGAACTGACTTCGTAACGGCCGGCCTCGATCGGACGCAGGCGCACGCGGCCCATCTCGTCCGCCCTGGCCGTGCTGACCGATCCGTCGGGCGCAACAATCCGGGCGACGCCGATGGCCGGGACGCTGACCGAATCGCCGGTCGATACGACTTGCAAATCCTGCGGCGCCAACAGGCGCTTGACCATATCCACGGTCAGCACCAGCGCCTCGAGCTTGTCGGGATCGAGCAGCAGGTGGTCGTTCACGCTGAACGCGATCATGCCCATCGCACCGCGTGCGTCGTAGCCGAAGGCGGCCAGCGGAAACGATCCGCCGCTGCCCGCGCCGGTGCCGTGCGCCATCACGTCCATCCATCGCGGCAGGCTGAGGATGCGCGCCGGGCTGAGCGCCAGCGGCTCATCAAGCTGCTCGCCGTTGGTGCGCTCCTGCATCTCGGCCATGGCCACGGTGCCGACCACCGGCAACTGCCATGACGGCGGCGGCGAACGCTCGAGCCAGGGCGGCGGATAGATAATCAGGCGCGCGGAGGCCTTGATGCCAGGGTCGTAGGCGTCCTCGAGCACGGCCAGGCGATAGCGCGGAGCGGTGGCGAGATTGAATTTGACCGGATCGACCGCGGTCACGATCAGGTTCTGGTTGACCGCCAGCAACACTCGCGCCAGATCGTCGCGCGCCTCGGGACTGGGCGACATCACCAGCGCCCTGTCGGGCTTGTCGTTGAGTGCGAGCGCCCAGCGGCGGTTGTCGGCGTCCAGTGCGTCGGCGGTCACGATGCGCGCCTGAACCACACCGCCGTGCTTGAGCGGGCCGAAGGGCAGCACGGCTTGTCCGCGCGGTTCGAGCATGATGATGGTGCTCAGGACGCTCTGCGCGTCGAGGTCGAGCGCAATCTCGCAGATCTGGGGACGGTCGGAGAAGTTGCGCACGACCACGCGGCCCGGCGAGGCGCCCACCGTGCCGGGCTCGAGCGCCACGATCGCAAGATTGACGGCCGGGGTGCCGACCCGATGCAGGTGCACGCGCGTGCCGGCGCCGGCTAAGTTCAGCAGGCCGCTGGCCGGCGCGTGGTCGGTAAAGAGGTCGATCTCGGGTGCGCCGCGCGCGCGCATCAGCGCCGCCCGCATCGCGGCCGCGCGCGCCGGGAGCGCCGCGGGCTTGAGCCCATCGATGGTCCGGCGGACGTCGGCCAGGTGCGAGGTCGGAGCGCGATACACCGTGGCCTCCAGCGCGTAACCGATTACGCTGAAGTTGTCGCCGGGTCTCGCCGCCGCGACAATTTCGAGCGCCTGGCGCCGCGCCTCGTCAAGCCGCGTGCCGTTGGCCTCGCGCGCTCCCATGGCGGCGCCAAGGTCGAAGATCAGCGCGCGGGTCCGATGATGGGCCGCGGCCTCGGCGCTGCGAATGTACAGCCCCGCCAGCGCCATCGAGAGCGCGCCCAGCGCCGCCAGCTCGAGCCAGAACATCGGGTCCGTGCGCAGCACGCGCGAGCTGGCCACGGGCGCGGCGACCTCATCGAACAGCATCAGGCTGGAAACCTCGAGGGTGGGCTTGGCGCGGGCGCGCAGGTAAATCGCCACCAGCAGGGCGAGGCTTGCGAGGTAGGCCAGGTTGCGCGGATTTAGCAGGCCCATCGCGCGCTACCGCACCAGGCCCAGGCGGGGAAACTCGCGCATCACGATATCGTCGAAATGGCTCGCGCCGAAGGCCCGCGCGTATACGATCCGGTTAGCCGCGCAAAACGCCGCAAGATCGGCGGCCAGCCGCTCGACCCGCCGCCGGCAGGTTTCAGCCGCCATCGCGCCGAGCGTGACTTCGCACATTTCACCGGTTTCCGAATCGCGCACGCGATAGTGCCCCGGCGGGTAGCTGGCGGTGCTCTCGCGGTCGCCGAGCACGTGGATGACCTTGACCTCGTGGCGCGCGCGCAGCAGGCTGCGCAGCGCCTGTTCGTATTCGGCGGCGGAGACCAGGAAGTCCGAGATAAGGACGATGGTGCCGGCCGGCCGGCGCTCGAGCAGCAGACGCCCCATCGCCTCGGTCATCTGCGTGGCGCCGCCCGTGCGCACCGCGCTCACGAACGGCTGGAAGGCCGGGTAAGTTTCGCGCCGACGATGCAGCGCCGAGGTCTCCAGGCGCGCCGCGCCGCCGCGCGCGGTGCTGAACGCGCCCAAGCGCACCGCATCGTTGCTCGCCATCGCGACGTAGGCGAGCGAGGCCGCCAAGGCCAGCGCGAAACCGAGCTTGTCGTCCTCGCGCGGCACGCTCATCGAGGCGCTGGCGTCGACCAGGATGGTGACTTCGATTTCGCGCTCGGTCCGAAACGTGCGGATCATTAGATCGTCGAGCCGGGCGAACGCGTTCCAGTCCATGAAGCGCAGGTCGTCGCCCTCGGTGTACTCCTTGAAACTTTCGGGTTCGATGCCAAGTCCCTGCACGCGCCCAAGCGCGCGGCGGCCTTCGCGCACGGTGCGCGAGCGCTGGACTCCGAGCACCAGGCCGTCAAGCCGGCGGAGAAAGTCGGGCTCGAATGCGCGTGCCTCGAGCATCTGAGCCAAGCCGCTCAGGCGCGGGCCGGGCGCACCGCCTGGATGACGCGTTCGATAATATGGCCGGCGTCGATGCCGTCGGAGTGGGCCGCGTAGTTGAGCATCACGCGATGCTGGAGGGCAGCGGGGGCGACCTGGTCGATATCCTCGTAGGCCACGTTGGCGCGCCCGTCGAGCAGGGCGCGTACCTTGGCGCCCATGATGAGCGCCTGCGCCCCGCGCGGGCTCGCGCCGAAGCTGACGTAGCGGTCGACCGCGTCGACGCGCAAGCCATTGCTCTGCTGGCCGATGTAGCGCGAGCTGCTGGGCTGGGTCGCGCGCACCATCCGCGCCGCGTAGTGTTCGATGGGCTGCGCGACCATCACCTCGCGCACCAGGTGCTTGAGCGCCTCGATCCGCCCGGCCGCCTCGGCCACCGGGAACACCGGCTCGACGCCCGCTTCCTCGGGGCCGGTGGTGTTCGTCACGATACGCACCATTTCGTTCTCGTTGGGATACTCCAGCCGCACCTTGAACAGGAAGCGGTCGAGCTGGGCCTCCGGCAACGGATAAGTCCCCTCCATTTCGATCGGATTGAGCGTGGCCATCACGAAGTAGGGCGGCTTGAGCGCATGGGTGATACCGGAGACGGTCACCTGCAACTCCGCCATACATTCGAGCAGCGCCGATTGGGTCTTGGGGGTGGCGCGGTTGATCTCGTCGCCGAGCAGGATGTGACAGAACACGGGCCCGGGCTGGAAGGAGAATTCCCGTCGGCCGTCCTCGCTGGAGAGAATCACCCGGGTACCGGTGATGTCGGCCGGCATCAGGTCCACGGTGAACTGGACGCGGTTGAAGCTCAGGTTGAGCGCGAGGCCGAGCGTTTTTACCAGCGTGGTTTTGCCGGTGCCGGGGACGCCCTCGATGAGCACGTGGCCGCCGGCGAAAAGCGCGCTCAGGAGTTCCTCGACCGCTTGCTGATGGCCCACGATCACTTTGTGAATTTGGGTCTGGACGTGGCGGAACGTGCGCGCGAAATCAGCCACGGTGGGCGCTTCGGCGGCGGAAACTGCATTCATCGTTCAAACACCCGTTTAATCGTCACCCGGTCCGAAGCCGGAATGGACGCGCGCTCGAAGGGTTCGTCCGGAGCCTGGCTGGCGTTAAGGGTGCTCCGTATCCGTTGCGGCGGAGAGGGCGGGGCCGGGTTGCTCGAGCCGTCCTCGGACGGCTCGACCTCGACCGGAATCTTGAAGGTGTCGTTGCCCAGCGGTGGCTTCTCGGCGTCGCCAAATAGATGCCGCGGGTCGCTGCCGGAACCGTGCTCCGGGCCGCCCGCGCCCAGGGGGCCGGCCTGAGCGAGCTTGCGCAAGTTCTTTACATCGGAGCCGCCGGAGGTCGGACTGTCGCTATTTAGACCGTCGAGCGCGGCCAATCCGCTCGTGTCCGGCGGGGCGGGAGGCGGAGCGCCGCTGGGTTGTGGCTGGTTGTGATCGGATTGTTGCCCGCTGCCGGAATCTTTGCCGTTTGCCTGCTGATGGTCCTGTTGGTGGGTCTGGTTCCGCGCCGCGCCTTTGTCCGCGTCGGCGCCATCCTTGTCGGCGCCCGCCTTGTCGGTAAGCTTTAGGCGCGACGCGGACGCGGCCGGCTTGCCGCCGGTGAGCTTGTCCTGCAGCGCCCTGGCGGCGTCGCGCGCATTGGCCATCAGGCGCGAGGCCGGACTGCCCGGTTGCCCACCGTGTCGGGCGTCGCGCAACTTTTCGGCCAGCTTGCGCAGCGTGGCCGGGTCCGCATCGATTTGCGTGCCCGGTTCGCGCGACGGATCGACGGGCCGGATGTCAAGATCGCCCAGGTCGACGGTGGGCTCGCCCGGCGCGCTGACCACGTGACTGTTGGCGGCCAGCCTGGAGTTGCGCACGCCGTAGGCGAGGCGCATCACCACTGCCGCGACCGCGCACGATACCAGTGCCGCCCACAGCCATCGCGAAACCTGGCGCGGCTCGATTCTGGCCGCGACGAATTCCTCGCGCAGCGCTAGCGTATCCTCGACCAGATAGGGCCACAGCGTGGAGCGCTGCTCGACCTGCGCCGCGTCGACCATCGTGGTCAGCCGGCCCTTCAGCGCCGCGCGCTCGTCGGCGATGCGCGCCGCGCGCTCGTCGCTGGTGCGCATCCGCCACGCCCCGCTAGCCGTGCGCGCAACACCGGCCAGGGTGGCGGCGACGATGGCGACGGCGGTCAGGAGAAAAGTGAGCGGACCGAACGCGAAGGCGGCTCCGACCACCAGCACGGCGGCGCCCAGTATGAAGGTGAGCCCGCCAAATAGCCCCTGCTGCAGGGCCAGCGCGTTGAGCCGGCCACGAATCGCGGATACCTGGCTCAGGATTAGCCGAAACTTTTCCTCGCCACGTGATTCTGCGGCTCCGTGATCCATTTGGGAAAATACCACCGCCACGACGCCAATCGGCGGTTGGGTACCGATCAGGATAATTTAGGCCTGCGGCGTGCGCAACTTGAATGTTTTGGAGTCGCCGCGTGCGGTCGCGATGCAAAGCGCACGTGCCGGTTGGTTCGAAAATCCATCCGGGTTCAAAAAATCCATCCGACCGTGGCTTTGAAAAAGCGCCCGAGCGACGCGTTGGTGACCCCTACACCGTAACCGGCGTTTATTTCCAACCGCGGCGCGAGGTGCAGGTTGATGCTCGGGACCAGGAAGTGCTGTTGATTTTCGACGCTCGGCAGATGGGCCATCGGGCCCATCCCGCCGTAGTACTCCAGCGCCGGCTCCAGCCAGCGGTTGGCCCGGTAGCTCACCTGGCCCGCCGGCTCGAAGGTCATCCCCTGATGCGTGTCCGGTCCGCTGAAGGGCTTGTTGAAGGAAAGGTTGCCGACGATGAAAAAGCGACCTAGGTGGCCCTGCGCAATCGGCATCAGGTCCAACTCCAGCGGTGAATCGACCGCGGCACGGCGCATGTACTGGAACTCGACGTTGGCGCCGAACGCGACCGGCCAGTTTTCGGTAAAAGGCACGCCGAAGTGGACCTTGGTGCGCGCGCCGGCGTATTCGTAGGTTCCGTGATCCAGCCGTGCGGTGCAGAGATACTGGCCGACCTCCAACCACGGCAACAGGCCGTAAGTCAACTCCGTGGTGTTGTGGATTTGATACAGTGGCAGCTTCTGCTTGGCCTCCTGGCCGGTGGCCGAAGTCACGTAGATCGAATGCAATTCGAGCCACCACTGTTGAAACGGTGTCGTCTGGACGGTGTAAATCTGAAGCTCGTAAAAATCCGTCGCTCGGGCGCGCCCGCATCCCAGGGTAAGAAATCCCGCGAACAAACAAACGGCGAGCGTGGCGAATTTCATCAGCTGAAAATCAGGCCGTGCGCGGGCGTCCGCCCTTAGATTCCGACGATTTGCCCACGATTGCCTACGATTTGCGGCTCACCAGGCCCGGCCGGGTCAGGGCTTGTGCGCGAGGCCGGCGTCGTCGAGCACGCAGAGCGCGATGGCCGACCAATCCATCTCGCCGCGGCCCTTGGCGAGGCTGGCGAGAAACCGATCGCGCACCAGGTTCGCAATCGGCAACCCCATCGTCACCTCGGCGGCGGTGCGCAGTGCCAGTTCCACGTCCTTCAGCCCCAGCGGCATCCGAAAGCCCACCGGCATAAAGCGCTTCTCCGCGATCATCTTGCCGTAGCCCTGGTAAATCGGACAGGCGAAGAGCGTCTTCGAGAGCATGTCGGCGACCGCCGTGGGCTCGACGCCCTGCTTTTCCGCCATCGCGAATGCCTCGGACATCGCTTCGATGCTCGCGGAGATGAGGAAATTGCCCGCCAGCTTGGCGACGTTGGCGGCCCCGGGATCTTCGCCGAAGTCGAAAATCGCCTGCCCCATCGCTTCCAGCAGCGGCCGTACCGCGGTCTTCTGCGCCGCTGGCCCCGAGACGGCCACCCACAGCCGCTTGGCCTTGGCGGCATCGGGACGCCCGAACACCGGCGCCGCAATCATCGTATTGCCGCAGGCGACATGATGCTGTGCGAGCCGGCGGGTGGTCGCGGGCGCCACCGTGCTCATCGAGATATGGATTCCGCCCGCTCCCAGCCGCTCGGCCAGACCGCCGGCGCCGAGCGTCACCGCCTCCAGCGCGGCGTCGTCGGCGACCATCGTGATCGCCACTCCGCCCGTTGGCGCCGCGTCGCCCGCTCGCTCGACGCGCGTCGCGCCCGTCGCGACCAGCGCCTGTGCCTTCGACGCCGTGCGATTGTAGACCCGCAGCTGGTATCCGGCGGCGGCGAGGTTGGCGGCCATCGGCGCGCCCATCGCGCCCAATCCGACAAATCCGATTTCAGTGCTCATCGTGGAATCCTTTCTCGAATGCTTTTTTCCGGAGGCGGTTGCGAATTGCGCCGGCTGACCTTCCTTACTTGCGCCTGGCCGCGGACTACCGCGCGCGGGTTACTCCCCGGCGCGGACACAGACGGGCCGCCGGGCATCGCGAACACCACGGCGACAGCGGCTGGCAGATGGTCTGGCCGAAGGCCACCAGCAGCGTATTGTATTCGATCCAGTAACGGCGCGGCAGCGCCAGACGCAACGCCGCCTCGGTCTCATCCGGCGCGCGCGTCGCGACCAGGCCCCAGCGGTTGGAAATCCGATGGACGTGGGTGTCGACGCAGATGCCGGGTTTGCCGTAGGCCTGGGTCACGACCAGGTTGGCGGTCTTGCGGCCCACGCCCTTGAGCGTCAACAACGCATCGATCGAGTCCGGCACCCGCGCGTCGAAGCGTGCGATAAGCTCGCGGCAGATTCCGACGATCGCGGCGGCCTTGGTGCGATAGAAGCCGACCGGATAGATGAGCCGCGCGATCGCTTCCTCGCCCAACGCGAGCATCGCGTGCGGCGTCGCCGCCGCGGCGAACAATCGCGGCGCTGCGACGGCGGTGGTCTCGTCCCGCGTGCGCAGGCTCAGGACGCATCCGATGAGCGTGCGGAACGGGTCGCCATGCTCGGCGGCTTCCAGCGCCATCACCGGCGCGTTCCATCCCGCCGCCGCGCGGCGCAGAAGTTTCAGTATTCGGCCCACCGTCCGCCGATCGACGGGTTCGACACGGGAGAGATCGACACGAGAGCGCCGATCGGCGGCCATCCGCGCGGCGCCGCCGGCACGGGCGGACGGGGCGGTCGTGCGAAGCGTTTTGCTCGCGGGCGCCATGGCGATTCACCTCTAGCACGGCCGGCGCGCCGGGAAGAACCGGTGCCGGGCAGGCCCTGGGCTGAATCGCCGACGTCGGAAAGCAAAAGTCTCCAATACTTATCGTCTTCTACACTACTCATCGTCTGTGGAACCTGAGGACTGTCCAATTTAGCCTTCTAACGCAAAATGAAAGCTATTCAAGGGCGGTTAGGGCGGCGCGTGCGTGCACTCAGGATGGAGCGGGGCTGGACCCAGGAGGAGCTGGCATCCAGAGCTAAAAAGCATCCAACCTATATCGGTGGGATCGAGCGCGGCGAACGCAATCCGACTCTTACAGTGTTGGCGGACATCGCCCGCGCCTTCGGTGTCAGCCTCGCCGCACTCATGGGGGAGGATCGCGCTTGACCACGACCTTCCATCCTTTGGAGAAAAAATTCAACGCGCCTGCCGCAGATATTCTGGAGGCGATCGAGCACGGCTTTCGGGCGCAAGTTGACGTCAAAGGCAAGTTGGCGGAGCTCTATCTGCATCGCCATCTCAAACGCCTGCGCGCAAAGGGCAAGATCCGCTCGATTGTGTGGCATGACGCGGATGGGCAGCCAGACTTTGAAATTGCGATGCGAGATGGCCGAAAGTTCCGTGTTGAATGCAAGAATCTCAGGAGCGACGAGAGCTTTTCTACCGAACGGGGATGTAAAGTCGAGATTCAAAAAACTCGCGGCGGGTTAGACAGAGAGGGACGGAAGACTAGAGGCTACTTGGCGGATTATTTCGACCTGCTGGCCGCGTGCACGTTCAACCAGACGGGCGAGTGGAGGTTCCGCTTCATTGCGGCGCGCCGACTCGCGCGTCGCGATGACGACCACAAAGTGCTCAAGGTCATGCAGCTGGTGCCTCTTACTGGAGAGGATAAGTTTTGGTCCGACGACTTTCTCATGGCCGTCCGGGACGTGAAAGATTGACAAAGCTGCTGGCGCGGCAATACTCATAGTCTGTGTGATATGAAGAAATCGCCACCCAATGTTCCGCTTTCACTTCTGAAAGAAAACCCGCTCTATGCTACTGGCCTCGGAGCAGCGTATGTAGGCGACTCCCGCCTGCTCTTGCGCGAACTGCCGGACGCGAGCGTAAACCTGGTCATTACCTCGCCGCCTTTCGCACTTCACTTCAAGAAGGAATACGGGAACAAGGATCAGCCGGATTACATACCGTGGTTCCTCGAGTTCGCTCGGGAAGTGAAAAGAGTGCTCGCGGAAGACGGGAGCTTCGTCGTCGATCTGGGCGGGGCTTACGAACCAGGTCGTCCCACGCGGTCGCTCTACCATTTCAAACTTTTGATTTCGCTGGTCGAGGACCTCGATTTGTTTTTGGCCCAAGAGTTCTATTGGCACAACCCTGGCAAAATGCCGGCGCCAGCAGAATGGGTCACCGTTCGCCGCATACGGGTTAAGGATTCCGTCAACTGCCTATGGTGGCTTTCGAAAACGCCCAACCCGAAGGCTGATAATCGAAAAATTCTTGTTCCGTATAGCCGAGACATGGAGAGGCTCATACGGAAGGGCTACCGTGCGAAGCAGCGGCCTTCTGGACACAACATCACGGAAAAGTGGGGACGCGATCACGGAGGCGCGATCTGTTCAAACCTTATTGTGCAGGGTAACAACGATTCAAACGGCTCCTATCTCAAGCTTTGTGAGCAGGCTGGACTAAAGCCGCATCCCGCTCGCTTTCCTCCGCAGCTTCCGGAGCTTTTCATTAATTTCTTGACCAACGAAGGCGATTTGGTTGTGGATATTTTCGCCGGTTCGAATACGACCGGGGCGGCGTGCGACCAGCTGAGAAGGCGCTGGCTCGCGTTCGAACTGGAGTCCCGCTATCTGGAGGCAGGGAAACTGCGTTTTCCCAAGCTTGCGGGCGAATTTGGAGTTGCCGATTCTCGGCAACCCGCTCTGGACGGTCAGTTCTCTCTCCCGTTGCTTCGAAAATAACACAAGAGGCGCGCGGCGGCGCCGGCACGGGCGGACGGGGCGGTCGTGCGAAGCGTTTTGCTCGCGGGCGCCATGGCGATTCACCTCTAGCACGGCCGGTGTGCCGGGAAGAACCGGCGTGCGTTTGACGCTGGGCCTCAAGGGTAATACCTTCCTTTCGCTGGCGCGCCGCACGCCTTCAACGCGCGCCGGCAGCGGGAGGCTTTAGCGATGGACCTCGGCAAAGACCTGATGCTCGAGATGTACCGCTCGATGCAGCGGATTCGGCAGTTCGAGGGGCGGGTGCGCGACCTCGCGATCGCCAACGAGCTTCCGGGCTTCGTGCATGTTTCGATCGGCGAAGAGGCGAGCGCGACCGGCGTGTGCGCGGCGCTGCGCAAGACCGACCGCATCACCTCGACCCATCGCGGCCACAGCCATCTGATCGCCAAGGGCGGCCGGCTCGACCGCATGATGGCCGAGCTCTACGGCAAGCGCGAAGGCTACTGCAAGGGCAAGGGCGGCTCGATGCATATCGTCGACTTTGCGCTGGGCATCCTGGGCGCCAACGGGATCGTCGGCGCCGGGCTGCCGATCGCGACCGGCTCGGCGCTGGCCGCGCAGATCGAGGGGCGCGACGACGTAACCGCCTGCTTCTTCGGCGACGGCGCCTCCAACGAGGGCACCTTCCACGAATCGCTCAACCTCGCTGCGGTCTGGAAGCTGCCGGTGATTTTCGTCTGCGAGAACAATGGCTTCGGCGAATTCACCCCGATGGAAACCGTCACTTCAGTCAAAGACATCGCGGTGCGTGCGCAGGCCTACGCGATTCCCGGCCATATCGTCGACGGCAACGACGTGTTCGAGGTCTATCGCTACGCGAGCGAAGCGATCGCGCGGGCGCGCGCCGGCGAAGGGCCGACGCTGCTCGAGTGCAAGACCTACCGCTGGGAGGGCCACGTGGTCGGCGAGCAGGCCTTCCTCGGCTCGGCCGGCTACCGTACCGAGGCCGAAGTCGAGTCGTGGAAGAAAAAGTGCCCGCTCATCAAATTCGAAAAGTTCGTGCTCGAGGGCGGCAAGATCGGCAAGGCCGAACTCGATCGCATCGTGAACGAGACCCAGGCCGAACTCGAAGCCGCGGTCGAGTTCGCGCGCCAGGGCACGCTGCCCGATCCGTCCGAAGTTACCGACGACGTTTACGCCTAGGCACGCGCGCAAAAACGATTCGGCCGCGGAGCGAGGAGCATCACCATGGCGCTGGTCAGTTACATCCAGGCAATCAACCAGGCGATCGACGAAGAGATGGCGCGCGATCCGCTCACCTTCGTGATGGGCGAGGACGTGATCCTGGCGGCGTTCGGCGCCACCCGCGGGCTGCACAAGAAATACGGTCCCAGCCGCGTGCGCAACACGCCGATTTCGGAGGCCGGGTTCGTCGGCGCGGCGGTGGGCGCGGCGATGGCCGGGACGCGCCCGATTTGCGAGGTCGAGTTCGCAAGTTTCTTCTACTGCGCGATGGACCAGGTGTGTAACCAGGCGGCCAAGCTGCGTTACATGTCGGGCGGTCAGGCCCGCCTGCCGATAACCTTCCGCGCCGTGTACGGCGCGGTCGGCGGCGCGGCCGCGCAACATTCCGAGACCGTGTATGCGCAGTTCCTGAGCGTGCCGGGGCTGAAACTCGCGATGCCGTCGTCGCCCATCGACGTCAAGGGAATCCTCAAGAGCGCAATCCGCGACGACAGCCCGGTAATCGTCTTCGAACATTTGTCGCTCGGGCGCCTGCGCGAGGAAATGCCCGCCGGCGACCATCTGATTCCGCTCGGCAAGGGCGCGATCAAGCGGGCCGGCGACAACGTGACCGTGGTTGCGATCGGTGCGATGGTGCCCAAGGCGCTCAAGGCCGCGGAGCGGCTCGCCGCCGACGGCATCAGCGTCGAAGTCGTCGACCCGCGCACGCTGATGCCGCTCGATCTGGACCTGATCCTGGAGTCCGTCGCCAAGACCAATCGCGTGGTGATCGCCGACGAGGGTCATCTGCGCGGCGGCGCGGCGGGCGATCTCTCGGCGCTAATCGTCGAGAAGGGCTTCGACCTGCTCGACGCGCCGCCCCGGCGCGTGACCTCGCTCGACGTCCCGATTCCATTCAGCCCGCCGCTGGAGAAAGCGGCGATCGCCAGCGACGCCCAAATCGAGGCGGCGGTTCGCGAATTGGCGGGGCGTTGAGGACGGCCCTCGATACGCTACCGAGCCCGCGGATTCCCGCGGGCTTGCCGGATGCGAACCGGTCCTCTTATATCGGGCCCCGCGTTCGTTTGTGAGAAATATTTTCGCCCAGTGAGATTGCTATGGCCGTCGAAGTGACCATGCCGAAGTTCGGGCTGACGATGCAGGAGGGCACGATCCAGCGTTACTTCAAGGCGCCGGGCGAGAGCGTGCGCGCGGGCGAGCCGCTGTACGAGGTCGAGACCGAAAAAGTGCTGTACGAAGTCGAGGCGCCGGCCTCGGGCACGCTTGCGGCAGCGCTCTTCCCGGAGGGCGCGACGGTCGAGTGCGGAGTCGTAATTGCGGTAATCGCCGAGAGCGGCGAGGACGCGGCCGCGCTCGGCGCGCGCTACGGCGATGGTGCGGCGCCGCCGGCGAAGGCGCCCGCGGCGAGTGGCGTGCAGCCTTGCGCCCCGGCGTCGTCCGCCGCCGCTCCGGCGGCGGGCCCGCCGCCCCCGGGGGGGGGCCCCCGGCGGGGGCGCGCCGCGCTGTCAGCCCGGTCGCGCGCAAGCTCGCCGCCGAACTCGGCGTCGAGCTTGCGCGCGTCGCCGGCACCGGCCCCGGCGGTCGCATCACGCGCGAGGACGTCGAGCGCGCGGCCGAGGCCGGTCGCGCGCCGTCCGGTGCCAGTGGATCCGCCGCGCGACCGGCCTCCGGTGCCAAGGCCGCTTCGGTGGGCGGCGCGGCGCCGGGCGCGCCTGCCGCCGCTTTGCCCGCCGCGGGCAAGCCGCACGTGCGCGGCATCCCGATGCGCGGGATGCGCAAGACCATCGCCGATCGCATGTCGCAGAGCCTCCACCAGAGCGCGCAGCTCACCATCACCAGCGAGGCCGACGTCACCGCCGCCGTGGAGCTGCGCGAACGGCTCGTGCGCCAGTTCGATTTCACTTACGGCGACCTGCTGCTCCAGGCCGTGGCGCGCGCGCTGCTGCGGCATCCGCGGATGAACGCGCGGCTGACCGAGGACGCGATCGTGATCATGCCGCAGGTCAACGTGGGGATGGCGGTGGCGCTGGAGGACGGCCTGATCGTGCCGGTGATTGTGGACGCCGACCGCAAGACGCTGCGGGAAATCGCCGCGCTTACGCGCGAGCTCGGGGAGCGCGCGCGCACCGGCAAGCTGCGCCTGGAAGAGGTGAGCGGCGGAACGTTTACGATCACGAACCTCGGCACCTACGGGGTGGACGCGTTCACGCCGATCATCAATACCGGCGAGACCGGGATTCTTGGCGTCGGCCGGATCATCGAGAAGCCCGTCATCCATCGGGGCGAGATCGCGCGGCGCTCGATGATGACGCTCAGCCTGACCTTCGACCATCGGCTAATCGACGGCGCACCGGCCGCGCAGTTCCTTCAGACGGTGATCGAAATCTTCAACTTCGGCGAGCGTTAGGCCGCGCGCGAACGGTCCCTGCGAAACAGGCGATGCCTATCCAGCCCGGCGGCCACAGCTTTGAAACGCGCCGCGCGCGCGCGCGCGCCGGCGGGACCCACGCCCGAGCGCGGCGCGGCGCGGCGTGCGCCGTCGCACTGGCGGCGATGATGATGTTTTGCGGAGGCCTTGGCGGGCGAACCGGCGGGAGCATCGGCGCGACAGCGGAGGCGGCCGGCGGGAGCGCCGGGACCGCGGTAACCAGGGCGCCGGCGCCCGAGCCAATCAACTGGGAAAAACTGACCCAGGAGGCGACGGCGCTGCTCTCGCAGTACATCCGTATCGACACCACCAATCCGCCGGGGAACGAATTGGGCGCGGCGCGGATGCTGCGGGAGAAGTTTTTGGCCGACGGAATCCCGGCCACGATATGGGAGCCGGCGCCTGGCCGCGGAGTGTTGGCGGCGCGGCTGCGCGGCACCGGCAAGCACACCAAGGCCATCGTGCTGCTCAGCCACATGGACGTCGTGCCGGCCAATCCCAAGCAATGGCAGGTGCCGCCGTTCTCGGGTGAGGTCAAGGACGGTGACATCTGGGGACGCGGGGCGATCGACGACAAGGGCCCCGGCGTGATCGAGATGATGGCGATGCTGGCGATCAAGCGCGCGGGCATCCTGCTCAAACGCGACGTTATCTTTATCGCGACCGGCGACGAGGAGGAGGGCGGCCGCAAGGGCGCCGGATGGTTCGTCGAGCACGAGAAGAAGGTCTTTGCCGACGCCGGCTACCTGCTCAACGAGGGTGGCGGAATCGAGCAGACGCCCGGCCATCATCGCTTCTATGCGGTCTCGCTGGCCGAGAAGACCCCGATGTGGATCCGGCTGACGGCCCAGGGACCAAGCGGCCATGCCGCGGTGCCGCCCGACGAGACCGCGGTCACGCATCTTACGGCGGCGCTGAGCAAGCTCATCGCGTACCATCCGCCGATCCATGTGCTCGACACGGTGCGCGATTATTTTCGCGCGGTCGGCAGGCTCGACGGCGAGCCGAGCCAATTCAAGAACCTGGTGATCTCGCTGCGCAAGCCCGGCTACCGCCGCGATTTTCTTTCGATCCCGCGCTACAACGCGATGGTGCGTGACACGGTTACGCCGACCGTGCTCGGCGCCAGCTCGAAAACCAACGTGATTGCGCCCACCGCCTACGCCGAGGTCGATTGCCGTCTGCTGCCGGGTACGGACCCCAAGGAATTTCTCGACCAGATCCGCCACGTGATTGGCGACGACACGATCAAGGTCGACGTGTTGCTCAACTTTCCCGCGATTTCCTCTCCTCCCCGCTCGATCCTGATGAACGCGATCAGCGCGGTCGCGTGGCATGACGGCCACGCTACGGTCGTTCCGACCATGATCGCCGGCTTCACCGACAGCCATTACTTCCGCGCCCGCGGTCTCGTGGCCTACGGCTTTGTGCCGGTGGAATTGACCGCGGCCCAGGAGCATACCGTGCACGGGGTCAACGAGCGGATCGAGGTGAAAGAGCTGGGCAACGGGATCCGGCGGATGGTTGAATTGTTGCGCTTTGTGGGCGGAAGCTGAGCCATGCGGATGGAAGCCGGGACATAGGGATTATGCTGCACGCAGGGGCCGGATACTCGATCTCGAACAACCCCCGGGTTGCCGCCGCCGAAGCCACGCGGGAGGCGATGCGCCAGGCGGGGTTGCATCATGCGGCCGGAGCGCTGTGCTTTGCGACCACCGCCCACGGTGCGGCCTTCGGTTTGATCGTGCGCACGGTCGCCGCCGAAGCGCGTACGCGCGAAGTGGCCGGATGCTCCAGCGTGGGGGTGATCGCGGCCGAACGCGAGATCGAATCCGGCCCCGCGGTCGCGGTGATGGTCTTCGGCGGCAGCTCGCTCAGCGCCAGACGGTTGTTCGTGCCCTCGCTGCGCGGGCGCTCGCGCGAGGCCGCCGGCGAGATCGCCGCCGCGGTGCGCCCCGCGCTCGGCAACAACAATCTGCTCTGCATCTTCGCCGACACCTACAACACGGAGCCCGACGCGCTTTTGAGTGCGCTTGGGCGCGAGCTGCCCGGCGTGATGGTGGTGGGAGGGGGAGCGAGCGAGGATGGCTCGATCGGCGAGACCTTTCAATTCTGCGGCGACACCGTGAGTTCCAACGCGGTGGCCGGGATGCTGCTCGCGGGCGACTTCGATCTCAACCTCGGCGCATCGCTCGCCTGCACCCCGTTGGGCAAGACCTATCGGGTCACCGCCGTGCGCGACAACATCCTGGTCGAGCTCGACGGGCGGCGCGCCTTCGACGTCTTCGCCGAGGCCGCGGGCCCGCTTGCGCAGGACTTGAAACGCGCCGTCGCTTTCGTCTTTTTGGGCGTTCCGCTCGACCCCGAGGTCGAACGGATGGAGCGCGGGCGCTACATGGTCCGCAATATCGTGGGCGCGAGCACCGAGCATGGCGTGCTCGCGGTCGCCCATCGTCCGAAGATCGGCGATCGCGTGGGCTTCGCGCTGCGCAACGGCGAGCGCTCGCGCGAGGACCTCAAGGCCATGCTCGAGGAGATGAAGGCGCGCGCCGAGGCTTCGGCGGTGTTCGGGTTGTATTTCGACTGCGTCTCGCGCGGCGCCGCGCTGTACAACCTTCCCGACCACGACTCGGCTTACATCGGCCGCTATCTCGGCCATCTGCCGATCGCCGGCTTCTTCACCGGTTTCGAGATCGGCCCGCTGGGCGCCGGCTACGGGATGCTTCAATATTCGGGGGTGCTGGCGCTGGTCGGCGCCAAGCCTGGCTGAGGATGAAGACCGGCCCGGCGGTGCAGGCCCGCCCGGCCCGAAACCAGGCGCGCGCTTGCAGGGCTCAAACGGTTAGTGGTAGCTGGAATCTGGCTCTGGGCGTGGGCATTTTTGCGCCGCGCGCATTGCGGCCGGCAACGGAGGAACAGCCAAGTTGGACTTCGGATTTTCGGAAGAGCAAGAGATGCTGCGCGACGCGGCCAGGCGCTTTCTGGCCGACAACTGCTCGACCAAGTTCGTGCGGCAGATGATGGCCGACGAGAGCGCCCATGACGCCGGCTTCTGGCGCAAACTGGTCGGCTTGGGATGGCCCGGGTTGCTGATACCCGAGGAATACGGTGGCCAGGGCGGCACCTTTCTCGACATGACCGTGATCGCCGAGGAAGCCGGCAAGGCGTTGGTCCCCGGCCCGTTCTTTGCCGCCGCGCTGCTCGGCGCGCCGATCGTGCTCGAGGGCGGCTCCGACGCGCAGAAAAAAGAGCTGCTGCCGAAGATGGCCCGGGGCGAATACCTCGCGACCGTCGCAATCGCCGAGGCGGCGGGGCGTTTCGATGCGGGCGGAATCGAGTTGCAGGCGGCCAGGAAAGGCGCCGACTATACGCTCTCGGGCGAGAAATTCTTCGTGCCCGACGCGCACGTCGCCGACTGTATCGTGGTGGCCGCGCGCAGCACCGGCAGCGGCGAGAACGGCGTGACCCTGCTGATGGTGCCGGCCAAGCAAAAAGGCGTCACCGTAACCCAGCTCAAGACCGTCGACATGACCCGGCGGCTTTGCCACGTCAAGTTCGACGGCGTCGCTCTCTCCGGCGCCAATTTGCTCGGCAAGGAGGGCCAGGGATGGCCGATCCTGCGCCGCACGCTGGACATCGCGACCGCCGCGCTGTCGGCCGAGATGGTCGGCACCGCGCAGAAGGCGCTGGATATCGCGGTCGATTACGCCAAGACGCGGGTGCAATTCGGCAAGCCGATCGGATCGTTCCAGGCGGTCAAGCACAAGTGCGTCGACATGATGGTGGCGGTGGAGAACTCGCGCTCACTCACGTACTACGCCTGCTGGACGGTCGACGAACGGCTGGCCGAGGCTGCGACCGCAGTGCCGATGGCCAAGGCGTATGCCTCCGACATGGCCAAAAACGTCACCAGCGAAGCAATCCAGGTGCACGGCGGAATCGGGTTCACCTGGGAGCACGACATGCATCTGTACCATCGGCGCGCATTGGCCGGCGAGGCGAATTTCGGTAACGCGCCGATCCATCGCGAGACGGTGGCGAAGTCGCTGCTCGTCTGAAGCGCGGTTCACCGCGGGCGCGTTTCGCGGCGGATCGGCGAGAGCTTTGGAGTGGAAGCCGCGGTTCGCTCGAGGCCGCGGCGCTTCGCTTTTTCACCCGGCACGGCGCGTCCTTCTAGCACAGCACTTCGTTGGCGTGCATCGTGTCGAGATACTCGCGCACCGCCTGAATCTTGCCGCCGCGGACCTCGCACAGAAAGTGATAGCGATTCTGGTAGGTCTTGCCGCTTTTCATCTTCGCGAATGATTCAGCCTCCACCGCCACCCGATCGCCCTCCGCCGTCACCCCCTTGACCCGCAGCGCCAGCGCGCCGTCGATTGCGGCGCCGACCTGGCCCAGCAGTTCGACAAATTGCGCCTTGGTCCTGGTTCCCGACAACGGAAAATTGCCCTGTATCCACCAGGTCGCCGAATCGCTGAGCGCATCGAGCGCCGCCGTGGCGTTGCCCGCATTGAGGTTTTCGAAGAAGCCCACAACAATTCGTTTGCTTTCATCGGTGCCCATATTCGATTCCTCCGCAGGGTCGTGTCCCCTGATGGGTTGATCTCATGGCGCGGGCGCGAAAGCAACCCGATTTCACGCCGTCTCGACCATGCCAGAGGAGGACCGTCGCATTCCGTCCGCTGGGTGAGAGGCTGACCGCGTTACTGCGCTCGGAACCCCGCAGTCCCTTCCCTTCCTGTAGCCCCTGGAATCCAACGGAACCAGCGTCGCTGGAATACCCTCGAAATCCTCATCGGCCGGTATTTGTTGGCGGCATAGGCTTCTATTGACTTCTTAAAGACTAATGGGCATAGTTACAGCAAGAAAAGATAGGTAGAAGTGTTGAAACGACGGAATGGACCGTCGTATTGCTAAGCGCTGTTCGGTTCTTCTCTTTCGCATGGGGTAAAAATGGAAGCAAAGAAGACCAAGAAGTCCTGGCGTAAGCCGAAGGTGGCCGATTACGGCCATATCTCGAAGCTGACCGCCGGAACCACTGGTTCGCATGCGGACAAGGGGTTCGTGGCGAACCAGCACGGGCAAGGCTAGCCGACCGCCCCACGCGCCAGAGGCAGCGGCCTGTCAGTGGACCTACTGCCAGCCAACGGTGAAATGAAAGCGTCCGAGGGCGTCGGCGGCGGAAAGAATTTACCTTCAGGGCGCGTCGCGTCTTCCGACACGAACAGAGCGAATACGAAAAAACCCGCATCGACGCGGGTTTTTTGGTTGCGGGGGAGGGATTTGAACCTTCGACCTCCGGGTTATGAGCCCGGCGAGCTACCAGACTGCTCCACCCCGCCTTGGCATACTAGGGTGCATGACGGGCCGGGTCAACATGACTCGCCCTCGCCGCCGCGCGACGCATCGCGTGGCGCGTTAATGTGACGGCTACGCGCGGCCGGCCGCGCGCATGATCCGCATCAGATTGTTCGGCGCGTAAAACTCGGACATCGCGACGGTCGTGGCGACCGTGCCCATGAAGCGGCGCGTATCGTCGGCGTTGCCGTTAAGCGCGGCCATCAACGCGAGCATCATCGGCGACGGCCCCTCCAACCGCGCCAGGTCGCAGGTAAACCGGTAGAGATCCATCGAGGCGGCGTTGCGCGCGCTCTCGTAGCGCGCGAGCGCCTGCTCCATCGGCTCGCGTCCGGCGAGCCCCGCGTCCGCGGCTTCGGCCAGCAACTCGGCGTCGCGCAGCGCGTCCGTGATGCCGAAGCCGGTTATCGGATCTTTGTGATAGCCAGCGTCGCCCACCAGCGCCCATCCGGGGCCGTATGGCTTGCGGAAATAATTCGCAATCCCGCCCGTGCCGGCGAAACGCTCCTCGCGCTTGCCCGCGCGCATTCGTTCGCACAGGTCCGGCGCCGATTCCAGCGCCTTGAAAAAGCCGCCCTCGATATCGGCGCGCCAGGCCTCGAACTCGCGCTTGGGCCGCTCGACGGCGACGCAAGTGAGCCCGTCGTTGGTGGCAAAGCCGAGCGTCGAGC
>Ga0307374_10003077_pt1 | contig 28905 bp, 27 predicted proteins | sample OX3MG_FD_202532 | JGI IMG/M metagenome (GOLD analysis project Ga0307374, IMG submission 202532) | Soil microbial communities from Risofladan, Vaasa, Finland - OX-3 | ecosystem: Environmental > Terrestrial > Soil > Coastal area > Acid sulfate soil | place: Finland: Risofladan, Vaasa | collected... | reverse complement strand
AGGACGGTCCGGCCCGCAAGCGAATTTCAGTCTCGCTTGAATTTGCGATTCCCGCCGCGCTCGCGCCGGGCCGCGCCGCCAGAGACGGCAGGACGGAGCCGCTCGGAATCGAGTTGCACGCGGCGCTCTACCCCGGTCTCGATCGAGTCGATTGCGAAGCGACGGTAAACAACCGCTCGCGCGACCATCGCCTGCGCGTCGCACTCGTCACGCCGGTCGCCGCATCAGAATCGATCGCCGACACCAGCTTCGCAATACTGCGGCGCGCGCGCGCACCCGCGCAACCGGCGGGAATCGAGGACGTTTATCCGACGGCGCCGCATCGCACTTTCACCGCGGTCGAATCGGGCGACTTCACGGCCGCGCTGATCAGCCGCGGCATCTACGAGACCGAGGTCCGCGCCGAGCCGGCCGGATCGACGATCCTGCTCACCCTGATTCGCGCCGTCGGATGGCTTTCGCGCTCGGACCTTGCCACGCGGCGCGGCGGCGCCGGCCCCGAGCTGGAAACGCCCGGCGCGCAGGAACTCGGGGAGCATCGTTTCGAGTTCGCTATCGCGGCGGCACGCGGAAACCTGCTCGACGGCGCCATAATCCAGCGTGCGGCGAGTTACGCGGCGCCGCCGCGGATGTTCCCGGCGCGACGCTCGTTTGCGATTGCGCCCGGCCTGGTCGCGTGCGACAACCCGCGCATCGCGTTTTCCACCGCGCGTCCCGGACCGCGCGTCGGCTCTTACCGCGCCAGAGTCTTCAGCACTTCGGCCGAGACCGAGCGGGCGCAGTTCAGCTTCCCAGACGCGACGCGCGCGCGGGTGGTCGATCTGGCCGGAAACCCGGCCGCGCGCGCCGGCAAGCGGCGGCGGCGCGGCGGCGCGCTCGAGCTGGAACTTCGTCCCTTCGAGATCGTCACGTTCGAGGTCGCCCGCCGGAAGCGTCCGCGATGAAAAATATTTTCGGCGGACACCCGCAAGTCATTGATCACCACGCGCAAATAACTATTTATGGATCATGCGCGGCGCGCGGATTATCAGAGCGCGGCGCGCGGCGCGACGAAATTGAAACTGTTTCAGGACGGTCATGGAAATGAACTCGATGCCGAAGGAGCGTTAGCCGAAGAAAAATGAACGATCGACCCACCGCGGTCCGTACCGTGTACGACTATCCTGTCGCCAGCCACCTGTGCACCGACGGAAGCGTGCGCTACGTCAAGCTGGTCCGCAAAGCCGGCAACCAACAGCCGGAAGGCACCTGCACCACCTGTCAGCTATCCTTCCAGTATCGCAAACCCAAAGCTTCGTCCGTGCGCCATCCCGAGGGCGAAGGCATCACTCACTTTTAAGCCGCTGCCGATCGAAATACCCGGCGCCGCGAGGGGCGAGCGCCGCGGGCCTATTTGCGCGGCGCCGGTTGCGCAGCGCCCATCTGCTGGGCCGGCGCGATGACGCGGGCGAGCATTATGTCGGTCCCTTTGTAGAACCGCGCCAGCGCGGCGCCGACAAACTCCCAGCCGCGATGCGGGTCGAACCATGCATTGAGGTGCGGAACGAACGGGGCGAGGAGCAGATTGAGCCATCCGAAATCCGGTTTCACATCGACTTCGACCACGTCGGGCCGGCCGAGCGGCGACTGCGCCTGCACCTGCGAGATCGTTACTTTGACGGCGAAAATCTTCGGGCTCGGCGCGCAGTTGAATACGTGCGTATCGAGCGTACCGGCTCCGCCGCGGCGCAGAAAATCCTGAATCGGTATCATCACCGAGGCTCCCGCCCAGGTGTCCGCCGGCGGGGTAAGCTGTGCGGTCTGCCTCTGGGGCGGCTGCGTGCGAAAATCGGCGCAGCTCGCGAGCCCCGACTTCACGTCGAAATTACTCTGGAACTCCGGCGCGCCGTTGGCCAGAAAAAAGTAATGGTCGGCCGAGGTAAGAACCGGCAGCGCGCCAGGTAACGTCTCGAACCGGTCGCGCTCGAAGTCGTACTGCCCGTTCGTGTAGCGGTCGTCACCGTGCAACGCGATTCCATTGCCATCCTTTATCACCGCATAATGCGCATGGCCGATAACGCTGAGGTTCGCGGGATCGAGTATCTCGAAATCGGCCGAGGAGAAGCCCAGCAGCTTGACCTCCGGAGCCGCCGCGGCCTGCCGCGCAAAGGCCGTCAGCGCGCCCGCAAGCACGAGCGCCACCATCGCCCGCATGTGCATCGAACGCAATTCTTTCATCTTCGCCAAGCGCAACTGCCACCGGCTCAGGCTTGCTCGCGGCGCGCCAATTTGGGAGCTTGGTCGCTTCTGGAATTGTCCGTGTGAATCAGCCGCAAAACAACCCTGAGAGTTCCGTCCCGGACCAGCACGCACCGTTCGCGCCGCAATCCGCGACGCGCACCACCGGCTACTTGTGGATGCTGCTTGGCCTGCTGATGTCGGTAACCATCTTCGAGGGTTACGACGTTAGCATCTTTCATCTCTGCACCCCCGATATCGCGCGCACGTTTCATCTCAATGATCGCGCAGTCGGCATGATGGCGTCGCTGGTGCGGCTCGGAGGGCTGGCCGCGTTCGTCCTGGTGATGGCGTCGGACCGGATCGGACGCAAGCCGATCGTGTCGGGAACGGTGCTGTTCTATACGATGTTCACGCTGCTGACCGCGCTTTCGACCGGACTCGGCAGTTTCACGCTCTTCCAGAGCCTGGCGCAGCTTTTTTTGTCGGCCGAATTCAGCATCGCGATTATCATGATCAGCGAGGAACTTCCCGACAACATGCGCGGACGCGGAATCGCGGCGCTGCACATGGTCGGCCTGTTCGGCGTGGTTGCCGGCGGCGGGCTGTATGGCGTCGTGGCGGATTCGCGATGGGGCTGGCGCGGGATGTATTTCATCGGGATCATTCCGCTCCTGCTCGTCGCGTTCCTGCGCCGCGGACTCAAGGAAACCGCGCGCTTCGAGGCGCTTAAGTCCGCGCGCACAACCGCCGCCAACTGGACCGCTGAGATCGGCGCCGCGCTGCGCAACGCGATCGAGCCGATTCGCGGCCCGTATCGCGGCCGCGTCCTGCTGGTCGCGCTCTTATGGAACTGCGTGGGACTGGTTGGCTCTCCGGCGGTGACGTTTTTCAGCCTCTATGCCAAACGCGATCATCACTGGACCTCGCCGCAGATCGGGCACGCGGTCGTGCTGGCATACGTGATCGGCGCGCTCGGGCACATCGTCGCCGGATGGTCACTTGATCGAGTCGGCCGCAAGCCGACCACCAGCGTGAGTTACGTCCTGGGCGCGTTTGCGATCCTGGCGCTATTCCAGACCGAGAGCCACGGCGCGATGCTGACGGCGTTGGTGGTGACGGTGTTCGCGTTTCAGAGCGCGCGCACGGCGACGGCAACCTATTCGGCCGAGTTGTTCCCGACTGAAATCCGCGCCACCTCGTACAGCCTGACCGTGCAACTGTTCGGGCAGATCGCCGCGCTGCTGACGCCGTTTACGATCGGCGCGCTGTCGAAATCGCTGGGCGGATTGGGCAATGCGGTCGCGGTGGTTTCAATCAGCCCGATAATCGGCGCGATTGTGGTCTGGCGCTTCGCGCCGGAGACGCGCGGGATGTCGCTCGAGCAGCTCGAAACCCGCACGGCCGATTGAGGGCGCCGCGATGCTCGACACGATTCTTGGCCAGAGCGCGGATATCCGGCGGATCCAGTCCACGCTCGCGCGCGCGATGTTTCGCGTCGGCGTCAGCGCCAACCTCGCGACCGCGCTCGCGGCGCTGACGGGAGTCGCGGCGGGAGTCGCGTTCGTGACAGGCTCGGCAGGATGGGGGATCGCGATGCTCCTGATAAGCGCGCTCTTCGACGCGACCGACGGCACGATCGCGCGCGAGTGCGCAGCGCCGAGCGCGCTCGGCGGCGTGCTTGACCTGGTCTCGGACCGCGTGGTCGAGACCGCGGTGATTATCGGTATCGCATGGGGCCACGCCGAGCTTTACTTCGCGGCTCTGGCGCTCGTCGGAAGCTGGTACGTGAATATCACCGTGTTCCTGGCGGTGGGCGCGGCGCTCCAGCGCCACGGCCCCAAGCTAATCGACTACCCGCCGGGAATCCTGGAACGCACCGAAGCGCTCGCGTTCTTCGTGATCCTCGCCAGCGTCGAGTCGATCGGATTTTTGCGCGCCGCCGGCCCAATCTTGTGCTACGCGATGACCGCGCTCGAAATAATAACTGGCGCCCAGCGCCTGCGCTTCGGCTGGCGGATGCTCGCCGCGAGTTCCGCCCGCGGTTAGCGGCTCCGCTGGCGCCCTCAGAGTTTGTGAGTTTATTCGCAGATTCTCAAGGTATCGCGAAAATTGCGAACACTGTGCCGAACGAGATCACCTGCTGATTATTCTGAGGGTCGTTTGCGCCGCCCGCTTGCGTCATTCCGTAGAGCACGCTGCCGTCCTCGCTCGCGATCAGATTGTCGATAGGATTGCTGCCCGTCAAATCCGTGTCGCCCTGCTTCGCCGAATCGAACGAACCCATCAGGCCGTAGCACGAGGGCGCGGTGGAACCCGCGCATGACGCGTCGGGGCTCGCGCGGAAGATTACTCCGCCATCGTTGGCTCCCCCGCCGCGCGTCATGCCGTAAAGCCATCCGCCGGAGCACAGGAGCGAACCGTAGGGATTGTAGCCGTCGGGCTCGCTCGTCTGCGCGACCAGGTCGGTCGCGGCGGCGGCGGCGAAATTATGCAGGATCGAGTACGCCGCAACCGAAGGCGCGGCGGGCGGCGCGGGAATATCTACCGCGATCGAGAAGATGACGCCGCATCCGGGCGCGCTCGCCGCGCATTTGCCGACCGTCGCGCTGCCGCCGTTGGTGGTCATCGCATAGAGCGTCACCTGTGCGGGACTCTTCGCGGTCGCGGCGACGAACTTCCCGACCGCAAGATTGCCGTGGTCGGTGAATGCTCCGTCGCTGGCGCCGAGGTTTGCTTCATTCTGTCCCGCAAACAGATGCAGCACCGTGTAGGTGCCGGTCGAAGGCGCAAACGCATACACCGTCCCGTTGCCTGCCGTATTGCCATCGTTTGCGATTCCGCCTTGCCGCGTGATGCCGAACAGAATATCGAGCGGAGCCGCGGCCGTGCCGATATTCACCGCGACTGGACGGCCGTGCGGCGCCGCGCCGGTGCAATTCACGCAAGGCGAGGCCGACGCGCCAGTCCCGTTCTGAAACGAATACAGCACGCGATAGGGAAGCTGACTCGCGCTGTCGTAGCAGGAGCCTGCCGTGTCGTTCGTCGTATCGACGCAGTAAATCGTGCCGCATCCAGGCGTGCTGTTGTCGCATCCGGTGTACGAGCTTCCGCTCACGGCGCCGCCGAGCGCGGTCGCGCCATAGATCGTCTCGCCGTCGTTGCCCGCGCCGAAAGCGCTGTGCGAATTCGCGCCGTCGGCCGAGTAGCCGGCGAACGAATGCAGGCTCGAGAATGAAAACGTTGCGGGACCGAACTCGAACGCTTCGCCGTTGCCGTCGTTCTTCTCGAAGTCGGTGCCCGTGTAGAGCGACGCGCCGAACAGCGTCGAGTTGAACAGGAGCATCGAGTCGTGATGCGGCTGGTAGCCGGTCGTCGCATCGAACGGGAAGACGTTGATATTTGGATTACTCGATGCGGGGATACTGAAGATCACTCCCGCGCCTGGACACTTCGACGGATCGGTCGAAGCCTTGGTGCATAGCGATGCGTCGGTGGATTCCCACGCCGGACCTCCGAACGAGGTGCGTCCGAAGAGCGTCGGACCGCTGGCGAGGTCCACGAGCGTGAGCGAGCCTTTGGGATCGGCGCCATGAACGCCATCGAAGGAATAGATCGGCGTGATGTCCGCCGCGACTCCGGTCGTGAAGCTCCACAAAAATTCGCGCCGCAAGCGCAGACCCGCGCGGCTGCGCGCGCCGCGCGTGATCTTCACGGTATAGACAGTGTCAGGAGCAAGGTTCGCCGTCGGCGTAAACGTCGCGGTGCGCGAAGCAGCATCGTAGGCGACCACGCCGCCGGCTCCATCGACGACGAACGTTGCGGCAGTGAGTGTCGCGCGGCGCATCGGCCGCGTGAACGTGACGCTGATCGGCGCGGTCAGGCGAGCGCCGGTCGATCCAGGCGCGGGAACCGTATCGCTGACCGCCGGAGGATGCCGGACAACGTCGGCTCGCGCCTCGGCATGAGCCGATTTCAATGCGAAAATCGCGATCGACGCGGCGATCGCGGCGACTGTTAAGGTGCGCATCGCTCGCGACTACTTCTTCGCGTCGGCCGGGTGGAAAAGCTTCATCAGTTCATCGACGCTCGCCGGAGGCCGCGCCGCCGCGGCCAGCGTGTCGGATACGTGCTCGACGGATTTCATGCCCACCAGGGCGACATTGATTCCGGGAGTCGAGCGGACGAACTGGATCGCGCGTTGTGCATCGGACGTAAAATCGGGAAAGGTCTCGATCAGAATTTCGGGCAGCCCTTTCGCCAGGCGCCCCTGCAGAAGCGACGCGCTGGCGCATACTCCCAGTCCCATCGCGCCCGCAACGGTCAGCGTGGTGCCCTTCTGATTGCCGACGGTCTGGTTCGAGCGCGTCACCGCCTCGGGCATCGCAAGGTTGTAGGGAAGTTGAATTGCGCGGAAGCGATGGGTGTCGCCGGCGACTTCGTGGGCAAGCCGCCAGAGTTCATCGAGCGAAAGAAATCCGCGCTCGGTCGCCTCCGCGCGCAGGCCGTTCCAGGTCGCGATTCCATAGACCCCGATTTCTCCAGCCGCTGCCGCCGCTTCCAGCGTCTCGAACGCCGCGCGCATCCGCGAAAGAAACGCCGCGCGAGAGATCTCGCCGAGCTGAGTCTCGGGGTTGTGGATGAAGTAGATATCGATCGTCTCGAGCCCCAGGTTCACGCGCGACATCTCGAGCATCGTGCGAAGCCACTTGGGCGTCATGCAGTGCGAGCCCTCGACCATGTCGCCCGGCGCGACGATTCCGCTGCGCACGTAATGCTCTTCGAACCACCTTCGCGGGTCCGGCGGCACTTCGCCGTCGAACGTGATGTACCCGCCCTTGGTTGCGACGACGATCTCTTCGCGCTTGATCGTGCCTGCCGCCGTCATCGCGGCAAGAACCTTGCCGATCGTCCGTTCGCTGCGCTGGAAGCGGTAATTCACCGCCGTATCGACCAGATTGATTCCCCCGCCCAGCGCCGCGGTCAGCGCCGCTTCGTAGTCCGCGTCGGTTTCCGCATCGGGATCGCCCAGGTAGGTGCCAATTCCGATTGATGACACGCCAAGCCCAAGCATCGGGCGGAAATTGCCCGGCAGGTTTGCGAATCGCGACGCGTACTCCGCCGTGGCTTGGGCGGTGGCGCGGCCTTTAAGCATGAATCGATCTCCGGCGCACGCGACGCGCCCGTTACGAAATAAACCTTAGCGGACTAATCGCGGGCTCGTATAACGCCTGGATCACGATGCCGTCGGGATCGCGGATATAAAATGAAACCGCGCCGTCGCGATGATGCTTCAGCGGATGCACGATCTCGAGGTGCTCGGCTTGCGCCCATACCCATGCCGCCTCGACCTCGGCGATGCTCTCGACGATGAAGCCCAGATGGTCAAGGCGCTGCGCGGACAGGTCGCCGCCGTCGCCAAGATGGAGCGCCAGATTATCGCATCCCGAACTCAGGTAGGCGTTTTCCGGATCGGGCTGCCAGACGACTTTCATGCCGAACACGCGCTCATAGAACGCCTTGGCGCGTTCAACATCTTTGACCTTGAGCGCCAGATGGCGCATCCCGCGGTTTTTTATCAAATCGATGCCTCGCGCTTGCGGTAGCCGACGACTGCCCAAACCGGATCGCTCGGCGGATCGGTCGGGTCGCTCCTGTCGATCGCGTCCATATTCTCAAACCCGCCCGCGTCCATAAAGTACCGCGCAACCAGAGCTACGCGATCGCGCTCGTTCAGGTGATGCCAGATCGCGACCGCTTTGGTCGGAAACATCCGATTCGAGAAAGTCACGACGAACGGCGCGCCCGGCCGCAGCACTCGCGCGACCTCGCGAAAGGTGCGAACCGGCTCGATCATGTATTGAATCGAGACGGTCACCACGGCGCCGTCGAACTCGCCGTCGGCGAACGGCAGCCGTACCGCGCGGTTGAGATCGTGAATGACGATCTCGGTGAGTTGCGGATTGTCCGCCATCTCGGCGCGATTCATCCCCAAGCCGACGACGCGCACGGCGCGCAGGTCGCCGGGCAGATGCGATCGCCAACTGCTCATCAGATCGAGAATCGCACCGCCCTGCGGAAGAAGTTGCGCGTAAAGTTGGCGGACCTTTTCGATCGCGCCGTCATCGATGTGAACGACGAGTCGCGGTGCGGTGTAAAACAACTCATCGTCGGAGTCGTCGATTCGGCCAAAGAATTCCGGCGGGAACGGATTGGGCATCGATTATCCTCAGCGCGGGGTTCGGGGCATGGTCGAAATAGCCAGCAATATCAGGTACTTAAGATATTCATACGGCATCTGGCCGGATGGCGTTGACTTCATTTCGGCACACCGTCTAAAGTAAAACACTTTTCCAAAGCGCTCTAGCCGGCTTGGTCCCGTCAGCCGCACGGCGCGCGGAACTCCGATGGTCAGACGCGACAAGACCAACTACGTTATACAATCCGTTGCGCATTCGCTCGACGTCCTCGAACAATTTTTCGGCGAGGTTGACGAACTCGGCGTGACCGAGCTCTCCAAGCGCCTCAAGCTCCACAAGAACAACGTCTTTCGCCTGCTCGCGACGCTCGAAGCGCGCGGATATATCGAGCAGAACAAGTCAACTGAAAATTATCGGCTCGGAATCAAATGCCTGCTGCTCGGCCGGCGCTATATTCATCATATGGGTCTCGTGCGGCAGGCGCGGCCTACGCTGGCTGAACTTGCGCGCAAATGCCGCGAGAGCACCTACGTCGCGATTCTGCGCCGCGACGGCGTCGTTCCGCTCGAGGCGGCCGAGCCCGAAGATCGCGCGGTGCGAATCACGCCGCCGATTGGCAACACGCTGCCGCTGCATTGCACGGCCGTCGGCAAGGCGCATCTGGCCTTCGACACCGAAGAGCAGCTTCGCGCGTCGCTGCCCGAGCATCTCAAGCGCTTCACCGATCGTACGATAATCGATCGCGCGGCGCTGCTGGAACAGCTCACGGGAGTATCGGCCACCGGCTACGCGACCGACTCGGGCGAATACGTCGAGGAAGTGAATTCGATCGCCGTGCCGATTCGCGACTACACGCGCTCGGTCGTCGGCTCGCTCGCGATCGCGGGACCGGCCTACCGGATGGCGCCCGAACGGATCGTCTCCGAACTCGCCCCGACGCTCCTCGAAGCGGGCGGAGAGATTTCCCGCCGCCTCGGTTACAACGAATAGCGGTTGCAGTAGTTTGACTGATAAATGATCCGCTGTTAGTTTCGTTTCGTTTATCGGTTCCATTCCCGGTCAATTTGAACGATTCTGATCCTGTATCGCCGAATAAGCGCATGCGTGGAGTGATATCGCTGTGAAGATTCTGGTTCCAATCAAACGTGTTCCCGACCCCGCCACCACGATCCGCGTCCTGCCCGACGGCTCCGGGATCGCGACCGACAACGTCAAGTGGGTGATCAACCCGTTCGACGAGATCGCAATCGAAGAAGCCCTCCGGATCAAAGAGAAACAACCCGGCAGCGAAGTCGTGCTGGTCACGATCGGCCAATCCACCTGGCAGGAGCAACTTCGCACCGGCCTTGCGATGGGCGCCGACCGCGCGATCCTGGTCAAGACCGACGGCTACCTCGATCCGCTCTCGCTTGCGAGGATCCTCGCGAAGGTCGCCGGCGACGAGAAGGCCGATATCGTGCTGCTCGGCAAACAGGCGATCGACGACGACTCGAATCAGGTCGGCCAGATGCTCGCCGAAATGCTCGGATGGCCGCAGGCGACGTTCGCCTCTAAGGTCGAGTTCGCCGACAAGAAGGTCACCGTTATCCGCGAGGTCGATGGCGGCCTCGAGACGATCGCGTTCAACCTGCCCGCCGTCGTCACGACGGACCTGCGCCTCAACGAACCGCGCTACGCATCGCTGCCGGGCATCATGAAGGCGCGCAAAAAAGAGCTCAAGGAAGTTCCTGCCGAAAGCCTGGGCCTCGATTTGGCGCCCAAGCTCAAGATCAAGTCGCTGACGGCGCCGCCCAAACGGCAGGCCGGCAGGAAAGTCGGCTCGGTTGCGGAACTGGTGGGAGTGCTGCACACCGAAGCCAAGGTCATCTAACAGGCGTGGGCCAGAGGCATTATTTTCAACGACGATATCTCATCGCCTGCAATCGACCGCTCGCGCGGCGTTTAGCAGGCGCTGGAGTGAATACAAATGGGTGACGTTCTTATTTTCGCCGAACATCTGGGCGGCCACTTTCCCAAGACCACGCTGACCGCGATTCACGCCGGCGTCGAGCTGGCGCAAAAGCGCGGAGCAAACGCGATCGCGGTCGTCGCCGGCGACGCACCCGAGGCAGTCGCCGCGGAGATCGCCAAGTACGGCGCATCGAAAGTGATCGCGCTGGTCCATCCTGCCCTGAAAAACTATCTCGCCGACGCGCACGCGGCCGCGCTGACCGCGCTGGTCAAGAAAACCGGAGCGGAATTCGTGCTGACCACCGCGACCGCGATCGGCAAGGACCTGATGCCGCGGCTGGCCGCGCGGATGAACGCGCCGATGGCGTCCGAGATCACCGCGATCAACGACGACGGGACCTTCGTGCGCCCGATGTACGCGGGCAATGCGATGGCCACAATCGAGCTGGACGGTCCGATCAAGGTGATCACCGTGCGCGGCACCGCGTTCGACGCGGCCAAACCGGCTGCGGCGGCGTCCGCGGTTGAAAAGCTCGAAGCCGAGATCGACGCGGCCACCCTAAAGCAGGAATTCGTCTCCTTCAACCAGACCAAGAGCGACCGCCCGCAACTGACCGAAGCGCGGATCGTGGTGTCAGGCGGACGCGGGCTCAAGTCGGGCGAGAATTTCACTATCGTGCTCGAGCCGCTGGTCGATGAGATGGGCGCCGCGATGGGCGCGTCACGCGCCGCCGTCGATGCCGGCTTCGTGCCCAACGACTTGCAGGTCGGGCAGACCGGCAAAGTCGTCGCTCCTGAGCTTTACGTCGCGGTCGGAATCTCCGGCGCGATCCAGCATCTGGCCGGAATGAAAGACTCGAAGATTATCGTCGCGATCAACAAGGACGAAGAGGCGCCCATCTTCAGTGTCGCCGATTACGGACTCGTCGCCGACCTGTTCAAGGCCGTACCCGAGATGGTCGAAGAGTTGAAGAAAGTCAAAGCGCACTGAGGCTTATGCCGATGGCCGAGCTGCAGCACAAATTCGCCGCGACCAACGGAATCAAAATGCACTACGTCGAGCAGGGCGCGGGTCCGCTCGTCGTGTTGTGCCACGGATGGCCCGAGTCATGGTACTCGTGGCGCCATCAGATTCCCGCTCTCGCATCCGCGGGTTTTCGCGTCGTCGCACCCGATCAGCGCGGTTACGGACGCACCGACCGGCCCGAGGCGATCGAGGCTTACAACATCTTCTACCTCGCCGGCGATATCGTCGGCCTGGTGCGCGCGCTCGGCGAGTCGCAGGCGATAATCGTCGGACATGATTGGGGCGCTCCGGTCGCGTGGCATTGTGCGCTGCTCAGGCCTGATATTTTTCGCGCGGTCGGTCTCTTGAGCGTGCCGTTTCTGCCGCGCGGCCCTATCCGTCCGAGTGACGGCATGAAAGCGCTCGAGGGCAAAAAAAACTGGTTCTATCAGAATTACTTTCAGGAGCCGGGCCGCGTCGAGAAGGAATTGGACGAAGACCCGCGGCGCTCGATGCTGATGATGATGTACTCGGCGTCGGGCGATGCGCCGCCCACCGAGCGCTGGAATTTCCTGTTTCCACGCTCGCAGTCATTCCTCGAAAGCGGAACCGTTCCCGGCCGGCTGCCCGGATGGCTCAGCGAAGAAGACCTCGACTTCTTTTCGGCTGAGTTCACAAACTCGGGCTTCCGCGGCGGAATCAACTGGTATCGCAATATCGATCGCAACTGGGAGCTGACCGGGTTCCTTGACGGCCTGAAGCTGACCCAGCCCTCGGTCTTCGCGGCCGGTGAGCATGACGTGGTGCTCGCGATGTATCCCGATGCGGCGAAGGTCGTCGATTTCTCGATGCCCAATTGCCGCAAGAAGATGATCATCCCCGGCGCCGGCCATTGGCTCCAACAGGAGCGCCCGGCCGAGATCAACGATCTCCTCGTCGAGTTCGCGAAGAGCCTCTGAGCCATCCGCCTTCCCGCGGCGAACTTGGTCGGCCTCGCTCGACGGTGGTCGCGATCGCAGCTCTTTCGCCATCCCTTCGTCCACGCTCGAGTCGTAGCAGGCCTTCGCGCCACGACTTTTTCGATTTAACACTCCCGTAACAGAACCTGCCCCTGCCAATAAAGTATCGTTGTTACCATTCGGGATGAAATTCTGAATCTTGATCGGCACTTGGAGGTGCATCGATGTCCCTTTCGTCCCATATTCGCAGAGCCATCGGCTTCGCCATCGCGGCCGCGCTGACGCTTGCCGCGTCGGCGGCATTCGCGTCCACGCAACTCACCGGAGCGGGTTCGACCTTCGACTACCCGTTTTTCTCCAAAGCATTTTACGAATACAGCCAGCAGCATTCCGAGGTCACGGTCAATTACCAGTCGATCGGCAGCGGCGGCGGTATCCAGCAATTCGTCGCGAAGACCGTTGATTTCGGCGCGTCCGACGTCCCGATGAATGCCGAAGAACTCAAGCTTGCCAATGCTCCCGTGCTGCAGGTTCCGGTCACTCTAGGCGGGGCGGCAATGGGCTACAATCTTCCCGGTATCGCAAAGGGGCTGCGCCTTACGCGCCAATTGATAGCCGATATCTTTTTGGGGAAAATAACCAAATGGAACGCCCCTGAGATTGCGAAACTGAATCCGGGCTTGAAGCTGCCCGAAATGGCGATTACCGTCGTTCATCGGTCTGACGGCTCCGGAACGACGTACATCTTCACGGACTTTTTGAGCAGCGTGTCCCCCGAATGGAAGAAAAAGGTCGGAACCGGCAAAAGCGTCCAGTGGCCAGTCGGACTCGGCGGCAAGGGTAACGAAGGCGTAGCCGGTCAGGTACGCCAGACTCCCGGCGGAATCGGATATATCGAGCTTGCGTACGTGCTCGAAAACGATATGACTTACGCCCAGGTGGAAAACAAGGCCGGCAAGTATGTCTATCCTTCGATCCAGACGGTGGCGGCCGCGGCAGCTACCAAACCCGAAGTAAGCTCGACCGACTTTTCAATCGTCGATGCGGCCGGCAAAAACTCATATCCCATCAGTGGCTATTCCTGGGTCATGCTCTACCAGGAGCCGTCCGACGCCGCGCGCGCGAAGCTCGTGAAAGGAACTCTGGAATGGCTGGTCACCAAAGGGCAGTCCGTGGCGCAATCGGTCGATTATGTGCCCCTTCCGGAAAACGTTCAGCAGCAAGCGCTCAAGATTATCTCACAAATGAAAGGCTAGTGTTGGATTAGGTATCGCCGCGTTCGGAGGACTGCCGAATCAGCCTCCGAACGCGGCGCTTCGCACCCGAGCGCGAGATTCCGCCCAAAGCACTATTCGAGAAGGACCTGATGGCATCGACTGAGGAACGCGACCCCACCGGCCATTTCGGTATCGCGCTGGCGCCGGCAATCAACGCCGGCAATTTATCTCCGGAGCGGCTGGCCGAGACGCGCGTCCAGCCCGCGCGCGTCCGGCTGCCGCGCGCGCCGAGCGGCCGGGGCTTCGACTTGTGCGTCTATGGAGCGACGCTGGCCTTTCTCGCCCTCGTCGTCGGCCTTTTCATCGAGCTTCTATGGAGTTCGCGCCTGTCGCTCGCGACCTTCGGGTTCTCCTTTCTATGGACCAGCGAATGGAACCCGGTGACAAATCAGTTTGGGGCACTGCCCTTTATCTACGGCACTGTCGTCAGTTCCACGATCGCGATTATACTGGCGGGAGTTGTCGGAGTGCTCGCTGGCGCTTTTCTGGCCGAGTTCTGCCCGATCAAACTCTCCGGACCGCTCAGCTTCATGATCGAATTGCTGGCCGCCGTCCCGAGCGTGGTCTATGGCTTGTGGGGGCTGTTCATTCTTGCGCCAGTGATGCGCGACTACGTCGAACCCTTCCTCCAGCGCTATTTCGGGATACTGCCGATCTTTTCGGGGACTATCTACGGAGTCGGGATGCTGACCGCCGGGGTTATCCTGGCAATCATGATCGTTCCTACCGTGACCGCCATCTCGCGCGACGTGATGGCCGCGATACCGCAGACGCAGCGCGAGGCGATCTGGGCGCTGGGCGCGACCCGCTGGCAGAGTTTTCAGATGGTGGTGCTGCCGGGAGCCCGCGCCGGCGTTTTCGGCGCCTGCATCCTGGCCCTGGGCCGCGCGCTTGGCGAGACAATCGCGACGACAATGGTAATCGGCAATCGGCCCGCGATCGCGATATCCCTGTTCGCTCCCGGATATAGCATCTCGAGCGTTATAGCCAATGAGTTTACCGAGGCGACGACCCAGGTTTACCTGAGCGCGCTGATCGAGCTGGGCCTTCTGCTCTTCATAATCAGCGTTATCGTAAACGCGGTTGCGCGGGTCCTTCTCTGGACGATTTTCCGGCCGTTGGAGAGCTAGGTGGAGAACCCCAGGCAGCGCCGTCCCCGCCATCTGCGCAGCGCGGCGGGTATTTTTATCTCGGCCTTTTGCGCCGGCGGCGTGGCGATCATTCTCCTGCTGATCCTTGGCTATGTGATTCGCGAAGGTATCGGCGCGATCTCATTCGGCTTCATTACCCAATTGCCTCATCCAATCGGCGTTTCAGGCGGCGGAGTCGCCAACGGAATCGTCGGCAGCGCGATTATCGTGGGACTCGCGGCGCTGATGGCTATTCCGATCGGCGCGCTCACCGGTTTGTATCTGACCTATTTCGGACGCGGTCTCTTTGCCGCCACGGTGCGCTTTCTTTCCGATGTTCTTTCCGGAATTCCAAGTATCGCGGTCGGGCTGTTCGCATACACGATACTGGTGGCCCCGCTGAAGCACTTCTCGGCTTTCTCGGCGTCTTTCGCCTTCGCGATCCTGATGCTGCCGGTGATCATCACCACCACCGAGTCCGCGATCAAAGGCGTCTCTCGCGAGCTCTATGAGGCCGCCCTCGCAATCGGCGTGTCGCGTCATCGTGCGATCATCCACGTGATACTCCCGTCCGCCCGTTCGGGTATCATCACCGGGATTGTGCTGGCTATCGCCAGAGTCACGGGCGAAACCGCTCCGCTGCTGTTCACCGCATTCGGCAGCCAGTTCTGGGAACTCAACCCGAACAATCCGATGGCGGAACTGTCGCTGCAGGTCTTCACTTACGCGATCTCGCCGTATAAGACGTGGCACGAGCAGGCATGGGGAGGAGCGTTGTTGCTCATCTTTATCGTCTTCGTGATGAATCTCGGCGCGCGCGTGATATTGAAACCGCGCCTTCGCTGAATCGTCTCATAGCGTCATAGCGGCCGCGCGGACGACGCGCGAGAAGTGGCGGATCGAAGTGGCGTCTAACTCCGGCGTCCAGCCAGAGCGGTAGCCGAATTGCGATTACCGGGCCGCGCATCTACCATCTGTCGCATCCTGCGCCACGGAGGTGATCGCGATGGCCACCGACATGAGTCTCATCGACACGATCGTCGTCCTGATGATGGAGAACCGATCGTTCGACCACATGCTCGGCTATCTGAGCCTGGCGCAATATGGCGGACGCGCCGACGTTAACGGGTTGCGCGACGATCCGGCGTGGCTCGACAAGGTTGCCAACAATTGGCAGGGCCAGAAGTACTGGCCCATGCCGCTGCGCGAGCCGCGCATCCCGGATCCGCCGCACGAACGAGCGGATATTGCGCGGCAGATGGGTGCGCGCAACGCGCAGGGCATTTTCGCGCTCGACGGTTTCATCGCGAGCGCCACCGGCGACTCCGACGTGATGAACTACCAGGCTCCGGACCAGGTTCCGATGCTCGACTTCTTCGCGAAAAATTTCCGGACCTGCGACCGATGGTTTTCATGCCTGCCCGCCAGCACGCAGCCTAACCGCCTGATGGCGATGAGCGGGTACTCGCTGATCGACGGCAACAAGACCGTGCTGCCTGACCAGACCCTCGCCTATGATTGGCTCGACAATCACGACGTGCGATGGCGGGTGTATCACCAGGGCGTGTTCCCGTTTTATGCGATGATGCCGAGTTGGGCGCCATATACTTTCGGCTCCAACTTCAAGAGCTTCGAGCACTTCGCAATCGATTTTCAGCTCGAACCCGAGTCCACATTTCCTCAGGTCATCTTTATCGAGCCCGTGTACACCGATGCTCCGCACGAAGGGGCTGAAGGCACCGACGATCACTCGCCGTCGTCGGTCTATGGCGGGCAGGAACTGATGCGCCAGGTGTACATGGCGATGGCGCCGACGCCAAGATGGAAACGCTCGGCGCTAATCGTCACCTATGACGAGCACGGCGGCTTCTTCGATCACGCGCAGCCGCTCGCGATCGAGACCACCGCGCCGGGCGACCGCTACCCGGTCTTCGAAACTTCGGGGCTGCGTGTACCCGGAATAATCGTGTCGCCACTGGTGACGGCGGGAACCTGCTGCCATTCCAATTTCGATCACACGTCGATCCTGAAGCTGCTGGGGGAAAAGTTTGGCCGGGGCAGCGGATACTCGCCCGAGGTCGATCGACGCAATGTGAAGAGCCTGTCTGACGCGCTGGAGCTTTCTTCGCCACGCACCGACCTTCCGGCGCCGCCCGACCCCGCGACATTTCCCAAACTCATCGCGTCGGTACCGTCTCCGATCCCGAACAGCGGACCGGATGTCGATGCGTTCAACCGCGTGCTGAGCGATGCACAGACGAATAACCCGCACGCGCTTGCGGGGAAATTTCCCGCCCTGCGGAACTTTCTCGGGGTATAGCGCCCGGCAGCGGCACGGCGCTATCGTCGCGGCGTCGCTGGAGGTGCGTATCAGGTGTCTGACCGGCCAAATATTCTTCTGATCGTCGCCGACGATATGGGCTACGGCGATTTCTCGTGCTTCAACGGCGGTGCGTCGCACACGCCGACGCTCGACCAATTGGTGCGCGATGGCCTGTGCCTGACTCAGCATTACTCCGCCTCTCCCGTCTGTGCGCCGGCGCGCGCCGCGCTGATGACCGGCCGCTACCCGCATCGCACCGGCGTACTCGACACGCTCGAGACGCGCGGGCTTGACCGGCTGGCGCTGCGCGAGCGCACGGTCGCGGATTTACTCGCGCGCGCGGGCTACGTAACCGGGCTGGTCGGCAAATGGCACAACGGCGCGTTCGATGCGCGCTATCATCCCAATCGCCGCGGCTTCGCCGAGTTCGCCGGATTCTCCGGCGGATGGCATCCCTACTGGCAATGGCGAATTGACCGCAATGGCTCCACGAGCGGCTCCGACGGCCGCTACCTGACGGATGTATTCACGGACGAGGCGACGGAATTCCTGCGGCGGCATCGCCGCGAGCGGTTTTTTCTCCATCTCGCATACAACGCGCCGCACTTCCCGTTCGAGGCTCCCGAGGCGGAGCTGCGTCCGTTTCTCGAAACCGGAAAATTCACGACCGCGGTGAGCGCGATCTACGCGATGCTGCATGCGATGGATCGCGGAATCGCGCGCGTGCTCGAAGAACTCGACTCGCTCGGGCTTGCGAATAACACGCTCGTGATGTTCACCAGCGACAACGGTCCGCAGTTCGGGGGCAAGGGCGACAATTGCACCGACCGCTTCAACTGCGGCTTCGCGGGCTCGAAACTTTACGTCTATGAGGGCGGAATCCGGTTGCCGATGGTGTTGCGGTGGCCGGCGGGAATCGCGGGCGGGCGCACGCTCGATGCGATGATTCACTTTACCGACTGGATGCCGACGCTGCTGGCCGCGGCGGGCGCCGAGCCTCCGCGCGATCTCAAACTCGACGGAATAAACGCGCTGCCTATTCTTTGCAGCGAGCGCGGAATAGTGCCCGACGAGCGGTACTGGCAATGGAATCGCTACGAGCCCGACGGCGAATGCAACGCCGCGATGCGCGACGGAAAGTGGAAGCTGGTCCGCCCGGCAATCCGCGAGTTGATGTCGGTTACTCCCGAAGATCTTCGCTCGGACATTCGCGCGAAGTACGAGCCCGATAAATTCACTGAAATCAATTCTTCTCCGCTGCCCCAACGCCGCAAGGGCGAAGTGCCGCCCGCGCAACTGTTCGATATCGAGAGCGACCCGATGGAGCACCACGATCTCGCCGCATCGGAGCCAGCGCGCGTCGCGCGGATGACCGCGTCGCTGGCGCGATGGTTCGAAGACGTCGAGCAGGAGCGCCGCACGATTCGCGACTAGGCTCACAGCCGCTCCAGGAGCGGTGGCCAGTGATGCGCCCCCGGACGTGCCGCCTCGAATGCCGCCGAGTGCCACGCGGATTTTCGCCTACCTTATCCTCGAAAAAAACTTGAGCGCGTTGTCGCACAGGATCGCGCGCTTCTCGGCGGCGTCGATTCGCGGATGACTGACCACGATCTCGGCGGCGTCGGGAAACTCGGCGTCGAAATGCGGATAGTCCGACGCCCACATCACGCGCTCGACGCCGATCATCCGCATCGCCTCGGGCAGCAAATCCTCGTCCGCGTCGAACGTGTAATAGCATCGCGGGCCGCGCATGTGCTCGCTCGGCATGCGCGAAAGATGCGGGGTGTGCCGCGCGAAGTGCTTGTAGTGCCCATCCATCCGCTCGGCCCACCAGGGGACCCACGACAGCCCGCCCTCGAAGAATCCGAGCATCAGCTTCGGATGACGCTCGAGCAGTCCGCCGCCAATCGCCGCGCCCATCGCGCGCATCTGATGCCATACGTGTCCGGTCAGGTGCATCATGAACATGTTGTTGCCCACGTCCTCGCGCCCGGGCGCGAAGGGCGGACGATCGGTGCCGCCGTGAAAGCATAGCGGCAGATCATTCGCCGCCGCCGCGCGATAGAACGGATCGAAATACGGATGGTCGGCGAGCATGCCGTCGAGATTTCCGAAGGTCATGATGCCGACCGCCCACAGCTCGCGCGCCAGGTACTCGACCTCGGCAACGCACGTTTCCATGCGGCGCTGCGGAACGATTCCGACCGCCTTGATGCGCGCGGGAGAGGCAGAGCAGTACTCGCCGATCCATCGGTTGTACGCGCGCGCGAGCGCCGCTTCCATCGCGGGGTCGGCGACGCCGCATACGGAAGTCGCGACCGTTGCAAAGCATACCGCGACGTCGATGCCTTCCTTATCCATGTCGGCGATCCGCTCTTTGGGATCGAGACCACCGGTCGGCGAAGCGAGCGGATGATTTTTGCCCGAGGGGAATTTGCCCAGCCCCGGAACTTCGTCGCGCTCGCCGAGTGGCCGCTCGGCGCTGCGCCACTTCGGATAGATGGCGGGCACGATCCCGAGGTTGCCGACGCCCGTGCGCGAGAGCATCGCGTCTGCAGCCTCGCGGAACTTCGGATCGATATGCGTGGTGTAGAGCGAGGCGGGCTCGGTGACGTGCCCGTCCGCGTCGATAATTCTGAGTCCAGCTAATGACATGGATGTTGCACCGGGGCGGGATTTTCACCGCCGCAGGCCGAACCTGTCAACGCGCGATAAAGCAATCCGGATTGATCATTGCTTCGGGCATGGCTGCGAGCGCGAGAGAATCCAATTTGAAACATCGTTCTGCGTTTGGGTTCGTTTTGGCACTTTTTAGGATCGCCATCAGAAATCATCCTTACAAACGCTGAGGAATTCTCCCCTGAGCGAGGCTTCGATGCGTTTTTTCGGTCTCGGCTTTTTAGCTGCGGCGCGAGGATCAGGATACCGCCACATCGCCGTTTCGGAGGGTCCGGTGAGAAGCACGCTGACGCTGACAGACGATAGATTGGTGGTGTCTCCATGCGCTCCATTCTAAACCGAGCGGCGAGGAGCGTAAGGCTGAACTGTTCAGCCTTGTAAAAAATGAAAAACCTGCTATACGGCGAACGCTCGCCGGCTTCAGAAGGAATGCGCTCGGACTTTGGAGCCCCGGTGACTGACGCTTCGCGTCGGCCGGCGAGCCGCCTGCCGCCACTGAGGGAATCACGCAAAGACGAGACGCTGGCGCCCCACACGGCCGGTTGCGCGTCACGAGTTCGGCTGAAACAATGCAGCATCGCCGCCACGCCGTGGTTTCGGCGGTACGACACCCTGTTTTTGCGATGCGCCGCGTCGAAACCATCCTGATCGTTCTCGCTGTAGCGTTTTACGTCTGGTTCCTGTCGCATTTCGGTGCGCGTCAGGTGCTTGGCTACGTGCGGCTGGCGGGATGGGGTTTGGGCCTGACGATAGCTCTGGAAGCTGTTTCACGGGTCATGAACACGCTCGGATGGCGGATCACGATTGCCGAGTATCCGCGCACACTTGGATTTGCGCAGTTGTTCGGCGCGCGAATCGCCGGTGAGGCGGTCGATTACGTCACGCCGACGGCGCAGCTCGGCGGGCAGTTCGTGATGGCGCTGATGGTGCGGCGCAAGCTCAGGATGCCGGTGGGACTGGCGACGGTGATCGTCGCCTCGCTGGCTGAATCGGTCGGACAGATTGTGTTCATCAGCGGCGCGCTCTTGATCTCGATGCAGTTGATCCCGGAGGCGCATCGGCTGGTCTGGCCAATCGCTGGCGGACTGGCAATAGCGATCGCACTGGCGGGCGGATTCTTCTACGTGCAGACGAAGCGGCCGTTTTCCTACCTGTGGCGAGCCGCCGCAAAATTCGATTTTGGCGGCGCCAGCCACGACGACATCAAGGAGTCGGCCGACGAAGCCGACTCGATCCTGCTCGAGTTCTACGCGCGCCATCGCGTCCGCCTGATTCTCTCGTGCCTGTGCTATTTCGTCGCGTGGAGCATGGGACCGGTCGAGATTTATATCCTGCTGCGGCTGCTCCATCAGACGGCGACGATACGGGTGGCGCTGCTGGTCGAGGGTGTGGGATTGTTGATCGAGCGGGCGACTTTCCTGATCCCCGCCAAGCTCGTCAGCCAGGAAGGCGGCAAGGCGCTGATACTTGCGCTGATCGGATATCCGGCGGGAGTTGGCTTTGCGATCGGGTTTCTAAGAAGGATAAAGGAAATGGTCTGGGTGCTATTCGGGCTCGTCAGCCTGATGCTGCATCGGCTGGTTGTGGAAGGGGCGAACGGCGCAGAGCACGCGCTGTCGGCTCGAAGCGCAAAAGTGCTCGACATTCAGAAGGCTCAAGGAGAGCAAACGTTATGAAGAAGGCAATCGCCACCGCGGCAAGCGTCGCACTGATGCTGGCCGCAATTCCCGCGCTGGCGGGCGTGGTAATCACGCAGCACGAGACCGTCGCGGGATCCGTCGGCAACGCGCCAAAAGAGCGCGAGCAGACGATCACCGTGCAGGGCAACAAGCAGCGGATCGAAGGCTCCGACCACGTGATAATCATCGACCTCGACAACGGCCAGATGTTTTTCCTCGAGCCGACGCAGAAGAGCTACGTTCAATTGCCGTTTCCGCCGTCGGGTCCGATGGCGCAGATGATGGCGAGGTCGGCGGGCGCGATGAATTTCAAGAAGGAATCCACCACGCGCAAAATCGCCGGCTACGCGTGCGAAGACTACACGGCCACGACGACCTCGATGGGCGGGGACGTGACGATGGTCGAATGTTTCTCGAAGACCGCGCCGGGCGCCAAAGAATATGGCGCGTTCATGAAGGCGACCATGGCGAAGTTCAAGTCCAGCGGCGTCCAGCCGTCGGGCGACATCCCCGAAGGCGTTCCGCTCGCCTCTGACGCGACGATGAAGATGAACAAGATCAACATCCCGGGACTGTCGCCCGATCAGCAAGCCAAGCTTCAGCAGATGATGGCGAACCGCAAGCCGATCACGACGCAAACCGTGGTCACCAAGATCGTGGAGCAGAAAGTCGCGGCCGGCCAATTCACGGTTCCGGCCGGATACACCAAGCGCGCGCTCCCCGCGCCGGGCTCGCATGGGATGATGGGCGGTCCGCATCCCGCTCCAGGAGCCGCTCCGGCAGCGCCGACAGCGCCGTCTGAGCATTAGTACCGAGCGGATCAAGCGCGATGCGTTAAGTCTTCCGTCGCGCAATTGAGTCGAGAAGAAAAAAGCGGGGCCGGACGAATGTCCGGCCCCGCGCAGATCAGCGTTCGGAATCGAGCAGGGTTACATCGCGGCGCGGCGCTCGGTCGATTTGGCCGCCGCCGGCGCGTTGAGCGCGGCGCAGGATTCGTAGATCCATTTCGCGGTTGAAAGCTCGTCTTCGGCGAACAGCCGGAGCGCTTCCTTGGTTCCCATGTCTTCCTTGAGCAGCGCCGCGAATTCGCAGATCGGCTTGATCGCGTCTTCGGGCTTGCCCACGCGCTCGACGAACTGAAGGAGCTTCTCGGTGTCGGGGACGCGCCGGTCGCCAAGGTAGGCGGTGAACTTGCGTCCCTCTTCGGTAACCATCGCGCGCTGCTCGCCGCCGAGCTCGGCCAGGCGCTGCGCAAAGACGCGCGAATGATAGGCCTCGCGCTCCGCGATCATGCGGATTCCCGTGCGGATGCAATCGGTGGTGCAGACTTCCGCCCACGCGGAGAACGCCTCTCCGCCGTTGGCCTCGCCGGCGCGGACTTTGTCGAGAAAGCTGACCACGGCGGCGCGCTCGTTTTTGTAAATCTTGCCGAAAGCGCGGAAACCGCCGGCGCCGTTGCCGTTCATCGCGGGACCGGATTTTTCGAGCGCCGCAACCTCGGCCTCGAAAGTTTCCTCGCCAATAATTCCGCTGCGATACGCGCGCAGCAACGCCTTGAATTCAAAATCACGGCTCATGTGAAGGCACCTCCGGCCTACAAAAAGTATAAATCGGGTTAACAAATAAGGATAGGGTGGCGGCTTGGCGATTGTCAAACCTCCGTCGCGCGGAGTGCCGCACGCGCTGGCGCGCCGCGCGTGATTTTCGGATGATACGGCGACATGCGCCGCCCGGCCAATTGAGCGGGCGCGCGCTTATCGGAGGACCCCGCGATGCCCGAGATCAAGCATCACTTTGTAAACACCAATGGAATTCGCATGCATCTAGCCGAGGCCGGCGCCGGTTTTCCAGTCGTAATGTGCCACGGCTTTCCGGAGTTGTGGTACTCGTGGCGGCATCAGATCGATGCGCTGGCTGAAGCGGGCTTCCGCGCGATCGCGCCCGACCAGCGGGGCTACGGCGACACCGATTGTCCGGCGCCAATTGAGGCGTATACCCAGAAGCAGATCGTCGCCGACATTATCGGGATGCTCGACGCGCTCAAGATCCCGAAGTGCGTCATCGTCGGCCACGACTGGGGCGGGATGACCGCGTGGAACGCGGCGATGATGTATCCGTCACGGATCGAGCGCGTGATCGGGATCAATACTCCGTTCATGGCGCGCGCGCCGATGAAGCCGACCGAGATGATGACCGCGATGGCGGCGGGTGGGTTTCATTACATCCTGTATTTCCAGACACCCGGAGTCGCGGAGGCGGAACTCGAACGCGACGTCGCGCGCACGCTGCGCGGCTTCTATCAGGGTCCGCCGAAGATCGATCCCGCGGCGCTGCGCAAAACCGTGCCGGGCGTTTTCGGAGCCGCGGGCGGTGGAATCCTCGATAAATTGGCGGACGGACCGCACGGCTCGTTCCTGACCGACAAGGATTTCGCGGTGTTCGTAGCCGCGTTCAAGAAGACTGGGTTTCGCGGCGGACTCAACTGGTATCGCAACCTCGATCGCAACTGGGACGAGAGCGCCGAGTTCGCACAGCGCGTGGACGCGCCCGCGCTGATGATCACCGCCGAGCTCGACGTGGTGCTGCGTCCGGAAATGGCGGAAGGGATGAACACATGGGTGCCGAACCTGCGCAAGACCGTGCTGATAAAGGGTTCGGGGCATTGGACGCAGCAGGAGAAGCCGGCCGAGGTGAATCGCGCGATGCTCGAGTTCCTGGCGGATTTGAAATAGCAACACGCGCGGCGCGCTGAATTATGACCCTCACCTGGCCGCGTGCCAGTGGCGCCTCCCTTTCAGGGCGAGGGATCAGATTGGGGCGGCGCGACGCGGGCGCCGTTTCGCACGACTTGGTATTGGCGATCGGGGGCTATGCAGAGTGCGCCGGTCTCGACGATGCGGGCGCCGTCGGGCGCGTATTGCAGGATATAGGTCTTGCGAGTCTCTTTGCTCAGATTCGGGCCCGTGCGATGCGGCATCAGCGAGGAAAACACGACGACGGTGCCCGCGCGCACGGGCACCGGCACGGCCTCTGGGCCGTCTTCCTCTCGGCAGACGAATCCCAGTTTGGAAATGCGATGCTTCAGCGTGCCGCGCAGATGCCCGCCCGGCACGACCCACGGGCATCCGTTGTTTTCATCCGCGTCGGTGAGCGGAATCCAGCAGGTCAGATACTCCTGCGGCTCGATGTAGGTATAGCCATTGTCCTGATGCCATGGGAACGGCTTTGGATACTCCGGCTTCTTGTACACCGCCTGATCCCAGTAGAGGCGCACGTCGGGACCGATCAGATCGCGGCACAGATCGGCGAAGATTGGCGCGGCGGATAGCTCGCGCAGCGCTTCCGAGCGTTTGACCAGATGCACGGTGAAGGTGATCCCGTCGGCCTCTGCGATAAAAGCGCGCTTGTTGGGCTGGGTGCGCAGATACTCTTCGCCCTTTGCTTCCCACGGCGCGATCGCGTCGATCGTCCGCTCGATCGTCGCGCGGTCGAGCGCGTTCTCCAAAATGAAGTATCCGCGTTCATTAAACGAGCACGCCTGCGCTTCGGTAATCAATCGAAACGGACCGCGAACCGGCGTCCACTCAAATCCCCGATTAAGTGGATGCAGTTCCATGACCTCACTTTACCTGGGCGCCGGTTGCTTCGGCGAGCAACTCCGCGATATCGCGCACGCGCATCGTGTCTTCCAGCGAACGTGATTTAACCGCGTCTTCGATCATCGTCATGCAGAAGGGGCATCCGACCGCCACGCACTCGGGCTTGGCCTCGCTCAGTTGATCGAGGCGCTTCTGATTGATGCGGGTGCCCTCGTGCTCTTCCTTCCACATGCATCCGCCGCCAGCGCCGCAACAGAAGGTCCGGTTTTTGGATTGATCGACCTCGGTGACTTCGGCGCCGGGAATCGCACGCAGCGCTTCGCGCGCTCCGTCCCACTGGCGATTGTGGCGCGCCATGTAGCAGGGGTCGTGATACGTCACGCGCGCCTTCAGAATCTCCTTCGGCTTCAGGCGTCCCGCGCGCACGAGTTCGGCCAGAAACTCGGCTTCGTGCAGGACAGTATAGTTGCCGCCAAAGTCGGGATATTCATTCTTGAGATTGTGAAAGCAATGTGGGCATTGAGTAACTATTCGCCGCGGTTTGTAGCGATTGAGCGTTTCGACGTTCTGCGCCGCAACGGTGGCGTACAAATACTCATTGCCGAGCCGCCGGGCGGGATCCCCGGTGCAGGTTTCCTCCTTCCCAAGGATGCCGAACTTCACGCCCGCCTGCTGCATCAGCGCGGAGAACGCGCGCGAGACTTTCTGGTTGCGCTCGTCGAACGACCCGGCGCATCCGACCCAGTAGAGGACGTCAAGGTCGGCGGGATCCTCGACTTCCGCCATCACCGGGATGCCGAGTCCGGCGGCCCAATCGGCGCGTTTTTCGGCGGCGAGGCCCCACGGATTTCCCTGGTTCTCGATTCCCTTGAATGCGCCCGTCGCCTCCTGGGGAAATTTGCTTTCCATCAGGACCTGATAACGCCGCATATCGACGATTCGCTGGATGTGCTCGATCCCGACCGGGCATCCTTCCTCGCACCATCCGCAGGTCGTGCATCCCCAGACCGCGGCTTCGGTCGCGACCTGGGTGATCATGTCGGGACCGTCCCAGACCGGGGCCTCCGCGCCGTCGCCGCCCGCTTTTTTCATCGCCGCCGCGGCGAGCAGGAACGGAGTTTTCTGCAGAAGATGCTCGCGCTGCTCGATCACGAGGAATTTCGGATTAAGCGTCTTGCCGGTGTTGACGGTCGGACAGTTGATCGTGCATCGCCCGCACTCGAGGCATGACGCCATATCGAGCAATTGCTTCCATGTGTATTGCTCGACCTGCGAGACGCCAAAAGTCTCGGCGTTCTCGAAGTCCTTGATCGGGGCCAGGCGTCCGCGCGGCCCGAGATTGCGAAAGAACAGGTTTACCGGGCCGAACACCAGATGGCGCAGTTTGGTGAATGCGAAACACGCGAGCAGCACGTACACGAGCAGCAGATGCGTCAGCCACAGATAGCGATGGTAGGTCGCGCCGGCGCCGAGCGCGCCTTCGAGCGCGCCGATCGTGCGCCCGACGTAGGCCCATTCGGTGAACTTCGGATGGGTCGCGTTGATCCGCGCGCCCTCGAGCATCAGGCCGGTCAGCGCGACAAGCACCAGCATCGTCATCGGAAACCAGTAGCCGAGCCGGTTCTCGAAATTGTCGTTGACCTTGTCGGCGGGAGGCTGGTTGAGCACCGAGGGTTGGCGCACGCGGCGGCGCGCGCCTTCGGCGAGGATGCCGCCGATCAAGATCAGGAAGAAGGTGTCCATCGCGGCTTTGAACACCAGATAGAAATCGCCGTAATAAAAATAGAGCTTCAGTCCGAACATCGCGAGCAGGTCGCGCACGTCACTGTTGATCGCTACGATCGTCGTGCCGATCAGCAGTCCGACAAAGCCGACATAGAACGAGTAATGCATCCATCCCCACGACTCGCGGGTGACGTAGCCCTGGCCCAGCGCATCGCGCAGCGCAAGAAACAGGCGGCGCGGAAGCTGGTCGAGGCGGCTGTCGGCGACGCCGAGGCGAATCCTGCGGTACCATCCGAGCCCCGCCCACGCATAGGCGGCGATCAGCACGGCCAGCAGCGAGTACATCAGGACGACAAACGGGATCGGGATGTTCCAGAGAATCTGGCGGGTGACTTGCTCGTTCATTTCGACTCCGTCGAACTGCGCGCGAGCGGGCGCCACGGCGGCGTCCGGACTGGCGATCTGTACCAGTCTTAAATCAGACCCGTGCGAGTAAATTCAATGCTCGCAGTGGCGGCTGTTAGAGGCGATCGGCGCGGCTGCGCGGCGCTTAGACCTTGAAGCGGATATGGATGATATCGCCGTCGCGCATCACGTAGTCGCGCCCCTCGAGGCGCAGCTTGCCGGCTTCCTTGACCTTCGCGTCCGATTTGAGCGCGGCAAAGTCCTCGTAGCTGACGACCTCGGCACGGATGAAGCCGCGCGCGATATCGCTATGAATCACCCCGGCCGCGTCGAGCGCCGTATCGCCGCGGTGAAGCGACCATGCGTGCGCCTCGGGCTCGCCGGCGGTGTAGAAGGCGATCAGCCCAAGATGCGCGTACAGCGCCGTGATAAGGCGGTCGCGCGCGGGCGCGTCGAGGCCGGCCGCGGCCAGCATCTCCTTTTGTCCGGCGGGGTCGAGCTCCCAGAGTTCGGACTCGAAGGCGGCGGCGAGCCTGAAGACTTCGACTCCGCGCGCGTGAACGGCGCTGCGTTCGGCTTCGGTGATATCGGCAGCCGCGGCCTCCATCTCGCAATTGACGACGGCCAGCACCGGTTTGCGTGACAGGAAGCCGAAGCTCGAGAACACGGCGAGCTCCTGCGCGGTCATCTCCATCAGGCGCAGCGGCTTGCCTTCCTCGAGCCACTTGAGGACTTTTTCCAGCGCGGACTTCTCGAACTCGGTCGCGCTGCGATCTTTCCTGACGCGCTCGAGGCGGCGCTCGGCTTGATCGAAATCGGCGAAGACCAGTTCGCCCTCGATACTCTCGAGCGCCGGCAGCAGGTCTTTGTGCATCGCGGCGAACTGCGGGACGACGACCAGCAGCGCGTCGAGGTCGCGGATGAGCGGCAGCAGGCTCGCGTCGAGTGCGGCGCCCTCTTTCTGTTCCTTTGGATTGGGCGCGAAATCGAGGATCGTGAGTTCGACCGGAACCTTCTTCTTCGAGCCGTAGGTGGCCTCGAGAAAATCCAGGCGCGGGTCGGCGACCTTGATCTGTCCCGGACGGCCGCGATTTTTGCCCTCGGTGGCGCCGGGAATCGGCGCCAGCCCGGTCAGCGCGTGGAAGACGGCAGACTTTCCGGCGCCTCGCGCGCCGATAATTCCGGTTTTCAAAATAATCAGACCTCGAAACATCCGAGGCTGACATATCGGCGTAAGGGACGAAAGTCCGCTACGGCGCGCGGGCGCACCGGTTTGAATGAGTACGGCCGCGCGCGCTCACACGCGGCCGTACTCGGTCGAGCGGTTAAAAGCTGACCACGACGTTCTGATCGAAGCCGCAGGTTCCGATCGAAACCTTCGCCTTCATCTGCTTGGTCTTCGTGCCGATCTTCACCCGTGCCACGACATCGTAGAGTCCCGGCGGGAGCTTCTTCGGATTTGTGATCGCGCCGTACTCGCGGTTGTACTGGAAGCTCGGGCAGGCGCCGGACGCGCCGCTGTCGGTGGTCATGAAGACGCGCTTTGTCGGCGCGGACGGATTTCTACGAATGCGCGGCAATCTGCCTGCTATGACGGGCAATCTTCCGTCCGTTATTCATCGTCGCTGTGCGCTTGCGCCCTCGTCCGCGTTACCACGCGCCTTCCCCGCAATTTCCTGCTATAAGCCGGGATTGTGAGGTGAATCCGCAATGCCCCAAGCGCCTGCCGACTATCCGGCCCGTTATCCGATAGATT
>Ga0307374_10003075_pt1 | contig 28925 bp, 25 predicted proteins | sample OX3MG_FD_202532 | JGI IMG/M metagenome (GOLD analysis project Ga0307374, IMG submission 202532) | Soil microbial communities from Risofladan, Vaasa, Finland - OX-3 | ecosystem: Environmental > Terrestrial > Soil > Coastal area > Acid sulfate soil | place: Finland: Risofladan, Vaasa | collected... | reverse complement strand
AGGGCGTCGAGGGCGGTGCGCATGAGGGCGAGCGCCTCGGCCCGGATCTGGGAGATGCGCGACTCGGTCACGTCCAGCTCCTCGGCCAACTCCCGCATGGGGCGCTCATCGAAGAAGTAGCCCACCACCACGTGGCGCATGCGTTCGGGCAGGTGGGATACGGCATCGAGGAGGTAGGAGCGCCTCTCCCGGTCGAGGATTTCGACATCGGGGGCCCGGTCATCGGCCGGCAGGGCGGCAGCGCCGTCCCCGTCGACCACCAGGGCGTCGAAGTTGAGGACCACGGCCCGATGGACGTCACCGGTGAGCGAATCGAGCGTGCTCTTGGCCATGCCGAGGTGGGCGGCCACCTGGTCGGAGCTGGGGGCGGAGCCGTTGGCGGCGGTCAGGTGGTCCACGGCGGCGTTGACGCTGCGGGCCCGGGCCCGGACCGAGCGGCTGGCCCAGTCCCGGCTGCGGAGTTCGTCCAGCAGGGCGCCCCGGATGCGGGCCGAGGCGAAGCGGTCGAAGGCGATGCCCCGCTCCGGGTCGTAGGCCCGGGCGGCCTGGGCCAGGCCGGCCAGGGCCGCCGAGACCAGGTCGCTGCGCGAAACGTGCCTGGGCACCCGCTGGAGCAGGTCGGACACGGCCCGCTGCGCCAGTTGCAAGTGTTCGGTTACCAGTTGCTCCTCGTTCACGCCGTACTGATTGGTGGGGACCGAGGAGAGGTTCTTGGTCCTTTGCGCCATGTAAGCCGTTATCGGACATCTGGGACCCCGGGGGCATCGGCCGCGCGGTTGGTCGGCCATGCGGGCATGGCCCGCGCGGGCCATGGAAAAGGGACAGATGCACCCAACCCGGACGGGCTAGTTCGCCTGGGCCGGGTGTCAACCACGCCACGGCATACCCTGGGAGGGTGGCTTCGACGGGGGTGGTGATTGTCGACCAGTGGCCCCTCGTCCGTCTGGGTATCGGCCGGTCCCTGCCCAGTCTTAGCTACCGGATCCTGGAAGAGGCCGATGGCCCGGTGGCGGCCCGGGCCGCCATCCGCCGCCGCCATCCGGATCTGGTGGTCCTGGGCGACCACCTGGGGGAAGATGGCTCCTCCCTGGTCGCCATGGCCAAATCCCAGGGCGCCCGGGTGCTGGCCCTGGTCGACCGGCCCTCCCGGAGTCAGTTGGCCGCCCTGGCGGTGGCCGGCGCGGACGGCATCATGACCGCCTCGCTTCCGGCCGAGGAACTCCTCGGGGCGGTGGAGCGGATCATGGGCGGGGAGCGGGCCCTCTCCGGGGACCTGGTGCCCGCCCTGGCCGGCATCGTCATCCACGACCCGGGGCCGCCGCCCGAGACCGGGACCCTGACGGCCCGGGAACGGGAGGTGCTGGCCTGCCTGGTCCGGGGGGCCCGCAACGAGGAGATAGCCGCCGCGTTGTTCGTCTCCCCGGCCACCATCAAGACCCACCTCAGCAGCATCTACGCCAAGCTCGAGGTGCGCAGCCGGCAGGAAGCCACCGCCCTGGCCCTCAAGCTCGGCCTGGTTCACCCCTGAACGGCCTGGTCCACCCCTGAATATGTGAAGCAGATGGGCCCGAAGATGTGATCGGACCCCTCCGGATCGACTAGTAAAGGGGCCGTGACCCAGGTCCTCGCCACGGAGCCGCCCAGTCACTACGCCGCTCCCCCGGCTCGGCCGCCGCTGCTGAACGTGGGCGTGATGGTGTGGCTGGGTTCGGAGTTGATGTTCTTTGCCGGGCTCTTCGCCGCCTTCTTCACGGTGAGAGCCCAGGACACCGTGGCCGGCGTCTGGCCCCCCCGGGGGATCCACCTCGACGTCCTGCAGTCAGGCATCTTCACCGCCATCCTGGTGGCCTCCAGCTTCACCATGCAGAGGGCGCTGTGGTCAGAGGAGCGCCGCCACGACCGGGAGCAGGCCCGCCGGTGGGTGATCATCACCTTCATCATGGGCTCGTTGTTCCTGGCCAACCAGGGCTACGAGTGGTTCCACGTCGATTTCCGCATCTCCCACAACGCCTTCACGTCGCTGTTCTTCCTAATGACCGGCCTGCACGGGCTGCACGTCTTCGTGGGCCTGGTGGCCATGGCCGCCTTCTACGCGCGCCTGGCCGGGCCCGGCGGGGACCCGGGCGAACGCTCGGTGTTCCAATGCGTCACCTACTACTGGCACTTCGTCGACGTTGTGTGGGTCTTCCTGTACAGCGCCATCTTCCTCCTGAAGGGGTAGTCAGGCCCTCCATGCCCGCCTCCGCCCGACCCGTTCGGCCTCCCTCTGATCGACCCGAACGGTCAACCATGACCCGCCGGACCCGCCAGATGGCGCTGCCCGCCCTGCTCGTCATGGGCGTGGCCGCCGTCTCCATCGTTCTGTTCGGCTCCACCGCCCGGGCCCAGAGCACCGGTGCGGCCGCGCCCCAGCCGGGGGCGCCGGCCACCACCGTGCCGGCCGGCTCCCACAACCACGCTTTGGGCAACACCGGGGGCACCAACTACCAGGACACCGAGCTGGGGGCCGGGGCGGCCACCGGTAAGCAGCTCTTCGTCCAGGCCTGCTCCTCCTGCCACGGCACCGATGCCGAGGGATCGGCCCGGGCTCCCACCCTGGTCGGTCTGGGCTCGGCGGCGGTGGACTTCTGGGTTATCACCGGCCGTATGCCCCTGGAAATCCCCAGCCAACAGGCCATGCGAAAGAACCCCATCTTCTCCGTCACCCAGGCCAAGGAGATAGCCCAGTACGTGGCCTCCCTCCAGGTCCCGGGCTACGTGGGCAGCGTTGCTCAGGGGCCGTCCATACCCGGGTCCATCGATCTTTCCCAGGCCAACCTGGCGCAGGGCGGGGAGCTGTTCCGGCTCAACTGCTCCACCTGTCACAGCCTGACCGCCAACGGCGGCGCCCTGAGCTACGGCGCCTTCGCCCCGTCGCTGGTACCGGACACACCGCTCGAGATAGCCGAGGCCATCCGCACCGGACCGGGCAACATGCCCCGATTCACCATCGCCCAGCTCTCCAGCCAGGACGAGGCCGACATCATCAAGTACGTGAAGTACATCACCCACCCCCAGGACCGGGGTGGCTTCAACCTGGGCCACGTGGGCCCGACCACCGAGGGTTTCATCGGGATCGTGGTCGGGGTGGGCGTGCTGATGCTGGCCGCCTTCTGGATCGGAGACCGGGTATGACCGACGTCCGCGGACCCCACGACCCCTCCGGCGCTCCCGGGCCCAGCGCCGCCCCGATCGGGACGACCGATACCGAGACCTACGCCGCCCAGCTTTCGGTGGCGGCCCGGAACCCCAAGCGGGTCGAGCTGGTGGTGGGGGCCTGCTTCATCCTGGCCATCCTGTCGGTGTTCGTCCTGGGCTGGATTTACACCCAGCGGGGCAACCCCCAGATCGAGGGGGCCATGCTCTTCGTCCTATTCGGGGGCATCGGCTTCGGCATGGCGGCATGGGGCAAGTACCTCATGCCCCGGGGGCCCTTCGTGGAGGAGCGGGAGGTGCTCACCTCCGAGGCGGATGAGCAGGCCTTCGCGGAGACCCTCAAACGGGGTCAGGTGGCCATCGAGGGAAGGCGCTCGTTCCTGCTCAAGCTCTTCCTGGCCGCCAGCGGGCTGATGGGCGCCATCCTGCTGTTCCCGCTGCGCTCGCTGACCCCGGCGGGCGCCTCGGCCAACGGGCCGTTCTACAAGACGGAGTGGAAGCCGGGGTCTCTGGTGGTGGACGAGAGCAACAACCCGGTCCACTACAGCACCCTGGACGTGGGCGGCTCCATGACCGTTTTCCCCTACGGCTACACCGACTCCGAGGACGACCAGACCCTTCTCATCCGGGCCTCTCTCAAACCGGTCGCCCCGCCCGACCAGCCCGAGAAGCTGCAGTGGTCCCCGGTCGGGTACCTGGCTTTCTCCAAGCTGTGCACCCACGCCGGCTGCCCGGTCGGCCAGTACGAAGCGGAGTACCAGAAGCTGCTCTGCCCCTGCCACGAGTCGACCTTCAATGTTCTCGACGCCTGCGCGGTGGTCTTCGGGCCGGCCCCCCGGCCGTTGCCCCAGCTCCCGCTGACGCTAGATTCCAACGGCTATCTCCGGGCCCTGTCGAGCTACGGTGAGCCGGTGGGCCCGGGCTTCTGGTACAGGGACGCACTGTGACACTCATCAGCGGGAGCAACGCTCCGGTCGGGATGCGGGGCAAGGCGGCCGAGGCCGGTAAGAAGGCCGCCGCCAAGCAGGGCCGGGACCTGGACGAGCGTCTCGGCCTGGCTTCGGCCGGCCGGTGGATGCTCAATTACATCTTCCCGGACCACTGGTCCTTCATGTTGGGCGAGATCGCCCTCTACTCCTTCATCATCCTCCTGCTGACCGGGGTCTACCTGGCCTTCTTCTTCGTGGATTCAGCCCACGAGATCATCTACCACGGGTCCTACGTCCCCCTGCAGGGCGTCAAGATGTCCGAGGCCTACGCCTCGACGCTCCAGATCAGCTTCAACCTCCGGGCCGGCCTGGTCATCCGCCAGATGCACCACTGGGCGGCCCTGATCTTCATCGGCGCCATCGGTATCCACATGTGCCGCATCTTCTTCACCGGCGCTTTCCGCAAGCCCCGGGAGATCAACTGGACGATCGGCCTGACCCTGATGATCCTGGCTCTTCTCAACGGGTTCTTCGGCTACTCCCTGCCCGATGACCTGATCTCCGGCGGGGGCCTTCGCATCTTCTACTCCGTATTCGAGTCCATACCCTTCGTGGGCACCTGGGCCATGGAACTCCTCTACGGCGGCCCATACCCGGGCACCGCCGTCCTGTCCCACTTCTACGTCATACACGTCTTCATCCTGCCGTTGGTCATCCTGGGCCTGTTGAGCGCCCATCTGGCCATCATCATGCGCCAGCACCACACCCAGTTCCCCGGTAAGGGTGCCACCGAGACCAACGTGGTCGGCACACCGATGTGGCCCGGGTACATGGCCAAGTCCGGCGGCTATTTCTTCATGACCATGGCCGTGACCGCCCTGCTGGGCGGCCTGGCCCAGATCAACCCCATCTGGTTGTTCGGTCCCTACGACCCCATCCGGATCAGCACCTTCACCCAGCCCGACTGGTACATCGGCTGGCTGGACGGCGCCTTGCGACTCTGGCCCAACTGGGAGACGCACTTCCCCGGCCACATCATCGCCAACACCTTCTATCCGGCCGTCATCCTGCCCGGGATCATCTTCAACATCCTCTACGCCTACCCGTTCCTCGAGGCCAAGCTCACCGGGGACAAGGCGTATCACAACCTGCTGCAGCGGCCCCGTGACGTCCCCGGGCGCACCGCCTTCGGCGCCGGGTTCCTGGCCTTCTTCTTCGTATTGTTGCTGGGAGGCTCCGAGGACGTCATTGCGGTGGCCTTCGACACCTCGGTCCAGTCGGTGGTGTGGGTGTTGCGCGTCGGCCTGTTCGCCATACCGCCCATCGTGGGGGCCGTCGCCTACCTGCTCTGTAAGGAGCTCTCGGCCGTGCCTTCCGCCGGCAAGCGGCCGCTGGCCAATGTCATCGTTCGGAGTGTGGACGGTGGCTACGCGGCTACTCCCGTCGAGCTTCATCCCCTCGAAGCCGAGCACCACGAGGAGCTCGAACCCGCTCCGGTCGGCCACGTCTTCGTACCGGAGCCGGAACCCCAGCTGGTGACGGCCGGCGTCGTGTCCCCGGCCTCGGCCGCCGAGCGCACGGACCGGGGGCCGGCTCCGGCCACTTCGGCCGCTTCCGCCCCGGTGCAGAGCACTTCGGCCTCCGACATTCCGGGTGTGCGCCAGGTCAGCCGCCAGGGGACCCCGGGGGAGCCGGCCCCGCGTTCAGGTCGGCACCTCTTCTTCCCCCGCCGTTCCCACGGCGGCGAGGGGCCCAATGGTTCCAACGGGGACGGCGCCGGTACCGGACCGGACTCCGGCTCGGACTGAGCCGAGGACTCCGGGGGCCGGGGGCCGGCCTGCTGGCCCTTGCTCTGCTGTCGGCCGGCTGTAGCAACGTCACGAACGGGGCCACCTCGGCGCCCGGCTCGGGAGGTTCCGGCTCAGCCGGCCGGCGGCTCATCGTGGAGCCCGACGCCGGCCCCCAACCCGTCTACGCCCTCCTGAGCTCGCCCCGGGCCAGCCTGGACATGACCATGTACGAGCTGGAGGATGCCACCGCCGAGTCTGACCTGGCCGCTGACGCCGCTCGGGGAGTCAAGGTGAGGGTCGTGCTGGACCAGACCCTGGAGGCCAGCCGCAATCAGGCCGCCTACCGGTACCTCACCGCCCACGGAGTGTCGGTGCACTGGGGGCCGGCCGGCTTCCACGCCGTGCACGAGAAGGCGTTCGTCATCGACGGAGCGACAGCCGTCATCATGAGCATGAACCTGACCATCCGTTACTACTCCGACACCCGGGATTTGGTGGTGGTGGACCCGGCGCCGGCTGACGTGGCGGCGGTGGAGGCCACTTTCGATGCCGACTTCGCCGGAGGGGCCGGGGATGCGGGCGCCCCTCCCTCGCCCGGAGCCGATCTCATCTGGAGCCCGGGTTCGGAGGCGGCCATGGTCGACCTCATCAAAGGCGCCCATCGCAGAGTGATCCTGGAGAGCGAGGAGATGTCCGACTCGCCCGTGATCGATGCCCTGGCCGCCGCCGCCCAACGGGGCGTGGACGTCACCGTGGTCATGACCTACGACTCGGAGTGGTCCTCGGCCTTCTCCCGCCTGCGCGACGCCGGCGCCCACGTTCGCACCTACGCCGCCTCCGCCCCGCTGTATATCCACGCCAAGGCCATTGTCATCGACGGTGCCTCCGCCTTCGTGGGCTCGGAGAACCTCTCCTTCGATTCCCTCAACCGCGACCGGGAGCTCGGCCTGGTCACCACTCAGGCCGGGTTGGTGGGTGGGGTCGCCTCCGTCCTCAATGCCGACGCCGCCGGAGCCACTCCTTATCGGGGGTGAAGGGTGGACGCTGACAGCCAGGGCAAAGCTCTTTAGATATAGCCGCCCCGGCGGGTCTCCAGGGTGTAGCCGATGAGGGTGGCCACCACGCCGGCGCCGCCCAGGACCCCGAGCCAGGCGCCGAAGACCAGGGCCAGGCAGACGACGGCGGCCGATATGCCCATGCAGAAGGGCCAGATGCTGGAGGAGGGGAAGGCGCCGACGGTGCCGGCCCCGTCCTCCAATTCGGCCTCATCGGAGTCCTCGGGCCGGGCCGGCATGTTCCCACCCCGGGACCAGCCCCACCAGAACAGATACGACCCGGGGACGATGCCGAGGAAGACCGTCATGAACAGCATGACCGAGCCGGCGTGCTCGTAGGAGGTGAACCAGTAGACGCCCAGGATGATGGCGAAGAACAAGGCGGTGCCCAGGAACACCAGGGCCTCGACCCGATAGCCTTTGTAGACGCGGGGAACGGTCCGAGGCTCGGGCGCCGGTCCGGGATCGACGTCGGCGGTCACTTGTGGCTCCCGTGGCTCCCGTGAGGCTGGATGTCCTCGATGTCGGCGTGGTTCATGTCCCACACCGGCCGCTCGGAGCGGATGGGCGGAATCCGCTCGAAGTTGTGGTGAGGCGGCGGGGACGTGGTGGCCCACTCCAGGCTGTAGCCGTCCCACGGGTTTCCACCGGCGGGGACGGGCCGGCGCCAGGAGACCCACATGTTCACCAGGAAGATGACGAAGGAGAGGCCCACCAGCCAGGCCCCCACCGAGGAGATCCGGTTGAGGGTGGTGAAGCCGTCGGAGACTTGGTAGATGGCGATCCGCCGGGGCATGCCGTGCAGGCCCACCAGGTACTGGGGGATGGTCTGGAACCAGAAGCCGAAGAACATCACCCAGAAATGGGCCCAGCCCAGCTTCTCGTTGAACATGCGCCCGGTGAACTTGGGATACCAGAAGTACCAGCCGCAGAAGCCTCCGAATACGGCCGTGCCCATCAGCACCTCGTGGAAGTGGGCAACCAGGAAGTAACTGTTGTTGGTGTAGAAGTCCAGGGGCGGGGCGGCCAGGATGATCCCGGAGAGGCCCCCGGCCAGGAACACCACCAGGAACCCGACCGCAAAGAGCATCGGGGTGGAAAAGACGATCGAGCCCCGCCACATGGTGCCGATCCAGGCGAAGAACTTGATGCCGGTGGGCACGGCTATGAGCATGGTCATGCCGGAGAAGAAGGGCAGCAGCACGGCGCCGGTGGCGAACATGTGGTGGGCCCACACGCCGGTGGACAGCCCGGCAATTGACAGGGTGGCGAAGACGATGCCCTTGTAGCCGAAGATGGGCTTGCGGGCGAAGACCGGGATCACCTCGGAGACGATGCCGAAATAGGGCAGGGCGAGGATGTACACCTCGGGATGTCCGAAGAACCAGAACAGGTGCTGCCAGAGAATCGGGACACCGCCGCCATTGGTCTCGAAGATGTGGGTGTGGAAGTGGCGGTCGAAGTACAGCATGACCAGGGCGCTGGTGAACACGGGGAAGGCGATGAGGATCAGGATGGCCGTGACCAGCATGTTCCAGGTGAAGATCGGCATGCGGAACATGGTCATGCCGGGCGCCCGCAGGCCGTAGGTGGTCACCACCAGGTTGATGCCGGAGAAGATGGCCGAGAATCCGGTCAGGAACAGCGACACGATCCAAAGGTCGGCGCCGGCGCCCGGGGTGTAGAGAGAATTGGACAGCGGGGCGTAGGCCGTCCAGCCGAAGTCGGCCGCGCCGCCGGCCACCAGGAACGAGCTCAGCATGATGAGCCCGCCGGAGAGGAACAGCCAGTAGGACAGGGCGTTGAGGCGGGGGAAGGCCATGTCCGGCGCCCCCACCTGGAGCGGGACTATGTAGTTGGCGAAGCCGGCAAAGGCGAAGGGCCCGGCAAAGAGCAACAGCATGATGGTGCCGTGCATGGTGAAGAGCTGGTTGAAGGTGTCCTGGCTGACAAAGGTGTTGTTGGGTGAGAACAGCTGGACCCGGATGAACATGGCCATGAGGCCGCCGACCAGGAAGAAGAACACCGACGTGTACAGGTAGTTCTTACCGATCACCTTGTGGTCGGTGCTGGTGAGCCAGTAGAGGATTCCGGAGCGGTGCTCCTCGTGATGCTCCTCGTGGGCTACGGCCGGCCGTTCGGCCACCAGGGTCATGTAGACGACCTTTCTTGCTGTTGGAGCCAGGTCTGGAACGTGGCCGGCTGTACGACCTTGACGTAGAAGATCATGAGATCGTGGTGCAGGCCGCAGAACTGGCCGCAGCGCCCGATGTAGGTGCCGGTCTGGGTGGGCGTCAGGTCGAAGGTGTTCTCGATGCCGGACTGGGCGTAGCGCTCGAAGTCGAAGCGGGGCACGTCGAACTCATGGATGACGTCGGCCGTGGTCAGGTCGACCCGGGTCACCTCGTTGAGGGGGATCTCGAAGGTGGCGTAGTGGTTGGGATCGGAGAGCAGGGTGACGGGCTGGGTGGAACCCGGGGGGTTGTCATAGGTGAAGCGCCAGCCCCACTGGAAGGCCTGGATCGACATGTGGTTGGCCGGGTTGGCGGCCACGGCATCCACGCTGTTCTCGGTCACGACCGTATAGCCGAACAACACGGCCACGATCAGGATGGGGATGGTGGTGTAGGCCACCTCCCAGGGCATGTTGTACCGGGTCTGCCTGGGCCAGTGGTCCGGGCTCTTGCGCCGGTAGGCGAGGATGCACCAGAAGATCAGGGCCCAGACGAAGACGCCCACGGCCAGGGCGGTGATGTCGAAGCCCTGGAACAGCTTGAAGATCTGGTGGCCCTGGGTGGTGTCCCCGGTGTAGTTCTCGAAGTTGTAGGTGCAGCCCGACAGGGCCAGGGCCAGGGCGCCCAGGATGCCGGCCCGGCCCAGGCGGCGTCGTTCGGGCGTGGCTCGAGAGGGGGCGCCGGTCGAGGTGCTCACGGGGAGGGAATCTAGTGGGCGGGGAGAGGCCGACGGCAACCCGGGGGAGCCTTTTCGTAGTGTGCGCCCGGACATGTTCAGAATCCTGCGCTGGCTGGCTCTGGTGGTTGTCCTCCTCATCGTGGTGGCGGCGGTGGCGGCCGACTTCGGGGTGAAGCGGGTGGCCGAGACGGCCATGGCGGACCGGGCCCGCCAGTCGACCGGGGCCAGCTCGGCCTCGGCCTCCCTCGGTGGCTTTCCGTTCCTCTATGACGTCCTGGGCCGGGGGTCGGTCGACACCGTCGACCTGACCCTCGAGGAGGTCCCGGCCGGCACCTCGCTCACCCTGCAGAGCGTCCATGTGCACCTGGTCAAGGTGGCCATCAACCGCCAGGAGTTGATTCACAAGCGCAAGGTCACCATCCAGTCCATTCAGAGCGGAACGGCGGCCGTGACCATCAGCGCCCCCGAGTTGAGCTCAGCCACCGGGCACTCCATCACCCTGACCTCATCGGGTCAGATCCTGGTGGACGTGGGCGGTCAGCAGGCCCAGGCCACCGCCAGCATGGGGGCGGGGGACGTCCTCGACATCGATGTCTCGGGGGTGACGGTGGTTTCGCTCGATCTGGCCCGGAACCCGATCGTGCCGGCCTGCAGCTTCAGCCTCACCGTCAGCGGCTCGGCCATCACCGCCACCTGCACCATGACCCCGGTGCCCCCCTCGGTCATAGCCGCCATGTCCACCCAAACTACGTAGGAAAAGGCCGCCGCCAGAGTTACGGCAGGGCTTCTATCGCCTCGTCGAAGAGGCGGAAGAGCGGGGGGAGGCCGTTGGCCTGGCGCAGGGCCAGGGCCTGGCGGCGGGAGCGGGCGGTCAACTCCCTGGCCTCCCGGCCGGGCCACGGCCGGGGCAGCAGTTCAGGGGGTAGGAGCGGGTCCCGGCCGAAGCACTCGGAGAAGGCCACCGCCATCCCCAGGGCGAGGGGGAGGAAGGTGGCATCGGCCAGGCGCTCGTGGCGCTCCCGCAGGGCCGTGAGCTCGGCCGGGATGCGGCCGTAGGTGTCGGTGAAGCGACGGTAGCGGGAGGCCAATTCGTCGAGTTGCCAGAGGCGACGGGCCAGTTCACGGGGGTCGCGCTCGCCTCCGACCTCCAGGTCATCGGTGGTGGCCAGGGTGATCTGGTCGGACAGCTCGAGCCGGTCGGCCTCGGCCCGGACGTCCTTGTGCCAGGGATGGGGAGAGACGTACAAACCGCCCTGGACGGCGCTGCCTCCGAGGGCGAGCAGCCGCTCCCGGAAGGCGTCGCGGGCCGCCCGGTTGCGTTCGGGGACGGCAAAGCCCACCAGGCGCCACTGGCGGTCCCAGCCCCGCCCGGCCGCGTCCTGGACGTAGGCCAGCCGGGTCCGTTCCATGGTCGAGCCCATGGCGGCCAGGCCGGCCGGGGTGGCTTCGTAGACGGCGTCCCGGCCGCTGCCCCGGCGCAGGAAGAGCCCTTCGGTGACCAGCCGGCGCAGACAGGAGCGGATCTGGTCCGGGCTCTGGCCGCAGGCCTCGGCCACCGGCATGACCTCGCTCGGCACGATGGTGTGGTCGGCCCGGGTCATTCCGAAGACCAGGAGTCTGGTCGGGACCTGCACGGTCGTGCGGCTCACGACCGCATCCTACGGCGGCGGACGATCCCGGCGGCGATCCCGGCCTTGCGGGCCGTGCGGCGCAGGGCCAGGTCGGCGGCGGGGGGGAGGCCGGCCGCGCCCGACGCCCGGGGTGGCCGCGGTGGCGACGGCGCCGTCCGGGGTGGCACCGACTGGGACGGCGCCGGCTGGGAGGGCGCCGGGCGGGCCCGGGCCGGGCGGGGCTCGAAGCGGGTGGAGGCGGCCAGGCGCCACACCGCCAAGGCGGAGAACTCCAGCAGGACCGCCGATAGGAGGGTCCGCCCGGGCACGGCGGGCAGGAGGGCCAGGACGGCTATGCCGATCCAGTCCGCCGCCCGGTGGGCCCGCCGGCTGAGCAGTTCCCAGGCGGCCAACGGGCCGTCGCTGAGCACGGCCAGCACGACCAGGAAGGCTCCGCCCACGATGAGGAAGATCTGGGACGGGCCCGACACGTGGATGCCGACCACGATGAGCAGGACGGCCAGCAGGAGCTCGGCCGCTTGGTGCAGGGCGAAGGGGATGAAGCGTTTAGCCACGAGGGAGAGACGGAACGGGACCAGCGGACGGCGGGGTCAGGGGCGGCCCGGTCCAGTGGCCCGGAAGGTTCAGTTCAGCCGGCCGAGTCGGGCTTACCGGTCCCGCTGGCCTCACCGTCCTTGGCCGCCGCATCCTGGCCGCCCTCCTCGACGCCCTTGCGGAACTCGTGGGAGGCCGAACCGAGGCCCCGGGCCAGCTTCGGCAGCTGGCTGCCACCGAACAGGAACACCAGGGCTACGACGACTATGAGGATGATGGTGTCGGGCCCGGCCAGGTTTGCCAGAACCATTTTCGAGGCTCCTTTGCGAGCGCACGCCGTAGATGCGGCGTCTACCTCCAGGGTAGAGGTTGGGCCGCCTCAGGCGGACATCTGGCGGGTGAGATCCTCGGCCGAGGCGGGGTGCCCGAACTGGAAGCCCTGGGCGTGGGTGCAGCCCATGGCCGTCAGCACGTCGGCCTGTTCTCCTGTCTCGACCCCCTCGGCCACGGTAGCCAGGCCCAGGCTGCCGGCCAGGCCGAGGATGGCCGAGACGATGCTGGAGTCCTCGGCGTCGTGGCCGAGGCCCCCGACGAAGGTCTGATCGACCTTGAGCACGTCGACCGGGAAGCGGCGCAGGTAGCCGAGGGACGTGTAGCCGGTGCCGAAGTCATCGAGGCTGATGAGCACGCCGAGGTCCTTGAGCCCGGCCAGGACGGTGGCGGAACCGTCCGGATCGGCCATGATCACGTTCTCGGTCACTTCCAGGGAGAGGCTGGAGCTGTCGATGCCGGATTCATCGATCTCCCGGCGCACCTGCTCGATGAACCCGGGATCGCTCAGCTGGCGGCCGGAGACGTTGACGGAGATCTGCGGAGTGGGATGGCCGGCCGTCGTCCACGCCGCCGCCTGCCGGCAGGCCTCGCCCATCACCCATTGGCCGATGGGAACGATGAGGCCGGTCTCCTCGGCCACAGACATGAAGTCACCCGGGTGCAGCAGTCCCCGGCGGGGGTTCTCCCAACGCAGCAAGGCTTCGGCGCCGACCACCCGGCGGTCGTCCAGGCGCACCACAGGCTGGTAGACGAGGCGGAGTTCCTGTTCGGCCAAGGCCCGGCGCAACGACGTCTCCGTCTCCATCCGCCCCTGAGCGGCGAACTGCATGCTGGCGTCGTAGACCGCCGCCCTCGACCGGCCCTCCTCCTTGGCCCGGTACATGGCGGCGTCGGCGTTGGCCAGCAGCGCGCCCGGGGTGGTGTCGGGATCGCTGGCCACGGCCACTCCGACGGAGAGGGTGACCTTGAGGTCCCCGGCCGGATTGACCGCCCGGGCGATGGGCTCGGCCAGACCGGTGATGCGCTGGGCGATGACCAGGGCGGCCTCGGCGGTGGTGTCCTCGCACAGCAGTACGAACTCGTCCCCTCCGAAGCGGGCCACCGTGTCGCCCGGGCGTAGTAGGGCTCGCAGCCGGCCGGCCAGTGAACGCAGGACCCGGTCGCCCGTGCTGTGGCCCAGGCTGTCGTTGATGGCCTTGAAGTGGTCCACGTCGGCGAAGAGGACCGCTACCGGCGCCCGCCCCCGCTGCAGCCGACGCAGGGAGTGTTCGAGGCGGTCCATGAACAGCGAACGGTTGGGCAGGTTGGTCAGCGGATCGTGAAGAGCCTGGTGGGCCAGGGCCTCGGCCATCTGGCGCCGTTCGGTCACGTCCTCGACGTTGATGACGATCCCGCCCACATCGGCATCCGACAGCAGGTTGGTGAAGCGACCCTCGAAGTGGGTGGTGGAGCCGTCGGGACGGTGGCGGCCGCCCCGGAACTCCACCGAGTGGCGTCGCTCGGGCCGGTGTACGGCGGCATCGAAGGCGGCGTTGAAGCTGGCCAGATCCTCGGCCAGGACCAGATCATCGAAGCACGTCCCGTCCAGATCGCGCAGTTCGGAGCCGAACAGGTCGATGGCGCTGTCGTTGGCGTAGGAGAGGGTCCCGTCCGCCTCGCAGACCAGGAGGGCGTTGCCGGTCCGGGCCGTCAGCCGCCGGAAGCGACGGGCGCTGCGAGCGGCCCCCTCGGCCTGCTCGCGCAGTTCGGTGATGTCGCTGAAGGAGGCCGCCACCATGGGCCGGCCCTCACCCTGGACGGGCAGGGGGACGGTGTCGACCGACAGCCACCGCCGTTGGCCGTCCCGCTCGATGCCGATGAGAACGGCCCGGCTGGCTTGGCCGGTCTGGAGCGCCACCCGGGTCGGGAACTGTTCGGGCAGCAGGTCCTGGCCTTCCTCGTCCACTACCCGCGCCTCGGAGGGGCGGTCCCCGACCATGGCCGAGCGGGACTGACCGAAGAGGACCTCGGCGGCCGGGTTGCACGACACGACCGATCCGTCCGCACCCATGACCAGCACGGCGGCATCCAAGGAGGCCAGGATGGCGCGGTAATGACCCTCGCTGGCGATGAGGGCGCCCATGGCCACCTGCAGGTCGGTCTCATCGGACAGGGTCAGGACCACGCCCCGGATGCGGGGATCCTGGAGCCGGTTGGCCGCCCGGGCCACCAGGTGCCGCCAGGTCCCGTCCGGGGCCTGGACCCGGAAGCGGTCCAGCTTCTGGGCCATCTCGGGCCGCTCCAGGTGCTTGGCCACGTAGTCGATCAGATGGCCGCGGTCCTCGGGGTGGACCAGGCCGATGGCCCGGGTGCCGCTCAGGGCCTCGGCCGGGGAGCCGGTCACCTCCTGGGCGGGGCCGAAGCTGGCCGTGACCCGGCCGGCGCGATCGATGACGAGGATCAGGTCGTTGGTAGCGCCCGCCACGGAGCGCGCGTCGTCTGGGGGGAATTCCACCCTTACCCTCCCCGGGGCCACTGGGGCCAGGCTAGCGCGCCACTCATAGTGAAATACAGCTACCGGCTGACTTCTTTACGTGGTCGCGGCGCCGACCACTGGTGAATTGAGCCGTTTGCCCCCTTCTGACCCTTCATAGGTGGCGTTGCCGAAGGCGAAGACCCCGCCGTCCCGGGCGATGAGCCAGTAACCGGCGGCGTTGGCGGTCACGGCCATGGCCCGGACCGGGGCGTTGAGACGTTGTCCGCCGGTGGAGCCGTACCAGGCGGCGTCGCCGAAGCTGAACACGCCGCCATCCGCCGCCAGCAGCCAGTAGCCGAGCCCGGTGGCGGTGGGGGAGATCCCGACCACCGGGGCGGCCAGGCCGGTGCCGTTGGCTCCGCCTCGGGCCGGGGCGTCCCCGAAGGAATAGACGGACCCGTCGGCGCCGGCCAACCAGTAGCCCCCGCCGTCGGGGGTGGCGGCCATCCCCACGATGGCTCCGGGCAGATGGGCGCCCCCCTCGGACCCCTGGAACCGGGCGTCCCCGAAGCTGAACACGCCGCCATCCGAGGCCACCAACCAGTAGCCCCCGCCATCGGGGGTGGCGGCCATCCCCACGATCGCAGCGGCCAGGTGGATGGCGCCGGTGGATCCGAAGAATCGGGCGTCACCGAAGCTGAACACGCCCCCGTCCGAGGCCACCAACCAGTAGCCCCCGCCGTCGGGGGTGGCGGCCATCCCGACCACCGGGGCGGCCAGGTGGATGGCGCCGGTGGATCCGAAGAATCGGGCGTCACCGAAGCTGAACACGCCGCCATCCGAGGCCACCAACCAGTAGCCCGGACCGGACCCCGATCCGGACCCGCCGGCGGGGCCGGGGGAGAAGGAGTAGAGGTCCGAGGCGGCCCCGGCCGGAGCACTGGCGGCGTCCTGGACCACGATCCGGTCGACCCCGGATCTGGGCAGACTGGCGGGGGCCTGATAGGTGAGGCTGAGCCCGCCCCCGGGGCCGGGGCTGAAGGCGGTGGGGGCGGAGTCGAGGGCAACTCCACCCACCGAGGCCGAACCCCCGCCCGGGGCCGGATCGAAGGAGAGGTAGACCGCCGGCGCCGAGGCCGACACCGAGAGGGACGTGGTCACGCTCTGGCCGGCGCCGAGGTAGGCGCCCGGGGCCAGGGGGTCGGGGGAGAAGGAGAACTCCGGGGCGGAGAAGGAATACGGATCGAAAACGGCGACGTCCGAGCCCGAGGCCCGGTTCTGGGCCACCAGCACGTCCATCCCGCTGGCCGGGAGGTCCGGCGGCGCGGAATAGGTCACCAGGATCACGCCGTCGGCGTCGGTGTCGAACGGCGCCGGGCTCGTCCCCAGCGTGGGGGCCCCGGTCGGGTTCGCCTGGCTTGGAGTGGCTCCGGTGGCCGCCGCCGCCCCGGCCGCGGCCTGGTCCTTGGCGGCCAGGAACAGATACACCGGGCAGTCGGCCACCGGCATGCCGTCCGGCCCGGTCACGGTGATGGACACGGTCTGCGCCTGGTTGGATCCCAGCGACCCGGTGGGCGCCATGGGTGTGGAGGACAGCTGATAGGAAACGGCGCCGTATTCATAGACGTCAGCAGCCGATTCGTTGGCAGCGGTGGCCCGGTTCTGGACCGTGATCACGTCCTCTCCAGTGGTGGGCAGGCTCGAGCCCGGGCCGGGGTTGGCCACCGAGTATTCCAAGGCCACCTCTCCGTTGGCATCGGTCGTGCAGGCCACCGGAGCGGTGCTGATCTGTTCCTGGACGCACTGGGTCGAAGTCAGGATGGGTGTGCCTCCGCCCGAGGTGGTGGTCACCGAGATGAAGACGGACGCCTGGGCCTCGGGCGCCCCGGAGGATTGGGTCACGCTCAGGATCACCGGCACGCTCTGGCCGGCCTGGAGGCTGCCCGGACCGGCCAGCGGGTCGGGCGAGAAGCTGTAGCGGTCGGGGGCCGGCGCCGCCGAGGCATAGGAGTAACTGTCCTGCGCCGTGGCCGGGGCGGTGGAGCTGCCCGCGCCTCCTGCACCCGACGGACCGGCCGAACTGGCCTGGATCTGATCGGCCCCGGTGGTGGGGTAGGCGGCCGGGATGCACACGCCGCTGGTCGAGCACTGGGGGTCGGCGGTGGCATAGGCGATGGCCACCAGCCCGTTCTGGGAGGTGGTGAAGGGCTCCGGGGTGGAGGTGAGGGCCACCCCCGCCACCGACGCCGTCCCGGCCGCCGCCGCCGTCGAGCCCAGGGACAGATAGACGAGGGCGTCGTTGACCGGAGCTCCGGAGGAGTCCAGGGCGGTGAGGGTGACGGCCACGGCCTGGCCCGGGGCCAGGCTGCCGGCCGGCGCCATCGGGGCGGGGGGGAAGGACAGGGAGGCGACCGTTCCGGCCCCGGCGCCGGCCGGCTGGGCGGCCGCGGCGCCGGCCGTAGCCGCGCCGGCGGCCTGGATGCCCGCGCCCATCAGGACAGCGGGGCCGGCGGCCGCCACGGCCAGGAGGCCGGCCAGGAAGCCTCGGTGGTTGCGTCCGCCCCGCACAGTCGCCGGACCCTAATGCCGGCCGGCCCGCTTCTGGGCCGACGCTGACACCGGGCGGGAATCTTCTGGGGCCCCAGGTGTTGGCCCGAATGTTGAGAAAGTTGACTGCAATACTCAGGAATGCTCAGATGGGCCCACGACCGCTGGGGGAGACGCCGTGACGGACATGCTGACGCTGGTGGATGAAGCCGAGCTGGCCGAGATATCGGACCGGTTCGAGACCGCCTCGGCCTCAGCGGTCCTGCGCTGGGCCCGGGACCGCTTCGGAGCCTCCCTGGTCCTGGCCTCCTCCTTCCAGGACTGCGTGCTGATCGACGCGGCCGCCCGCCAGTACCCCGAGATCGAGGTGGTCTTCCTCGACACCGGTTTCCACTTCCCCGAGACCCTGGACTACGTGGAGACGGTGCGGCGGCGTTACGACCTCAACCTCCGGGTGCTGGGTCCCGCCCTGGGCCCGGGTGAGTGGCCTTGCGGGACCGACCGCTGCTGTGAGCTGCGCAAGGTGGCCCCTCTGGCCCAGGCCCTGGAGGGCCGGGACGCCTGGATGACCGGTCTGCGCCGGACCGAGGCCGCCACCCGGGCCGAGGCCCCCATCGTGGGCTGGGACGAGGGCCGGGGCCTGATCAAGGTCAACCCACTGGCCACCTGGACCGATCGGGACGTGTCCGGCTACGTGATCGATCACGGCCTCCCTGTCCATCCCCTCACCAGCCAGGGCTTCCTCTCCATCGGCTGCGCCCCCACCACCCGGGCCGTACTCCCGGGCGAGGATCCCCGGGCCGGACGCTGGTCCGGCACGGACAAGACCGAGTGCGGCATCCATCTCTGAGCGTCGGGTCTGGCTTCTCGGGCCAGGCGGGGCCGAGGTTGAGAAAAACTCTTCCGGTCGATTAGGGCACTCCAACCCGATCTAGCTGGTCTATCTTCTCACTAGATCGGACGTATCACAAATAACTGTTGGACAGATGGTGGCGGTCGTACTTCAATTGCTCTTGCTGGTGAGGTCCCGGACCCCCCTCCGGTAGAACCCCCAGGTAGGTAGCAAAGGGCCGGCATCCCCCCCGCCGGCCCTTTGCGCTGCCCGCCCTAAGGTAAGACGGTGGTGGGGCGGAGGCTCACTGGCCGCCTCCTGGTGGCCAGCCCGGTGATGCGGGAACCCAATTTCGACCGCACGGTCGTCCTGATGCTGGAACACAGCGACACCGGGGCGGTCGGAGTCGTTCTCAACCGGCCCAGCCACGTCCGGGCGTCGGACATCCTCCCCGACCTGGAGGGACTGGCCCTACCGCCAGGCACGGTCCATGTCGGGGGGCCGGTCCAGCCCGAAGCGGCCATCTGCCTGGTCAAGCTGGCCTTCCCCGAGTCCGGGCCCAGCTGGAGCCACCTGTTCGGCTCGGTGGGCTCGGTCAACCTGGACAAGCCCGTGGCTGAGTTGGGTGAGGCCAGTCTGGGGCTGCGCCTCTTTGCCGGTTACGCCGGGTGGGGAGAGGGCCAGGTGGAGAGCGAACTGGAGGCCGGGGGTTGGCTGGTGCTGCGGCGGGAGGACGAGGACGCCTTCGGTCCGGAGCCGGCCGGCCTGTGGCCGGCGGTCCTGCGCCGCCAGAGGAAATCCAGCCTGGCCATGCTGGCCGTCTTCCCCGAGAACCCCACCCTGAATTAGCGCCGCTTTCCTCCCGCCAGCGGGCGCCCCTTTGTACCCACCGGCGGGGCCTCCTAAACCGCCGGGTGCCGGTGGGGGAGGAGTTTTCACCTAGAGTGGCGAACTTCGTCGTGGGCTCTGGTCCTGACGGAGTCAAGTCGTTTCCCCCGCTGTCCCGGCCGCGCCCCTGCCCGGTCGTCCCCCCAACCCCAGCGCCCTGGTGCGGCGCGCCCCCCACTGAGGTGATCGCCTAGCCGAAGAGAACCAGGGTTTTCCGTCTGCACCTCGTACGGACGAGAGTCCCGACCCGATCACGGAACCACGCCTTCGGCGGCGGCACCTGCAGTCGGTCCGGTCGCGAGCTGAATGCCAAAAGGCGGTTGCCCGCACTCCACCACACCTGAAGGGCCCGGATCCCCGGCCCACTTCTCAAGGAGGCGTGAGATGCGCAAGCACCACTCCAGACATCGGGTCACCCGTTTCCTATTGGGCAGCGCCGGCTTTGCGGCCGGAACGGTTACCTTCAGCTTCAGCGGCACGACACCTGTTGTTGCCGATCAGGCGCCGTCCTATTGGATGGCAAATAGCGGCGGTCATGTCGACGCCGTGGGAGGGGCTCAGTCCCTCGGTTCCGCCACGCCCGACTCGGGCGCCTATGTGGCGGACATCGTCCCCACCCCGGACGGCAACGGCTACTGGCTGGCCGAGAGCGACGGCCGGGTGGCCGTTTTCGGTGACGCCACGGGCTACGGCTCGCCTCAGAACATCACCCATCCCTTGGTCGGGATGGCGGCCCCTTCGGACGGCAAGGGCTACTGGCTGGTCGCCTCCGACGGTGGCGTGTTCAGCTACGGGGACGCCGGCTTCTACGGCTCGACCGGGGCCGAGCACCTGACCCGGCCGATCATCGCCATGGCCCCCACCAGCGACGGCCGGGGCTACTGGCTGGTCGCCTCCGACGGCGGCGTATTCACTTTCGGTGACGCCGGGTTCTTCGGTTCGGCCGGCGCCCGGAAGCTGTCGGCCCCCGTCACCGGCATCACTCCCACCGCCGACGGCCAGGGCTACTGGCTCTACGGCGCCGACGGGGGTGTCTTCAACTACGGGGACGCCGGCTTCCTCGGCTCGGGCGCTCCGGCCGGGTCAAGTTCGCCGGTGGACCAGATGGTGGCCGCCGGCGATTCCAACGGCTACTGGCTGGTGGACGGGGCGGGAAAGATCCGCGCCTTCGGCTCGGACGGCTCCACCCCGCCGGATGTTTTCTCGGCCATGGCGGAATCGTCCCTTCCCCCGGTCTACAGCTCCTCCGCCGGTCAGCCCCCGGCGGCGGCCCCGACGCCGGCCCCGCCCAGCCTGACCCAAAGGGCGGAGAAGTTCGCCCTCTCCCAGCAGGGAAAGCCCTACTCCTACGGGGCCTCGGGCCTGGGCGCCTATGACTGTTCGGGCCTGGTCTATCGCTCCTTCGAGGAACAGGGAGTCACCCTGCCCCGCACCGCCGCCGGCCAGTACGACGCTGGCACCCATGTCCCGCTCTCGGACGCCGCCCCCGGAGACCTGGTCTTCTGGTCATCGGGCGGGTCCATCTATCACGTGGGCGTCTATGTCGGTAACGGCGAAGTGGTCAACGCCACCCACACCGGCGGCAACGTCGAGGTCATGCCGATCGGCGACATCGGTCCGGCCCTACCCGAAGCCACCCGGATCACCGGCTGAAGGACGCGCTCTCCCGCGGCTGGCGGATCCGCCCCGCCGACGGCGCCGCCCTCAATCCACGGCGCCCTCGGTGGGCTTGAGCAGCTCGGCCAGCTGAGCCGGGGGCGACGTCCCTTCGACGAAGGCGGCGGCGTGGGCGACGACCTGCTGAGCCAGCTCCCGCACCTTGATGTTGTGGTCCTGGGACACCTGGCGGAGGCGGGCGAAGGCGTCGTCCTCGCTACAGCGCCTCCTGAACATGATGATCCCCTTGGCCTGCTCGATGACGCCGCGGGACTCCATGGCGATGGAGAGGTTCCGGGCCAGTTCGGCGCTGCGGTGGTAGAGCTGGGCATTGGCCAGGGCCGAGGTGGCCTGCTCGGCCAGCAGCGACGTCAGCCGACGGGCCCGGTCATCCAGCCGGCCGGCGTCCATGGCGTAGATGTTGAGGGCGCCCCGGGAGCGGCCCTCCACCAGGAAGGGGACGGCCAGGACGGCTCCGACTCCGGCGGCGGCCGCCGCCGGGCCGAAGGTCGGCCAGCGCTGCAGCAGTTCCCCGCCGACGGCTTCGTGGGCGGTCTGATCGGCCAGGGCGGAAAGGCACGGTCCCTCCCCGGCGGCGCGCTGGGCATGGTCCAGCCGTTCGGCCCTCTCACTGGAGGCGGCCCCGGACTCGAGGTCCCGGATTTCCCCCCCCAGGGACATGCCCACCTCGCAGCCGGGCAGGGAGGTGCCGGCCAGGGTGCAGATCCTCTCGAGGGTTCCCCGGGTGGGGTCGTGCTCGCTGACCAGCCGGGTGACCTCACTCAGGTCCCGCAGGAGTTCGATCTCGGCGTGGAGTCGTTCGACCTGCTCTTCGAAGTCCTCGCTCAGATCGGCGGCCATGGCGCCTCTCCTCCTCGCTCAGGGGTTACGGACGGTCCGCACCCGTCGCCCAGGTTTTCCCACAACGGTCAGTAGCCATGCGCAGTAATTCCAGTTTCAGGACACCCGGCTGGTGCCTCTTCCCTTTTGAATAAAAGAAGGGTATGCTTCGCTTATTAGCAAGCAAGGAGGCCGGATGCCGACAGCACTGGTGACGGGAGCCAGCCGGGGGCTGGGCCGGGCCCTGGCCGGGTCCCTGGCCGCCGACGGCTGGACGGTCGTGATCGACGGCCGGGACCGCATCGCCCTGGAAACAGCCCGCCGGGAGATGGGCGGCCGTGTCACTGCCGCCAGTGGCGGTCGTGTGATAGCCGTGGTCGGGGACGTGACCGACCCCACCCACCGATCGGAGCTGTCGGTGGCGGTGGAGGAGGCCGGCAGGCTCGACGCCCTGGTCAACAATGCCGGCGGGCTCGGGCCCAGCCCCCGGCCGGCTCTGGCCGATTACCCCCTCGAGGCGCTGGAGGAGCTCTACCGCCACAACGTGGCGGCCCCGCTGGGGCTCATCCAGGTTCTGCTCCCAATTCTGCGCCGCAGTCACGGCCGGATCATCAATGTCACCTCCGACGCGGCGGTGGAGGCCTACGAGGGCTGGGGCGGATACGGCTCGTCCAAGGCCGCCCTGGAGGCGATCACGGCGGTGCTGGCCGCCGAGGAGCCGGGCCTGCGGGTCTACGCCGCCGACCCGGGCGATCTGCGCACCGACATGCACCAGGCCGCCTTCCCGGGCGAGGACATCTCCGACCGACCCCTTCCGGCCGCGGCCGTGCCGGGTTTGCGTCGGCTGCTGGAGGACGACCTGCCCAGCGGCCGCTACCGGGTCGCGGACCTGGCTTCGGCCCAGGCGGCGAAATGACTCCGCCCGCCGCCGGCCCGGTGCTCACCTCCCCGGCCGCGCCGGCGGGGTCCGGCGGCTTTCCTCGGACGGGCGTGCGCCGGGAGGCGTCGGTTCCGGCCGAGATCAGGGGGGCGGGACGCGACGACGTGGCGCTGCTGGTGGCCGGCCGCCGCGAGGGGGAGTTGCGCCCCCTGCGCTTCCCTGAACTGGCCGCCGTGCTGCGCCCCGGGGACGCTCTGGTCGTCAACAACTCGGCCACCGTCCCGGCCGCCCTCGACGCCGCCGGGTCGGATGGTCGGGCCTGGCGCCTGCATATCTCCGGCCGTCTCCCCGGTGATCTGTGGGCGGTCGAGCCACGGGTCCCGGCTGGTCCCACCAGCGCCGCCGCCCTGGACTCGGAGCCGGGGCCCCGGCTGGATCTGCCCGGCGGCCATCGGGCCCACCTCCTGGAGCGGGCCTGGGACTCCCGCCGGCTCTGGATCGCCAAGCTCAGCCTTCCGGTCGGGACGGTGGCCGGGTACCTGGACCGCCACGGTCAGCCGATCCGCTACTCCTATGTCAGCCGGCCCTGGCCGATCCAGGCCTACCAGTCCGTGTTCTCTCTGTGTCCCGGCAGCGCCGAGATGCCCAGCGCGGCCCGGCCGTTCACCACCGGGGCCGTCACCGCCCTGGTGAGCAGCGGCATCGAGGTGGTGCCGGTCACCCTGCACACCGGCGTTTCCTCCTTGGAAGCGGGGGAGGCGCCCTACCCGGAGTGGGTGGAGGTCTCCCTGGGGGCGGCCGATCGGATCAATCGGGTCAAGGCCGCCGGCGGGAGGGTGGTGGCGGTGGGCACCACGGTCGTGAGGGCGATCGAGTCGGCCGCCGACCGAGCCGGCCGGCTGCATCCCTGGCGAGGCTGGACCGATCTGGTCATCGGCGCCGCCCGGGACGTGGCCGTGGTGGATGGCCTGCTCACCGGCTGGCACGAGCCCGAGAGCACGCATCTAGGCATGCTCGAGGCCATAGGCGGTGCGGAGCTGGTGGCCCGGTCCTACCGTGCGGCCATGGACGCCGGCTACCTGTGGCACGAGTTCGGAGACGTGCACCTCATCCTGCCCTGACGGGTCGGCGTCCGACGGCGTCGAACCCCGGAGCCGAACTGTGGAGGAACCATGACCCGTATGGCCGATCAACCCACCGTCGAAGTGGAGATGCAGGTGACCGCCCCGGCGGCCGTGGTCTGGGAACTGGTGACCGATCCGGCTCTGCCCGCCCGCTTCAGCCAGGAGTTCCAGGACGGGCGCTGGGATCCGGAGGCCCCCGGGCCGGCCCTGGGCGCCCGCATCCTCGGACACAACCACCACCCGGCTATCGGGGAATGGCGGACCACGTCCATCGTGGTGGCCTGTGATCCGGAACGGCGCTTCTCCTGGGCGGTGGGCGACGCCGATAACCCCGCCGCCACGTGGTGTTTCGAGATAGAGCCGGATCCCGGTCGCCCCGGTTCGGTCGTGGTACGGCAGCGGGCGGTCTTGGGGCCGGGTCCATCCGGTCTGACCGCCGCCATCGAAGGGCGGCCCGAACTGGAGGAGAGGATCGTGGGCCGCCGGCTGGCCGAGCATGAGCGCAACATGCAGGCGACCTTGGAGGGAATCAAGGCTCTGGCCGAGGCCGCCGCCTCATGACCCTGAAGATCGGGGTGGCGGCCGGCGTCGGTGGCGGGGGGGCGGACTTCGTTATGGAAGCCGAGAGGCTCGGGGTCGATTCGGCCTGGAGCGTGGAGGCCTGGGGCTACGACGCCCTCACCCCGCTGGCCTTCCTGGCGGCCCGGACGAGCGCGATCCGCCTCGGCACGGCCATCGTGCAGCTCGGCTCCCGCAGCCCGGCCCTCCTGGGCATGTCGGCGCTGACCATGCAGGCGCTCTCGGGCGGGCGCTTCATCCTCGGCCTCGGCACCAGCGGCCCCCAGGTCATGGAGGGCTGGCACGGAGTGCGGTTCGAACGTCCGCTGACCCGCACCCGCGAGACCGTCGACATCTTCCGCCAGGTGGTGGCGGGGGAGCGGGTGGCCCACCAGGGCGAGCTGTATCACCTGCCTCTTCCGGACGGGCCCGGTCGTTCCATCCGGGTCGGCGCGCCACCGGCGGCGGTGCCGGTATTCATCGCCGCGCTGGGACCGGCCAACCTGCGCCTGACCGGTGAGCTGGCCGACGGCTGGATCGGCACCTCCTTCATGCCCGAGAGCGCCTCGGTGTTCCTCGACCCGATCCGGACCGGCGCCCAATCGGCCGGCCGCTCCCTCTCGGACATCGAGTTGACCGCTCCGGCCGCGGTCGAATTCACCGAGGACGTGGAAGAGGCCGCCGCCCGCCACGCCCGCGGCTACGCCTTCACCTTCGGAGCCATGGGCTCTCCGAGCCAGAACTTCTACAAGGACGCCTTCTCCCGTCAGGGATTCGAAGAGGAGGCGGCCGAGGTGCAGCGGCTGTGGCTGACCGGGAACCGGGAGGCGGCCGCCGCCGCCGTCCCGACCGAGATCGGCCGGCGCACCAACCTGCTGGGCACCCCGGCCATGGTGAAGGAGCGCCTGGCCCTCTACCAACGAGCCGGCATCACGACCCTGCGGGTCAATCCGGCCGGGGAAGGTATAAGTGGCCGGCTGGACACCCTGGGCCTGCTGATGGACCTGGTCGGGGAGGTCAACGCCGGTGCCTGAAGCGGCGTCGATACTCGAATCCCTGGCCCCGTCGCGCCGCCGTCTGGTCCAAGAGCTCAAGCGACGCGGCGAGGCTTCGGCCGAGGAATTGGCCGCCGAAGCCGGCCTGACCTCCACCGGGGTCCGCCAGCATATGAAGGCCCTGTCCGATGACGGACTGGTGGCCCATCGGCGCTCGGCGGCCGGCCCCGGCCGTCCCCGCCATCTGTATCACCTGACCGGGCGGGGACACGGTCTCTTCCCCGCCGCCTACGGGGAGCTCACCAACGAGTTGCTCGGGTATCTGTCCGAAGCCGATCCGTCTCTGGTCGACGCCGCCTTCGAACGGCGCCGTCAACGGAGGCGGGACGCCGCCGCCGCCCGGATGATGGGACTGGACCCGGCGGGCAAGGTGGCCGAACTGACCCGCATCCTGGACGAGGACGGCTACATGGCCGGCTTCGAACAGGTGGATGACCACACCTGGATGGTCACCGAACACAACTGCGCCATCTTCGGGGTGGCCCGACGGTACGGACAGGCGTGCAGCAGTGAAATCGGATTTATCCGGGAGGTGCTCCCGGAGGCGGAGGTGGAACGGGTCACCCACATGGTGGCCGGGGCCCACCGCTGCTCCTACCGGATCAGCATCGGAGCCTGACCCGCTCCGCCGCCGGCCGGTTGGGCCCGGCGACCGGGACCAGGCGCCGTCCGTTGATGGGAACGATGTCACAGGCCGCCCCGTCCGGGGTGACGGCGGCGGTGAGTACGGGAATGGCTTCGGGCACCGGGCCGGGAATGGCGTCGGGCCCGGTGGGAGCGAGGGTCTCCACGACCGCCTCGGCGGAGGTGAACGAGGCCCGGCGCACGTCGTCCAGCCAGCGGGTGATGGACTGAGCCGGCACGGGCTTGCTCAGCAGGTAGCCCTGGGCCACGTCGCAGCCCATGCCCCGCAGCAGTTCCCAGGAGATCTGGTCTTCCACTCCTTCGGCCACGGTGCGCAGGCCGAGGTTGTGGCCCAGTTCGATGATGGACTGAACGATGGTGGCGTCGCTCGGATCCGTAGCCATGCGGAATACGAAGGAGCGGTCCACCTTGACCTCATGGACCGGCAGGCGGCGCAGGTAGGAGAGGGAGGAATATCCCGTCCCGAAGTCGTCCACCGACAGTTTGACCCCGGTGGCGGCCAGGCGTTCGAGCATGGCGATGGCCCGGTTGGGATCGGCCATGACGCCCGACTCGGTGATCTCCAGGGTCAGGCGCGAGCCGGACACCCCGGTCTCGGCCAGGACGGACTCGACCCGGGACGACAGTTCGGGATCGAGCAGGCTGCGGACGGAAAGGTTGACGGCCACGCCGATGTCATGACCGGCGTCGTTCCACTGCCGGCACTGTTCCAGGGCCGACTTGAGCACATAGAAGGTGAGCGGCTCGATGAGCCCGGTCTGCTCGGCCACCGGTATGAACTCATCCGGCCCGATGAGTCCCTGCTGGGGATGGCGCCAGCGGACCAGGGCTTCGGTGCCGATGATGACCCCATCGGACAGCCGGGCCTTGGGCTGGTGGTAAACGACGATGTCCCCGTCGGCCAGGGCCTGGCGCAACTCGGTGGCCATGGTCAGGCGCTTGGGGCTGTAGTTGTCCCGCTCGGGCGAGTAGAGCATGACCGGGTGGCTGGCTCCCTTGGCCTCGTACATGGCCACGTCGGCCCGCTGCAGCAGCGTGGCGGCGTCATCCCCGTCCGCCGGGCTGATGGCGATGCCGATGCTGGCGCCCACGTCAACGGAGAGTTGGTCGAGACTGAAGCTCTGGTGCAGGGCCTCCACGATGCGCTGGGCGCTCGAGAGGGCCTGGTCCACCGAGGTGAGGTGAGGCAGGAGGATGGCGAACTCGTCCCCGCCCAGACGGGCCACGGTGTCCTCGTGGCGCAGGGTGGCCACGATGCGGTTGGCCACCTCCCGCAGGAGAAGGTCCCCGTTGTGGTGGCCGAGGGTGTCGTTGACCTCCTTGAACCGGTCGAGGTCCATGAGCATGACGGCGGCCAGGCGCTGATCGCCCCGGTCCCGGGCCGCCCCCAGGTCCCCGACCCGCTGGAGGAACAGGGTCCGGTTGGCCAGGCCGGTCAGGGAGTCGTGCAGGGCCTCGTGGCGCCGCTCGTCCGCTTCCCGGCGCAGCTGGTCGACCAGCCGGCCGTTCTCGAAGGCCACGCTGGCATGGTTGGCCAGGGTGGCGAACAGCTGCAGGTCCTCGTGGTCGAAGCTGCTCACGCTGCCCATCCGGTCGCCCACCATGATCGCTCCCACCACCCGGCCCTCGGCCAGCAGCGGGGCCACGACGGCGTCCCGGGCCCCCACCTTGTCCAGGAAGCCGTTGTGCGCCTGGGTGCGGGAGCTCTGGGCGATGACCACCGGGCGCCGGCGGCCCACCACCTCTTCCCACACCCAGGTCGACTCCAGGCCCACCGGTGGGTCCATCGGTACCAGCGGGCCGGCCAAGGCGTCAGCCTCCTCGCTGTGGATGCGGTGGCCGCATGCCCCGGTCTCTTCGTCGAGCAGGAAGACCTCGGCCCGCTCGGCCCGGAGCAGCTTGCGGGCTTCGGCCAGAACCTCGTCCATCACGGCCTCAGCCGTGACGGAGGCGCCCACCATCTTGGTGAAGTCGTAGAGGAGCTGCAGGCTCGAGTAGCGCTGACGTAGGCCCGCGTAGCCCCGGTAGGCCAGGGCCACGGCAATGGCCACCAGGCCGAAGAGGATCATGGCCCAGGGGCTCTCCCACAGGACGATGGCGGCCAGCACCGACAGGCTGGAGTTGGCGGCGGCGGTCACGGCCGCCGTCAGCATCACCGTCGGGAGCTGGGCCTCCCCGCCGTGCCACTGGATGGCGGCGGTGACCGAGCACACGCTCAGGGCGTCGGCCACCAGGACGGCCACCAGGATGGCCATCCAGGAGTGGGGGGCCATCGGAACGTCGCCATTGCTCAGGGAGTGGAAGACGAAGAGAGCTACGGCCGTCTCGGCCGCGTAGGAGGTCAGGTTGAAGACCAGTTTGAGCGGGGTCTGGCGCTTGATGAGGGTCCGGTAGACGAGATGGGCGGCCAGGCGGCCGACCACGACCGACCAGGGCGAGGCGAAGAAGAACCCGAGCACCAGGGGCAGCTCGCTCAGGCTGAAGGAGTGAGCCTCCTGGCGGATCTCGATGTGGAAGATCAGCGCCTCCGTGGCCAGGAAGGCCAAGGCGAAGCCCCACCACGGGATGGAGATGGGGGCATGGACCGCCCCGGCCGAGCGGGTGGCGGCCCACAGCGCGGTCACGCCCAGGGTGCCGAGCGCGACGCACAGGCTGATCACCCGGCCCTGCGCCGAAATCCTTCGCCCTCGTTCGGTCATGCGCCTGCTTCTGTCTCGATACCGGGGGTGGGTCCTATGCCGATCTACCCGGAACCTTGTGGGTCCGGGTAGATCGGCATTTCAAGGCTGAACATTTAGGCCAAGGCGTCCCGGGCGGGGAACACGGTCGTTCCCGGCCGGGATGCGACCGGGCGAGAGGTCCACTCGCCCGGTCGCATCCATCAGGCCCAGAGCTCGCTGTTCCAGGACGACCCGTTCCAGGACGACCCGTTCCAAGAGGAGCCGTTCCAGGACGACCCGTTCCAAGACGACCCGTTCCAAGAGGAGCCGTTCCAGGACGACCCGTTCCAAGAGGAGCCGTTCCAAGAGGAGCCGTTCCAAGACGACCCGTTCCAAGAGGAGCCG
>Ga0307374_10003074_pt1 | contig 28928 bp, 23 predicted proteins | sample OX3MG_FD_202532 | JGI IMG/M metagenome (GOLD analysis project Ga0307374, IMG submission 202532) | Soil microbial communities from Risofladan, Vaasa, Finland - OX-3 | ecosystem: Environmental > Terrestrial > Soil > Coastal area > Acid sulfate soil | place: Finland: Risofladan, Vaasa | collected... | reverse complement strand
GGGTGGACGCCGTACGAACGGGCCCACTCGGCGAGCTTCACGCGCACAAGCGTACACACGTTCGGTCACGTCTAGGTGGATCGCCGGGAGCAGTTCGCAACCCTCAACCGCGCGCGATGCCGTGCAGCTCGGACTTCGCAGCTCGCAGCATCAAGCGGGGAATGGTCTCTTCCGGCGGGCATCCCTCGAAGCAGACGGCGACGACCTGCTCGGCGACGGGGACCTCGACGCCGAGTCGGTGCGCCAGCGCGACGACGGGGCGCGAGCTGCGCACTCCTTCGGCGACCATGGGGGTCGCGCCGAGCGCGTCGTCGAGCGACCTGCCCTGGCCGAGCGCCACGCCGACGGCGAAGTTCCGGCTCTTCGGGCTCGTGCACGTCGCCACCAGGTCGCCGAGGCCGGCGAGGCCGGAGAACGTGAGCGGATCGCCCCCGAGCGCGACACCGAGCCGGGCGAGTTCGGCCAGCGAGCGAGTGATGAGCGCGGCACGCGTGTTGTCGCCGAACCCGAGCCCCACCGCCATGCCCGACGCGATCGCCATGACGTTCTTCACGACGCCCGCGATCTCGCAGCCGACCACGTCGAGATTCGTGTACACACGCATGGCGTCGGTGGCGAACAGCCCCTGGAGCTCCCTCGCGAGCTGCTCGTCGTCGAGCGCGATCACCGAAGCGGTGGGCTGACCGTCGAGCACCTCGGTCGCGAGGTTCGGGCCCGTGAGCACGCCGACGGAGCGATCCGGCCAGCACTCGCCGATGACCTCGCTCATCCGCCGCAGGCTCTCCTGCTCGAGGCCTTTCGTCAGGCTGAGCACCGGGACCCCGGGGCCCGCGAGCCCGGCGGCCGCGTCGAGCACGTCGCGCACGCCGTGCGAGGGCACCGCCACGACGATGAGGCTCGCCCCGAGCAGCGCCTCGGCGAGCGAGGAGGTGGCGCGCAGCGCTCTGGGCAGCGGGCGGTCGCCGAGGTAGGAGCTGTTCGTGTTCCGCTCGCCGATCTCGGCGACCACCGCCTCGCTGCGGGCCCACAACGTCGTGGGCGTGCGCGCCGCCAGGTGTGCGGCGACCGTCGTGCCCCACGAGCCCGCGCCGAGCACGGCGACCCGGGTCACGGCCCCGCAGCTCTTGCGGGCCGCGAGCCCCGCGTGATCGTCCGCCGCATCGCCGATCACCCTACCGGCCGCCTCTCGCGTCGTCCGTAGACTCGCCGGGTGCGTGCCGTGCTCGTGCCCGTGAAATCGTTCAGCCGGGCCAAGCTTCGCCTCGCCGGCGTGCTCGATCCCGACGCCCGCTCCCGCCTGGCGAGGGAGCTCGGCGCGCGGGTCCTCCGGGCGGCGGACGGCCTCCCCCGCTACGTCGTCTGCGACGACGAGGAGGTGGCCGACTGGGCGGTCGCACAAGGGGCGCGGGTCCTCTGGACACCCGGCCGCGGGCTCTCCGGCGCCGTCGGGGCAGCCGTGCGCCATCTCGGCGGGCGCGGCGTCGACCTCGCGGTCGTCGCCCACGCCGACCTCCCCCTCGTCGCCTCGCTCGGCGGATTCGGCACGCCGGGCATGGTGACCCTCGCGCCCGACCTCCGCCTCGACGGGACGAACGTCGCCGCCGTGCCCGCCCGGTCGGGGTTCCGCTTCGCCTACGGCCCGGGATCCTTCCAGCGTCACCGCGAGGAGGCGGGGCGCCTCGGCCTTTCGTGCCGCGTCGTGCACGACTGGCGCCTGGCCGCCGACGTCGACCACCCGGCGGACCTGAGCCTCCTACAGTGATGGACCCCGCGTCCCGAGAGGAGAAAGAGCGACGGTGACCACGACGAACCTCGAGACACCGGGGCGCGCCCTCGCCGTCGGGGCGCACCCCGACGACATCGAGTTCGGCTGCGGCGGGACGCTGGCGAAGTGGGCCGCCGCCGGGTGCGAGATCTTCCACCTCGTCTGCACCGACGGCTCGCGCGGCACCTGGGACCCCGGCCAGGATCCCGCCGAGCTCGTCAGCCTCCGCCAGCAAGAGCAGCGCGCCGCATCGCTGGCGCTCGGCGGCAAGGGCGAGGTCGTCTTCCTCGGCTGGCCAGACGGGGAGCTCGAGGCCGGGCTGCGCCAGCGCTGGCAGATCGCGGCGGCCATCCGCAGGCTGCGCCCCGACGTCGTGCTCGGCCACGACCCCTGGAAGCGCTACCGCCTCCACCCCGATCACCGCAATGCCGGCTTCTTGCTGACCGATGGCGTCGTCGCGGCCCGTGACCCGTTGTTCTTCCCCGAGACCGACGCGCCTGCGCACCGACCGGGTTCGATGCTGCTGTTCGAGGCCGACGAGGCCGACCACGTCGAGGACGTCACGGACTGGGTCGACGCGAAGCTCGCGGCGTTGCTCGAGCATCGAAGCCAGCTCCGCTCGACGATGCACATCAGCGACGGGTCGCAGGGCGGGTCGGAGGCACGGCGGGAGCGCGAAGCCTTCGAGGGGCGCGAGCGGACACGGATGAGCGATGCAGGCGCCCCGCACGGTTTCGGCGCCGGGGAGGCCTTCAAGCTGATCGAGCGCCTGTGAGCGGGACCTTCCGCCAGGCGGGATGAGCACCCTCGGCCCACGTCCAACCGGGGACGTCGACGGCCCCGGCCGCCATGCGACCGGGGCCGTCCTCATGCCCGTGCTGCAGCGCTTCTGCGCTGCGCCGTGCCGTAGGGCGAGCGGCTAGCGGCGCTTCTTCGCAGCGGTCTTCTTCGCCACGGCCTTCTTCGCCACGGCCTTCTTGGCCGGAGCCGCCTTCTTGGCAGGAGCGGCCTTCTTGGCCGGAGCCGCCTTCTTGGCAGGAGCGGCCTTCTTCGCCGCCACCTTGCGGGCCGGAGCCGCCTTCGTCGCCGTGGTCGCGAGCGGCGTCGGCTTGCCGAGGGCGCCACGCGAGTTCAGGTCGGCCTTCAGCTTCACCCCCGGCGTGAAGCCGATCCCCTTCGACGCCTTGATGCGAACGGGCGCGCCCGTCTGCGGGTTGCGGCCGCGACGTGCCTGGCGCTCGCGGAGCTTGAATGTGCCAAATCCGGTGATCCGAACGGGGTTGCCCGAGCGAACGCCCGAAGTCACCTCGTAGACGATCGCGTCGAGCGCGGCTTCCGCCTGCTGGCGCGTCAGACCGGTATCTCCACTCACCGCTTCGATGAGCTCGGTTCTGTTCACGGCATCTCCTTGTGTTGGTGCAGAAGTCCACGCCATACAAGAGGATTCACGGCTGAAATGCAAGCAATGTCGATGCTGCACCCATTTCTGCCATGCAACGGCGGCCTCTGGCATTGGCTGCAGCGCGTTAGATCGAATCGCGCTGGATCTTCATCTTCCAATGAATTCAAGCATTATCTTTCCCCCGGCGGGCGGCCGACCGCAGCGCAGCGCGGTAGGGCGAGCGGGAGCGGCCGCTGGCAGAACAGAACGCACGCACGGCTCCAGAACCCCCACCGTCGACCCGCTCGCGCTCCTCGTCGCGTTCTCGCGGGCGCGCGGGCACGGCATCTATCTCGGTCACGGCTCGGCCGGCGCGGTCCATGCGCCGCCCGAGAACGGTGCGCTCGTCCTCGGCCCGCCGCGGGCGGGCAAGACGAGCGGCGTGGTCGTGCCGAACGTGCTCGGCGCCGACGGAAGCGTCGTGGCCGTGTCGACCAAGCGCGACGTGATGGAGGTGACCGCGGCGGCGCGGCGGCGCCTCGGTCGCTGCCTCCTCTACGACCCGAGCGGCACGCTCGCGGCCCCGCCGGGCGTCGAGCGGGTCGGCTGGTCGCCGGTCGCGTCCGCGAGGGACTGGAACGCCGCCGTGCTCACCGCCGAGGCGATGGTCGGCGCCGCGCGCCCGGGCGGCGACCGGGGCGAGGCGTCGCATTGGAGCGAGCGTGCAGCGGCCCTCCTCGCCGCGATGCTGCACGGCGCGGCGCTCGCCGACGCCTCGGTCGGCGACCTCGTCGCCGCGGTGAACCGGCGCGAGCCGGAGCGCTTCCTCGGCGTCCTCGCCAGAGGTGGCGCCGACCTGGCGCTCGACCTGCTGACCGGGATCCTCGCAACGGACGGCCGGGAGCTGAGCGGGATCTGGTCGACCGTGTCGGGGGTCCTCGGCGCGTACCGCACCTCCGAGGCGCTCGCGAGCAGCGAGGCGCCGGTGCTTGACGCCCGCTCGCTCGTCGCCGAGCGCACCACCTTGTACGTCGCCGCTCCCGGCGAGCACCAGCGCCAGGCGGGCGCGCTCGTCGCCGGGATCGTCCGCGACGTGCGCAACGCCGCGTACGCGATGGACGCCGAGCGCCGAGGTCAGGCCGTCGGTGCCGAGCGCGCCGGACCGGGAGGGGGGTCCGCGCCGGTCCTGCTGGTCCTCGACGAGCTGGCGAACATCGCGCCCCTGCACGACCTGCCTTCGCTCGTCGCCGAAGGCGCGAGCCAGGGCGTGCTGACCCTGGCCTGCCTGCAGGACCTGACCCAGGCGCGGGGACGGTGGGGCGCCGCGGCAGACGGCTTCTTGTCGCTGTTCGGCGCCAAGCTCGTCCTGCCGGGGCTCGGGGACACGCGCACCCTCGAGGCCATCTCTGTGCTCGCCGGCGAGCGTGAGGTCCCGGCGCTCTCCCGCACCGTGGACCGCGGCAGGAGCCTGATCCCCCGCCGGGTGTCACGCACCACCTCCACCCGGCGGGAGCGGCGCCTGCCTCCCGACGCGATCGCCGCCGCTCCGGCCGGCACCGCGCTCCTGCTCCTCGGCGCCCGGCCAGCTCGCGTCGAGATCACGCCGTACTTCGCGTACTCGCCGTGGCGCGAGGCGCTCGCCCCGACCGGCGTCTCCGGCCCGCACCGAGAGCTCGGGGGAGCGAGCGACGCGCCTCGGCAGGTTCCGCTCCCGACCGGGCGTTCCGCCCGGCGTGCCCGACCGGGGCGGGAACTGGACGGGCGCGGCCGGGACCGCGGCGGCCTCGGCCGCTGAGGCCGCCGGGACGGGCCGGCGGCTCAGCCGATCCCGAATCCGCGCTCGGGCGACCGTCGGAGGGCGCGCGACGGGCGCGCCGGTCCGAGCGCCGCGTCCGGGCGCTGCGACGCGTCGAGCGTGCCGGCGCGACGGCGCCACTCGGCCCGCTCGGCGAGGGCGGGCGGCGGGCGGCCGATCGCCCTGACGACCTGGCGCGCCGCGGCCTGCTCGGCGGCGAGACCGACGCGCTCAGCGAGGTCGCGGCGCCCGGCCCTCACCGCCACGTGCACCCGCTGGGAGTCGGGCACCCTCGAAAGCCGCCGGCCGAGGAGTCGTGCCCCGCCGAGCACGAACAGCCGCGTGCCGGGCGCCCGCTCGAGGACGGCGTCGAGCTCGGCCACGGCCACGGCGAGCGGGAGCTCGCCGTCCGGGGGCGTCCGGCCGGCCACACGGGCGCTTGGCACGTCCGGCGGCGCGTCCACGCGGGCGTCCACGCGCGGTGGCGCCTCGTCGGCGGCGGCCACGCGGGCGAGCCAGGTGGCCCCACCCCGATCGGCGGTGACGATCACGGCGTCCTCGCCGCCGAGCCTGGCCGTGCGCGCCCGGGCGATGAGCTCGCCGACGGCAGCCGGAAGGCCTTCGGCGAGGACCACCTCGACGTCGCCGACGCGGTGGGCCTCGGTTCCGGCTTCCCGGTACGACGGCGTGCCCGCCTTCGTCCGCTGAGGTTCGGCCGCAAGCTGACGCAGGGCATCGCGAAGGCGCGGCGAAGCCCCGGGGCCCCATGCGCTCGCCGCCTCTCCCGCCGAGACGACGAGGACGAGGTGGGCGCGGCGGCGCCCCGCCTCGAGCGCGAGCGCCTCGAGCGAGCGGGGCGCCAGGCGATCGGCGTCGAGGACGACCGCGACGGCGTCGAGCGGAAGCGGCCCGGCGCGGGCGAGCGAGGCGCACTCGATGCCCGTCGTCGCCTCCAGGTGCGCCGCACGACGCTCGTCGGCGGCGAGGCCGAGGACCGTCATCCCGGCGCCCCGCATGCCGGCGGCGCGCTCGCCGAGCGCCGCGAGCGCTGCGAAGGGCGCCCCTGCGGCGGCGCCGACGACGGCCGGGCCATCGGGACCCGTCAGCAGCCGGAGGAGCCGCTCCTCCCGCTCGATCGTCTCGACGGTGGCGTACAGGGCCTCGGCATGGCCGGCCGGGAACGGGGCGTTCCTGCCACCACCGAGGCGGCGCGGTACGCCGGTCGCGACGGACCGGACGAGGGCGACGTCGGCGAGCAGCGCGTCGACGGCACCCTCGAGCGCCGCCGCCGGTGCACCCTCGGGCAGGGCGCGCGACGCCGCCCGCACCAGCTGGCGCCGGGTGAACGGGCCCGGCAGGGCCGCCACGGCTCGCTCCAGTGCCCCGGGTGGGGGGCCTGCCGGCGCTCGGGCGGCGGCGGGAGGCGCCGACGCCCCGTCGCTCCCGAGGCCGGCGAGGCGCCCGTCGGACACGCCGAGGTCGTAGGCGCGCTCGCGCCAGCGTTCGACGAGCACGTCGTAGCGCACGGTGAGGTCCTTGGGCGGGCGGGTGCGCTCGGCCGCGTGGCGCGCGGCGAGCGGGCCCGAGCGGCCCGACGCCGCCAGCTCGGCCGCGATCGCGGCGCTCCTGCGGGAGAACGCGCGGAGCACCTCGGGCGGCAGCCCGACGATGTCGGCCACGCCGCGGGTGGAGCGCCAGGCGACCCCCAGCCGGCGCGTCAGCTCGTAGCGGAGCTGGAGCTCGTAGAGTGCGCGGGCCGTCGAGACGTGGCAGTACAGGGCCCGGGCGTCGAGCGCCGACCACCGCCCGTCGGGGCCGGCCGCGAGGTTCGCAACGAGAACGTGGCTGTGCAGGTGGGGATCAGGGGCACGGCTGGTGCGGTGCACGAACGCCGCGCCGACCAGCCCGTCGGCGGCCAGGCTGGCGCGCTCGCGGCCCACCTGGCGCCGGACCCGTGCGGCGTCGCGCTCGAGGTGGTCGAGCGCCGCCTGCATGCTCGCCTCGTGGCCGGCGCGGGCCTCGGCCGCGGCGTCGCCCGGACCGAGGGCGTGCAGGATGCTCACCGACTTCGGCGTCGAGAACGTGCAGTCGAAGGCCGTGACCTGAACGCGGCCGTGGGCGGCGTCGAGCAGCTCGCCCGTCACGGGGTGGACGCCGCGCAGCACCGCCCGCAGACCGGGGGCCTCGACGGCCGAGCCGGCGAGCCCCAACGCGGCGGCGCCGCGCCCGACCCAGGCGCCTTCCGGCTCGACGAGGCCGGGAGGCTCGTCCCCACCGGCCGCCACCGTCGACAGGTAGTAAGCCTCGCGGCCGCGGAGGACCTTTGCCACGCTGAGCACCGGCCGAAGCTACGAAGCGCCGCTCTCAGCGCACCTACCGGCGGTGACCGAGCCGGCCCGTCCCGGTGGCGCGCCGCCGGGCGCGCGCAGCAGGAGGCCCGTCGCGCGCCGCTAGCCGGACGCCCCGACCTCGGTTCGGTAGCGGACGAGCGCCCGTCGGGCGGCACTCTCGCCCGCCTTCGCGAGCCCGGGGGGCGAGAGCACCTCGACATCGGGGCCGAGCCTCAGCAGCAGCAGGCCGAACCAGTGCTCGTCGGCGACCTCCACCGGGACCACCGCCCGCCCGTCGGCAAGGCGCTCGGCCGGACCCGCGGCGACACGCTCCACGAGCGCCTGGAGGCGCTCGGGCAGCGCCACACGGGCGAGGCGGGTGCCGGGGCCGCCGGCGAAGGCGCGGAGGCCTCCGAGCTCTTCAGGCGGGGTTCTCGGCGAGAAGGGTGTGCCGAGCGGCCGGACCGCCCGGACGCGCTCCACCTGGAAGCGCCGCCACCCGTCGGCGAGGTGGCAGTAGGCGTCGAGGTAGAAGCGTCCCTCGCGCGCGGCCACGGCGTGCGGCTCGACGACGCGGGTCGTCTCGTCGCCCCGCTTGCCCCCGAGATAGTCGATCTCGACGAGCTCGTGGTCGGCCGCCGCCCGCCGGAGCACCTCGAGGTGCTCGGTCTGTTCGGCGGTGTCGAGCTCGACGCGCAGCCGGTCCTCGCCGAGCGCCGCCTCGAGCTTGGCGAGCGCGGAGCCGAGCGGGCCGTCGGGATCTGCTCCGGGCACCGCCATGAGCGCGCGTGCCGCGGCCGCGACGGCGAAGCCTTCGTCCGGGGAGAGGCGCGCCGGGCGACGCAGCGCCTCCAGGCCGTAGGCGACGACGCGCTCGTCATCGAGGACGAGCTCGAGGAGCTGGTCCGGCGTGTACGGCGGCAGCCCGCAGCAGGCCGCCAGCTCGAGCTCGGCGACGAGTGCCCGCTCGTCCATCGAGAAACGCTCGGACAGCTCCGCGATCGTCGCCTCGCCGACGCCCGCCAGGTAGGCGAGGATGGCGAGGAGCCTGCGCAGCCGCCCTCCGGCGTCGAGGGGCTCCGTCACGGCGTCTCCGACGGCCCTGCGGCCTCCTGGGGCTGCGCGGCGGCCCTTAGGCGCTCGACGACGAGGGAGCGCAGCCTCGTCGGCTCCACCAGCTCGACGGCGTCGCCGTTGCCAACGACCCAGGAGACGAAAGCCTCCTCGTCCCCGACGCGAAAGCGCAGCCGGACCGACCCGTCCGGGTCGCGCCGGACGACCGCGGCGTCCCCCGCGAGGGCGATCGCGCTGCGGGCCTCGCGCACGTCGACGTCGACGAGCACCTCGGCGGCGTCCCCCGACCCGTCGACCCCGCGGGCGTCACCGGCGCCGGCCGGACCCGGCGCCCACGGCGCGAAGCGCAGCTCGGCCGCCGCGTCGAAGTCGGGGGGCGGCTCGTAGGCGCCCGGATCCCCGAGCTGTGGCTCGTCCTCCAGCCGGTCGACCCGGAACGTGCGCAGCTCCCCGCGCTCGCCGGCGTGCTCGTCGCGACCGACGAAGTACCACGCGCCACGGCGGAACACCAGGCCGTACCCCTCGACGGCCCGCCGCCGGCCCCGGTAGGCGAACGACACGACGGCACGGGTGCGCACGGCCTGCTGGAGCGCGCCGAGCGCCGGCAGCGCCGGCAGCACCGCGACCGGCGGGAGGTCCGGCATCGCCGGAGGCCCGAGCTTGGCGAGCGCGCTCCGCCCGACGCCTCCCTCCAGTCGGACCGCCGCGAGCGCGAACGCGAGCGCCTCCTGCTCCTCGGTGGACAGCCCCAGGTCCGGTAGGTAGTACTGCTCCGGTAAGATGCGGTAGCCGACCTGCTCCTCGCCGTCGATCCGTTCGACGGCGACGGGGATCCCTTCTTCGCGCAGCGTGCGCTTATCGCGCTCGAAGGCTTGGCGAAGGGCGCCGGGCTCGGACGGATAGCCTGCGACGGCAACGCCGATCTCGCGTAGCGAGAGCGGGCGCGGCGTGTCCAGCAGGGCAAGGAACAAGTTGGTGATCCGCTCGAGCCTGCTCGGCCGCGACGCCATCGCGAGCAATCTAAGCGGCGCCGGCACGGCCGACATACCCCTGGCACGCCAGGGAGCCCCGAACGGCGGGCGGGCGCCGTCCACCGGGCGGCCTCGCCCGGGCCGCGCGGGCGCCAGGACCGCCGGCGTGCCGGGCGGCGACGAAGCGAAGCACAGGAGAACGAACGAGATGCCGACGAGAGACGAGCTGAGGAACGTGGCCATCATCGCCCACGTCGATCACGGCAAGACCACGCTCGTCGACGCGATGCTGCGCCAGGCCGGGACCTTCCACGCCCGCGAAGAGGTGCCGGACCGGGTGCTCGACTCGATGGACCTCGAACGGGAGAAGGGCATCACGATCCTCGCGAAGCAGGCCGCCTTCCGTTTCGGCGACCGCAGGCTGAACATCGTCGACACGCCGGGCCACGCCGACTTCGGCGGCGAGGTGGAGCGGGCCCTCGCGATGGTCGACGGGGCGATGCTGCTCGTGGACGCCGCGGAGGGCCCTCGCCCTCAGACCCGCTTCGTGCTGCGCAAGGCGTTCGAGGCCGGCTTGCCCGTGATCCCGGTCATCAACAAGGTCGACCGCGCCGACGCGCGGATCGCGGAGGTCATCGACGAGACGCTCGAGCTCTTCTTCGACCTCGACGCGCCCGAGTCCCAGCTCGACATCCCCTTCCTCTTCGGCAGCGCCCGGGACGGCTGGGTGCACGCCGAGCAGCCCTCCGGCACCGTCGCGTCCGCCCCCGAGGGCGGCAGCCTGGCGCCGCTCGTGGAGGCGCTCTTCGAGTACCTCCCGGCGCCGAGCTACACCGAGGGCCGGCCCCTCCAGGCGCTCGTGACGAACCTGGACGCCTCGCCCTACCTCGGCCGGCTCGCCCTCTGCCGGGTCGTCGAGGGGACCATCCGTCGTGGCCAGCAGCTTGCGTGGTGCCGCCGCGACGGGTCGGTCGAGCGCGCCCGCTGCGTCGAGCTCCTCGTCGCCGAGGGCCTCGAGCGGGTGGCGACCGAAGAGGCCGGCCCGGGCGAGCTCGTCGCGGTGGCCGGGATCGACGAGATCACCGTCGGCGAGACCCTGGCCGACGCGGTGGACCCGGTCGCGCTCCCGGTGCTCCACGTCGACGAGCCGAGCCTGTCGATGACCATCGGGATCAACACCGCCCCGCTCGCCGGGCGTGAGGGCACGAAGCTGACCGCTCGCCAGCTGCGCGGCCGGCTCGACGCCGAGGTGCTCGGCAACGTCGCCATCCGGGTGCTGCCGACGGGCCGCGCCGACACCTTCGAGGTACAAGGGCGCGGTGAGCTGGCCCTCGCCGTCCTCGTCGAGATGATGCGGCGCGAGGGCTTCGAGCTCACCGTCGGCAAGCCGGAGGTGCTGACGAGGACCATCGACGGGGTGCTTTGCGAGCCGATCGAGCGCCTCTCGATCGAGGTGCCCGAGGAGCACCTCGGCACGGTCACCCAGCTGCTCGCGAAGCGCAAGGCCCGGGTCGAGAAGATCATCCACCACGGCACCGGCTGGGTCCGGCTGGAGCACGTCGTGCCGGCACGGGGCCTGATCGGCGTGCGCGGCGAGCTGCTCACCCAGACCCGAGGCACCGCCCAGCTCCACCACGCCTTCGAGCGCTACGAGGTCTGGCAGGGCGAGATCCGGACGCGCTCGACGGGGAGCATGGTCGCCGACCGCTCGGGCCTGACGACGGCGTACGCACTCTCGGCGCTCGGCGAGCGCGGGACGATGTTCATCGGCCCGGGCGAAGAGGTCTACGAGGGCATGATCGTCGGCGAGAGCTCGCGCACCGAGGACATGGACGTCAACCCGACCAAAGAGAAGAAGCTCACGAACATGCGGTCGTCCACCGCGGACGAGCTCGTGCGGCTCACCCCCCACCGCCAGCTCACCTTGGAGCAGGCGCTCGAGCACGCCGACGAGAGCGAGTGCGTGGAGGTCACCCCGAACAGCGTGCGCCTGCGCAAGGTCGTGCTCGCGCAGTCCGACCGGGCGCGCAGCCGCTCAAGGGAGCGACGGGCCGCCGAGTCCTGAGCGCCGGCACCAGGGCCGCGCTACGCGGTCGGGGCTCGTCAGCGCACGACGGGGAAGAGCCGGGTGAAGCGGACGGGCGCGTGCTGGAGCACGATCGTCGCGATGACCCGCTCGCCGGTGACGCTCACGACCACGACCGCGTAGCGTCCGTGCGGCGAGTCGACGGACCATCCGGCCTCCACGTACTGGCTCGTGAAGCTGCCCGTGTAGGCGACGACGCATACCCCTTCGCGGGACTTCGTGACGGCCGGCGGCACGTCGACCAGCTGCGGGCGGCTCCGTTCGAGCGCCCGGGCGAGCTCGGCGACGCTCAGGTAGCGCACGCCCGCGTACCGGCCCTCGTGGTGCACCGCGGCGCTCGCTCTCGCGAGGACCCGAAAGCACGGGCTCTCGCTCGGACCGAGGGCGTTTCGCGGCGAGGTGCACGCCCCGAGGAGGATCCCGCCGGCGCCGGCGGTGATCGCCAGCGCGAGTGCGCCGAGGGGTCCGCCCCGCCGGAGCCCGGAGCGGCGCGCACGCGGCCTCATCCGCCGATCGCCTCCGGCTCGGATGAATCGGACGTGAGCCCGCCGAAGCGGACGCCGCCGGGGGCCTGGAGGCGCGCGTCCCCAGACGCCGCGGGCGGCGGTGCCCCTGCGGCGGATGCGACCACGATCGCCGGACCGAGCAGGGGCGGCACCTGACCCGCGGCTGCCGCCGCCTTGCGGTCGGCGTACCGGTTCGTCAGGGTGATCCCGGCCCAGGTCAGCCAGCCGACGGGCAGGTAGCCCCAGAAGCTGATGATCCGGTAGACGAGCACGGCCGCCACCGTCGAGAGCTCCGCGCCGCCGAAGGCGACGAGCGCGATGGTGAGGCTGCCCTCCACGACGCCGAGCCCCCCCGGGGTGATCGGCAGGTTCGCGGCGAGCTGGCCGGCGCCGTAGGCGAGGAGCAGCCCCCTCCAGGGGACCGGCGCGCCGATGGCGAGGAAGCTGCACACGAGGCAGGCGCAGTCGAACACCCAGTTGCCGAGCCCGGCCGCCAGCGTCGCCACCATGTCGCGCCAGCCGATGCGCACCGAGGTCAGCCGCGAGAGGAGCTCCTCGACGATCTCCACGCCGTGCCGGCGCGGCCGGCCGGTCAGCCGGCGACAGAGCTGCAGCGCGGCGATCGCGACGCGCGCCAGCCAGCGGCGCTGCCAGACCACCGCGTCGGCCACCACCGTGACGGCGAGCACCCCGAGGATCACGCCGACGAGGTCGTAGGTCGCGCTCTCGCGCGCCGCGACGACCACACCGGCGGTCGCGACGAGACCGAGCCCGAGCGCCGCGCACATCAGCGTCGCGAGCAGGGTCCACCCGGCGAGCGCGTCGTCGGCTCCCCGCCGCCGGTACTGGCGGAAGGCGTAGATGCTCGAGACGGCCGGTCCGGCGGGGACCGAGTTGGCGATGGCCCCCGCCGCAAGGCTGAGCGCCGTCATGAACGGCAGCCCCACCTTGACGTCGCCACAGCCCAGCAGGCGACGTTGCAGGGCTCCGAAGCACGCGAACGAGGCGACCTCGGAGCCGATGCCGACGAGCACCCAGCCGATGCGCAGGTGGGCGAGCTCGTTCGAGGCGCCCACGAGCTCGTCCCGCTGACCGTTTAGGACCAGGAAGGCCAACGCGGCGAGACCGAGGCCCAGCGCGAAACGACCGACGCGCCACCACCTGGAGCGCCATAAGCGACCGCCTGCCGCGATCGAAGACACGGCGCAGCGTACCGTCGCCGAGGGTCAACTGATCGTCACCCGACCGCAACATGGGCAGGATCCCCGGGTCGGGCGCGGCCCGCACGACGCGACCGGTCGACCGGCCGCGCGGCACCGTCGGTAAGCTCCACGCATCTAGTCAGGAGCCGGGGGCGGGAGCTCGGGATTCCTGCCCGCATGTCCGGGGTAACGACGCGGGGGTGGGAATGACGCACCGGAACCGCTCGGTGGCGGAGGAGATCCGCGGCTTCGTCGCCGCGTTGATCGGCGACGCGCCGCCGGTCGGCCTGCGCTTCTGGGACGGCAGCACCCTCGGTCCGACCGACGGCGACGCCGTCCTCGTGCTGCGCTCGCCGCTCGCCCTGCGCTATCTGCTCTGGTCGCCCGGTGAGCTCGGCCTGGCCCGGGCGTTCGTCAGCGGCGAGCTCGAGCTCGAAGGCGACATCTACGCCGCGCTCGGGCTTCGCGAGCAGCTGGGCGGCTCGGGGGGCGACGTCCACGTCCGGGTCGGCGGCACCGAGCGGCTCAGGCTGGCCGCAGCGACCCGGCGCCTCGGCGCGCTCGGCCCGCCGCCCCCGCCCCCTCCCGAGGAGGTGCGCCTCGCCGGCGGCCGCCACTCAAAGGCGCGTGACGCAGCGGCGATCTCGCACCACTACGACATCTCGAACGACTTCTACCGCCTCGTGCTCGGCGAGACGATGACGTACTCGTGCGCCCTGTTCCGGTCGGAGCGCATGTCGCTCGACGACGCCCAGCGGGCGAAGTACGACCTCATCTGCCGCAAGCTCGGGCTCGCGCCCGGCATGCGCCTCCTCGACGTCGGATGCGGCTGGGGCGGGATGGTCCTCCACGCCGCCGAGCACTACGGCGTCCGGGCCGTCGGCGTCACCATCTCGAGGCAACAGGCCCGGCTCGCCGCCGAGCGCATCGCCGCCGCCGGCCTCACCGACCAGGTGGAGATCCGCGTCCAGGACTACCGTGACGTCGGCGACGGGCCCTATGACGCCATCTCGTCGATCGGGATGTTCGAGCACGTCGGGCTCGACCGCCTGGGCGAGTACTTCGGGGCCTTGCGGTCCCTCATGCGTGAGGAGGGGCGCGTCCTGAACCACGCCATCTCGCGCCCGCCCGGCCAGGAAGGACGCGCCGCCTTCAAGCGGAGGTCGTTCATCGAGCGCTACGTGTTCCCCGACGGCGAGCTCCACGAGGTGGGCTCGGTGGTGAGCGCCATGCAGGCCTGCGGCCTCGAGGCCCGCGACGTCGAGTGCCTGCGCGAGCACTACGCGACGACGCTGCGTCGCTGGGTCGCCAACCTCGAGGCCAACTGGGACGAGGCGCTCGCCCTGGTCGGTCCGGGGCGGGCACGAGTCTGGCAGCTCTACATGGCGGCCTCGGCGCTGAACTTCGCCGCCAACCGGACGAGCATCCACCAGGTGCTCGCCGTGCGGGCGCGCCAGGACGGCGCGAGCGGCATGCCGCCGACGCGCGAGGAGCTCCTCGGCCTGGCGCGAAGCGATCGGGAGTCCTTCGCCGACTGAGACGTCCGCACTCCGCCCGCAGCGCGCGGCGGCGCGTCAGGTCGTCGATGGCGCCGGCGTGGAGGTCGTCTTGGGGCCCGTCGTGGGCGGGGCCGTCGTGGGCGGGGCCGTCGTGGGCGGCAGGGACGACGGCACCGTCGTTGACGCCGCGCCGGAGGTCGACGTGCTCGTCGGTGCCGTCGTTCCACCTGGCGGCAGGGAGCTCGCGGTCGTGGGCGGCACCGCGGCCGGGCGCCGCGGCCGCCTGACGACCCGGGCGACGGCGAACCAGTCCGAGCGCAACCCGAGCGCCGCGGCGAAGGTGTCGCCGCTCACGGTCCGCGAGCCGCGCTCGCCGGTGACGATCACCTCCAAGGCCCGCCCACCGAGCGAGCCGCGCCGGTTGCGGACGGCGACCCGAAGGCCGAGCACGGGGCCGACGGCGCGGAAGCGGCGCGCGACAGCCGCCGCGGGAACGGCCACCCGCCAGGTGTGGTTCGGGTTGCACTCGAGCGGCTGGTCGCGCGCGACGCAGGCGTCACCGAGGTCCGGTACCGCCGGGAAGCTGCCGGGCGCCGACCACCCGCCGGTCGAGGCCGAGTACCGGGCCGAGATGATGCCGGCAGAGGACGCCGCGACGCGGACCTCGCCGGTGGTGTCGGCGACGGCGGCGTCGGTGACGGGCTGCTCGTACCCCGCGCCGACGTAGGCCTGGCAGTAGGACGAGTCGCAGATGTCCGCGTAGCCGTTCCAACCGCCGGCTGCGCCGTAGGCGAGCGCGTAGGAGCGCGCCGCCACTGCCTGGGCCTCGAGCGACTGGAAGCCCCACGGCTCCCCCTGGGGGGATCCTTGGGCGGCGCCCGCAAGGCCCCACGCGGCCGACTCCTCAGCTGGCACCACGCCGTCGAGGTAGGACTCGAGGGAGACGAGGTTGAGGGTCCGTTCGAAGCCGCCCAGGTCGTAGGCCTGCACGAGACCCCGGAGCGCCTCATCGACCCCGTCGTGGCGACAGAGCGTGAGCAGCTGGCCGAGCGGCGCCGTCGGGCTCGCGGTCGCCGGCTCGATCACGGGGTCGACGAGACCCGTGGCCACGGGGGCAGCGGTGGCGACCGCTCGGCGCGCGGCGGTGCACGACGCCCCCTCCCACACGCTCCAGGTGCCGTCGGAGCCGAGTCGGAGGTCGACCGCGGTGCCTGCTTGGACTTGCACGCTCGCCCCCGGCGTCACCGCCGCGGGTGTCGCCGGCGCGGTCGAGCTCGGCGCCGGAAAGCTCGTGGCGGTCGAACTGGAGGTGGTCGACGAGGACGGGCTCGACGTCGTCGTGGAGCCGGCGGGCGGGGCCGCCGTGGTCGGCGTCGAGGTGGCTGACGTCATCGAGCTCGCTGGCGGGGCCGCCGTGGTCGGCGCCGAGGTGGCTGACGTCGCCGCGGTGGCCGTCACCGGCGTGGGCGCGGCGCCCGGGAGCGACCCGACGACGGTGAAGCCGGCGGCGGAGGTGACGACGGGGTCGTAGCCGCCGTTCGTCTTGAGGTTCAGGTTCTCCAGGATCACGACCCGCAAGGTCGGGTCGACGGGCTGGCCGAGGGCGGCCAGCTGCGCCTCGGAGGTCCCGCCGTAGAAGTGGTCGAGGATCCGCTCGTAGCCGAAGTGGTAGCGGACGGCGTAGCCGAACGCCCCCCACTGGCCCATGCCGATCCCGGGCCCCCAACCGTGTCCGACCAGGTCGAGGGTGGCGACCGGGGCCGCCGAGACGGCGTGGCGGGGCGCGCCGCGACTGGGCGCGCCCGACGCCGGCAGCGCGGCCGGGACCGCGACGGCCGATGCCGCGACGGCGCTCAGCGCCAGCCGGCGCGCCGCGTTGTGACGGAGGTGGCTGGAGTGATTGACGGGGTCAATGTTAGGCGTGAGGTTCTAACGACCGGTCGACAACGAAGGTCAAGCCAGCGCCAGCGCCTCCTCGATGGCGGCGCGGAACGCCGCACGGGCGTTGCCGAGCGTGTATCGCGCCGCCTGGGCGGCACCGGTCTCGACCAGCGTCGCCCGGGCGGGCGGGTCCGACAGGAGCTGGTGGACCGCCGCGGCGACGAGGACCGGGTCCTTCGAGGGCAGGAGCAGGCCGCCGTGCCCCACCGTCTCGGGCACCGCCGCCGTGGCATAGGCGACGACCGGCACTCGCCGGTGCATCGCCTCCACGATCGGGGCGCAAAAGCCCTCGTGGTCCGAGCAGCAGACGAAGACGTCGGCGGTGTCGTAGTGGGCGGCGAGCACGGCCGTCGGCACGGACCCGGTGATCTCGACAGCGTCGGCGAGCCCGAGCGCCCGGCAGAATCGCCGCAGGGCGTCGAGATAGGCGCTGCCCATCTCGCGCCCGACGAGGTGCAGGCGCGCGTCGGCGTCGTAGGCGCGCCGGTAGCAGGCCAACGCCTTCACGACGTCGTGCTGGGCCTTGTGCGGCGCGACCTGGCCGACGAAGAGCCAGTCGGCACCGCCCGCCTGCTTCGCCGCTCCAAGCCGGGCGAGCGTCGCCCCGTCGGGGCGGGCCTCGAAGTTCCCCGCGTCGACCAGGACCGGGACGACCCGGGCGAGCGCGTAGCCGGCCTCCGTCAGCTCGCCGGCGTTGAAGCCCGAGTCGGCGAAGGCGTAGAAGACGAGCGGGGCGAGCTCGGCGAGCTGCTTGCGGCCGAGCCTCGTCTCGTCGCCGAGCGGCGGCAGCCACCGCTCGACGAGCCTCGCAGGCGTGATGTTGTGGTAGTCGAGCAGCTTGCGGCCGGGGTGGCGGGCGAAGACGTCCGCGGCGGGGCTACCGATCGAAGCCTGGTAGAGCACCCACCGGCTGGCGTCGAACGCGCGCGGCAGCTCGTCGATCGGCCGGACACGGCCGTCGCAGCCGGGGCCGATGATCCGGGCGTAGACCTCCGAGTCGAAGCCGAGCTCGCGCAGCAGCCGTTGTGCCTCGAAGGTGTGGTTGCTCACGGCGTCGTGCTCGACGATCGCCGGGATGACCTGGTCGATGCCGGCCGGGCGCGTCACGCCTGGCCGGTGCGAGCGAACCATCGCTCGGCGAGCCGCCGGAGCAGCCGGTCCGTGCGGGCGCCCGCCCTGCGCAGCAGGGGCCTCGCCGGCGCAGGGACGACACGTCGGGCGATCCTTCTCGCCACGGCGGAGCGCTCGGCGAACGCCGGGACCTTGAGCGCCCGCTCGGCCGCCTGTTCGAAGCGGTGGTCCAGCTCGGCGAGGAACTCCGGCGGCACGGTCCCCTGCGCTCGCAGCCGCGACGCCTCGTCCACGGCCGATCGGACAAGGGTGTCCGCGTCGGCGGTGCCGCTCACGGCCAGGTGCCGGGCGGCGTGAGCTCGACGCGCATCGGCAGGCCGACGATCCCGACGGCGCGCCCGGGGTTCATCACCTCGAAGTGGCACGCCGGGTCGAGGATGTCGAGCACGACGCCGCCGGTGTCGCGCGCCTCGACCACGACGGCGAAGCGGCCGTCGAGCAGCGACATCGAGTCGAACCGGAACGTCACCGTGCCGTGGCCGGGGTCGAGCGCCATCTCCTCGATGGCGCTGCCGCCCGTGGAGGAGAACACGATCGCCTCGCGCTCGGTGACGAGCGAGATCTTGAACTGCACGCCGGCCATCGGCGTCGCGACGTCGAAGCCGACGTGGACGGCGATCGGCTCGCCCGTCTCAATGTACGGACGCTCCTCCTGGCGGGCGTACTCGACGGTGGCGCCGGAGATCTTCACCTGGCGGCGGCGCGGCGCGATCTCGACGGGCGCCGCTCCGGCCACGGCGGGCTCGGGCTCAGGCGGCGGGGCGAACCCGCTCTCGATGAGGCGCTCGCGAAAGGTCCTGATCGCCTCGCCGACCGGCGCCATCGTGACCATGTGGCCCCGGTCCAGGACGAGCACGGTGTTGCAGATGTCGCGCATCATGTCGGCCGAATGCGAGACGACGACGATCGTCCGGCCGTCGCGCTGGAACTGCTGGACGCGGTCGATGCACTTTTGCTGGAAGCGCTCGTCGCCGACCGCCAAGACCTCGTCGACGAGCAGGATGTCCGGCTCGACGCTGACCGCGACCGAGAAGCCCAGGCGCACGTACATCCCTGAGGAGTAGTACTTCACCTGGTTGTCGATGAACTGCTCGAGCTCGGCGAAGGCGACGATCTCGTCGAAGCGCCGGTCGATGTCACGACGCGACAGGCCGAGGAGCGAGCCGTTCAGGTAGATGTTGTCCCGGCCGGAGAGCTCGGGCTGGAAGCCTGCGCCGAGCTCCAGCATCGCGGCCAGCTGGCCCCGCACCACGACCTGGCCCGCGCTCGGCTGGAGGATCCCGGCGATGCACTTGAGCAGCGTCGACTTGCCCGAACCGTTCCGGCCGAGGATCCCGACCGTCTGGCCCGCGGCGATCTCGGCGGTGACCTCGCTCAGCGCCCAGAACTCCTCGAAGGGAACATGGCCGGCGTGGACGACCCGCTCCTTCAGCGAGGTGTACTTCTCGTGGTAGAGGCGGAAGCGCTTCGAGACCCCCTGGATCTCGATGGCGACACTCATACGGCGCTCACAGCTCCTCGGCGAAGTTCCCCTCGATGCGACCGAACACGACCATCGCGCCGAGGAACATGAGCACCGCGACGACGAAGACGCAGGCGAGCATGAAGACGTAGAAATGGTACGGGTAGTTGGCGAGCACTGGGAGCTTCGCGAGCTGGGTCCCGTACTGGATCGCCGGGTGGCCGTGATACATCACGGCCTTCGCCGTCGACTCGGCGACGACGGGGCTCACGTGGCCGTAGAGGGCCCGCTGGAAGCTGAGCAGGATTGGGACGATCGGGTCGGCGAGGTACAGCCGGGCGACCCAGAGCAGGTGGTGCTTGGTGAGCAGCCCGTACACGGTGTTGTAGCTGTAGATGATCGGAACGCCCCAGAACGCCGCCTGCAGGAGCACCGCGACGAGGTGCTCGACGTCGCGGTAGTAGACGTTCACGGCCGAGAGGTACACGGCGATGGCCGCGGTCAGGATCAGCAGATCGACGAGGGCGAACAACAGCACCGGCAGGTAGCTCCAGGCGGGCGCGTACTGGAAGCCGATCAGGAACAGGGCGAGCACGATCGACTGGAAGAAGAAGAAGACCGACGCCGTGCCGACCTGCGCGAGGGCGAGGATCTCGCGGGGGAAGGCCACCTTCTTCACGATGCCGGCGTTGGCGACGATCGAGGCCGACGAGCCCGGGAGGGCCGTGGCGATCAGGTTCCAGGCGATCAGCCCGGAGAACAGGAAGAGCGCGAAGGCCGGGATGGCGCTCTTTAGGAAGTACTTGAAGACCACGTAGTAGACCATGAGCACGATCGCCGGGTTCAGCATCGACCAGACGAAGCCGAGCACGCTGTTCTTGTACTTGACCTTCACCTCCTTTCGGACGAGGAAGACGAACAGCTCGCGGGCATGCCAGAGGTCGCTGATCCGGACCCGCAAGCTCACCCGCGAGGAGACGACCCGTGACGGCAGCTCGCGCTCGGCGCTGCGCGGCCCCGGCACGAAGCTGGCGGCACGCTCAGCCTGGGCGGCGGCGTCGTCCGCGCTGGTCAGGTCGATCTCGCTCACCGAACCCATGCGGACGTAGCCCTCCAATGGCGCCCGGGCGCGGCTAGCCCGAGATCGCGATGCCGAGCGGCCGGCGGACGCGCCGCTTCCGCACGCCCGTAGGGACCCCGCGACACGCCAAGCCCGGAATCCATCGTGCGGCATCCTAGCGGTGGGCCGCCTGGGGGAGGTTGCAGGGACACGGCGTCGTAGCATTGCCCGTCGAGACCGGGGCGCATGCCGCGGGGAACGAGCGAGGAGGCACGGTGTCCCGACCCGAAGGTCGCCACGTCCTGCGCCGCGCCAGAACGGCGGTGTCGCTGCCGGGACGGATCGTCGCGGTGGAGGACCGCTGCGTCGCCCTCGAGACGCACGTCGTCGCCAAGCTCGACGAGATGCGCAGCGAGCTGGCCGAGATCCGCATCCTCCTCAACCAGCGCCTGGACGCCGAGGCCGACGCGACGGAGCTGGTCGGGCGACTCTTGCGCTCGAGCGAGGCTCGGCTCGACGCGCTCGAGGCGACGGCCGGGCTCGCCCCCCGGGCGGGCGGCGGCGCCGTCGCCCGCGCGACGGGCGCCCCCGCGCCCGACGCCGTCGGCTGAGCATGGCCCGCGCGGCCGGCGCAGCCCGCGACGGGCCCGTCGTCGTCGATCTCGCCGCGCTGCAGAGCCCGACGTCACGCGGCCGCGGCATCGGCCGCTACGCGATGAGCTGGGCGCTCGCGCTCGAACGGGCCCGGCCCGACCTCGTCGGGAGCTACCTGCTCGACCCGGGGCAGCCGCCGCCGGGCGAGGCCGAGGAGCTGCTCGCGACCGGCAAGGTCGCCTACGCCGACCGGGCCGCCGGGACGTCAGCGCGGGCGCGTGTGCTCCACTCGCTCTCGCCGCTCGACCTCGCGCTGGCCCAGGCCACGGTGTGGCCCGAGGGGGCGTACCGCGCCGGGCTGCTGCGCTCGGCGACCGTCTACGACCTCATCCCGGCGCTCGATCCCGAGCGAGAGCTCGCCGACCCCGTCGTCCGGCGCCGCTACCGGACCCGCCTCGAGCTCGTCCGCGGCCTCGACCAGCTGCACGTGCTCTCGGCCGCGGTCGGACGGGACCTCGAGCGGCTGGCCGGCGTCTTGCCGAGCGACGTCGTCCTCGCCGGCGCCGCGCCCTCAGAGCGCTTCGTCCCCCCGGCGTCGCGCCAGGCGGCGGGGGAAGTCGCCCGGGCGGCGGTCGTCGGGCTGCAGGGTCGATTCGTCCTCTGCCCGAGCGGGAGCCACCCGAGGAAGAACAACGAGCGGCTGATCGACGCCTTTGCTGAGCTCCCCGGCGAGCTGCGCGACACCCACCAGCTGGTGATCGCCTGCGAGCTGCCGGGGCCGACGGCGCACCACTACCGCTGGCTCGCCTCCTCGCTCGGCATCGACGACCGAGTCCTCGTCTCGGGCTACGTCTCCGACGCGACCATGCTCGCCCTCTACCAGGGCGCCGAGCTCGTGTGCCTCCCCTCCCTCGCCGAGGGCTACGGCCTGCCGATCATCGAGGCGCTGGCCTGCGAGACGCCGACGATCGGCGCGGACCGGCCTCCGTTCGACGAGCTGCTGCGGGCCGAGGCGCGCTTCGACCCGACGAGCGTGCCGGCGATCACCGGCGCGATCGCACGCGCCCTCGCTGACGCCGGGCACCGCCGAGCGCTCCTCGAGCGCCGCGGAGCAGCCCTGACCAGCTGGGCCGAGGTCGCCGGGCGCACCGCGGCCGCGTTCGACGAGCTCCTCGCGCGCCCGGCCGGGGCGGGGCGCACCCGGCGGCCGGCGCGTCCGCGCCGGCCGCGGCTCGCCCTGGTGACACCGCTGCCGCCGGCGCCGAGCGGCGTGGCGGCCTACAGCCACCGTCTGGCCAGCGCCCTGGTCGCGAGCGGTCGGGTCACGGTCGACCTCTTCGCCGACGGGCCGACGGGTCGACGGGTCGCTCCCGACGGCGTCGAGACCTACTCCGTGCACTCGCTGCTCGATGTGGAGCGGCTCCGCGGCCGCTACGACGGCGTCTGCTACACGCTCGGCAACAGCCACCACCATCTCGGGGCCCTCGCCATGCTGAGGCGCCGGCGCGGGGTGGTGCTCGCCCACGACGTGCGCCTCACCAACCTGTACCGCCACGAGGCCGGCGATCCCGGCCTGCTCCCCGGTGGCCTCGCCCGCGCCGTCCGGCGCCTCTACGGCGATGCCCTCCCCGCCTCCCTCGGCGCCGGCGGCCAGCTCAGCGCCGAGGAGCTCGAGCGCTACGGCCTGCTCCTCGCACGGGAGGCCGTCGCCGCCTCGGAGGCGTTCTTGGTCAGCTCAGGCGCGGCGGCAGCCCTCGCCCGCACGGACGCCGGCGGCGACCTCGCCGGACGCGTGCGCGTGCTCCCCTTCGCCGTCGCCGCGCCGGGCGCCGGCCCGTCGCCCTTCGACGAGGAAGGTGCCTCGACGCCGGCCCCCCCATCGGCGGCGCCGTGGTGGGGTCGCGGGCCTGACGGGCTTGACGCCGGCCCCCTCGTGGCCCACTTCGGCATCGTCGACCCCGTGAAGCTGCCGGGCCTGCTGGTGGAGGCGTGCGCCGCCCTCCGACCGAGCCTGCCGGGCCTTCGCGTGGCGTTCGTCGGGCCGATCGCGGCCGCCCTCGCCCAGGAGCTGAGCGAGCGGTCGGCGGAGCTCGGGATCTCCGACGCGCTGATCCTCACGGGGCCGCTCGGTCCTCGGCCCTACCGGGCGTGGCTCGAGCGGGCGACCGTGGCGGTCCAGCTGCGCGCCCGGTTCAACGGGGAAGCCTCAGCGGCCCTCGGCGAGTGCCTGGCCTGTGGCGTGCCGACGATCACGAGCCGCAGTGGCTGGGCCCGCGAGCTGCCCGACGACGCGCTCGTGAAGGTCCCCCCGGCGACGGGCGCCGCCGAGCTGGCACGGGTCGTCGCCGACCTGGTCGGGGACCCGTCACGCCGCGGGTCGCTCGCCGCGGCCGCTCGGCGGGAGGCCGCGGCGCGCAGCTTCGACGCCAGCGCGGAGGCCCTCGTCGAGATCGTGCTCGGGACGCGAGCCTCGCGCGGCTGAGGCCCCGGTCGCGGGGTTCAGCCGCGCCCTGAGCGGGACGCCACGACGCGGCGTGCCCGGCGCGCCACGAGGCGGGCGACGCCGGTGGCGGAGATCCCTCTGCGCGTCGCGGCCGGCCCCGAGGAGAACGGCGAGCCGCCCCCGGGCACGCCGGTGCCGGCGAGCTCGGCGCGAGCGGTCTCGACGCGCCGGTCCGCCCGGGCGCGCTCACGCACGAGCGTCAGCACGGACTCGCGCAGCCGGTCGTCGGTCTCGACGGCCCAGCCCGCCGCCGGGGCGCTGCGCTCGTGCGAGGCCGGTGGCGCCACGGTCACGCGCTCGGCCACGACGCCGGGTGCGCCGAGCAGCTGGTCCCGGTCGTCGTCGTTCCACACGACGATGCCCGAGGCCCGCGCCCAGAGGCCGCGCGACGCCCGGCCACCGAGGCCACCGGGGATCGGCACGGGGGTGTCCAGCCGGATCGTGACGTCCTTCCAGAGCCGGAGCGCCGCGCCGAGCGCGATGAGCGTCGCGGCGCGCGCTCCCCTGCCGGATTCCTCGCCAAAGGGCAGCCCCCGTTCGACGCGCAGCACCAGGGCGTCGAAGCGCGGTGCGGCCATCGCGAGGCGCAACGCCAGCAGCGGCCCTCCGAGCGAGGCGTGGCGGTGGGCCGCGGCACGCGAGTCGGGTGAGAGGACCTCCACGTCGTGGCCCGCTGCGACGAGGCGGGCGGCCTCGAGCCCGAGGGCGCGGGCGAGCTCGCCGCCGGGCGGCGGCACGGTGCCGACCACGAGCACCCTCATCGCCGGCCCGAGCGAACGAAGGCGTCGAGCGAGCGCTCCATGGCGTCGAGCACGACCTCCCAGGTGTAGTTGGCGAGCACGTACTCCCGGCCCCGTTCGGCCAACGCCGCCGCCGCCTTCGGGGCCTCGGCGACGAAGGCGAGGCACTCGCCGAGCTCCAGCTCGTCGGCGTAGGTGAGACCGCCGCCTGAGCGCTCGCAGTGCCAGGTGACGACCTGGCCCTGCGCGCTCGCGACGACCGGCGTGCCGGCGAGCCATGCCTCCATGACCGTGCGGGAGAAGCTCTCGTTGGTGCTCGGCTGGACGAGCGCCTCCGCCGCCGCGAAGGCGTGCGGGACCTCCTCGGCCGCGAGGTAGCCGAGATCGACCACCCGCTCGCGCAGTCCTTCGGGCACCTCCGCGGCACCGACGCCGATCGTGACGAGGTCGAAGGGCAGCTCGTGGCGGACGATCGCGGAGCCGAACCCGGCGAGCAGGCTGCGCCAGCCCTTCCCGTCCTCGCGCCGACCGGCGTAGAGGACGAACGGCCGGTCGAGACCGTGTCGGGCCCGGAAGCCGGCCGGGTCGTAGCGCTCGGGCCGCTCCACCGCCGCCCCGACCACCGCGTGGTGCGGCGGGAGGCTCGGCGCGACCTGGTGACCGAGCTGGTGCTCGGGCTCGGAGAGGAACCAGATGCCCGCTGCCGACGACAGCGTCGAAGAGACGATCCCGAGCCGGGCGTAGGGCTCGTCGTGGAGGCAGGGCATGATGATCGTCCGCTCGGGCGCGACCTCGGCGCCGTAGATCGTCGACCAGAACAGGTACGGCGACAGGACGATCGCGTCGCGCTGGCGCGCGTGCGCCATCAGATGCAGGTAGAGGTCGGGGACGCGGAAGCGCCCGTTCACCCAGGCGATCTCGTCCGCCGTGCTCAGCGCGTCGCCCCGCTGGACGCGGCGCTCGAGCTCCGCTGCCGCCAGGCGCGAGCGCGACGTCACGGTCTTGAAGCGCCGGACCGAGAGCCCGGCCTCCTCGACGGCGCCGGGCGGAAACTCGTTCGCCCAGGAGAAGTGGCTCTTCGCGCAGGTCGTCAGCAGCTCGACCTCGTGGCCCCGCGCCGCCAGGCCGCGGGCGGCCTCGGCCATCACCGCCTCCGACCCGCCGACGACGCCCGGTCCGTAGCGGGGGGTGACGAAAGCGAGCCGCATCGGCCGAGCCCCTTCGTTCGCCACGTGCCCTCGCCTTCTCGCCGGTCGCTCCGCCGCTGCGGGGATCGTACGTCATCGGTCGCTGGCGACCGGGGCAGGCAGGCGCGACGTCGTGATTGTTCATGTCATTTGGTGCTTGCTGGTGACCGGGCCTCGAAAATTCGCATCTCAACTGCAGTCGGGACCGACCCGTTAGACGCTCGGTGAGACGGTGACTACTCTTCGTGGCGTGCTTCGCCCGGTCCGACGCCTGGCGTCTGACGCGGCGCCTCCGACGCGGGCTTCCAGCGCCGCGCGGCGACCGCTTGCTCGTGGCGCTGCCGCGTCCCTCCTCGGCGCGGGCGCCGTGCTCGTGTCGCTCGCTGGTGTCGGCGGCGCGAGCGCCGGGGCCACGCTCCGGCCCCACCAGCACATCGCAGCCTCGGTGACGTGGCCGTCGCCCAACTGGGAGGTCTCGACCCAGGGGGCGATCACGCAGAGCTCGCCGACGGTCGCCACCGTCGACGGAAAGACCATCGTGGCGGTCGGCGACGAGTCCGGCTACGTCTACGTGCTGAACGCCGCCACCGGCAAGGAGCTTCCCGGCTGGCCCGAGCACGTGGCCGCCGGCCCCGGCCAGAGCGCCCCCATCGAGTCGAGCCCGACCATCGCCTGGCTCGACGGCCCGGCCAAGCCCCCGTCGATCATCGTCGGTACCGGTTCGACCTGGGTCAGCGACAACGTCGGCGAAGTGGAGGCCTTCCGTCTCGACGGGGCGAAGCGCTTCGTCTTCCGCGTCCAGGCGGCGCCGGGAACGAACGTCGGCGTCTTGTCGAGCCCGGCGGTCGGCAGCCTCACCGGCCACGGCCCGGTCGACATCGTCTTCGGCTCGTGGGACCACAACATCTGGGCCCTCACTCCCGCTGGGCGGGTGCTCCCCGGCTTTCCCTACAACAACGCCGACACCATCTGGTCCTCCCCGGCGCTCTACCGGCTGCCGGGACAGCGCGGTGACGCCATCTTCATCGGAAGCGACGCCTCGGGCGTCACCTACCGGGTCGCGGGCGCCATGCAGCACTGCGTCGGCGGCTTCGTCGGCGAGTACCGCTACATCACCGACCGGGTCGTGCCGATCTGGCGGGACTGCGAGCCGCAGTCGGTCTGGTCGAGCCCCGCGGTCGGGATCCTCAACAACCCGCACCGCCCGGTCGTCGTGATCGGCACCAGCTTCTACGAGCAGCCGTTCCCGGCCGAGACCAACCATCTCCTCGCCTTCGACGCCCTCACCGGCAAGCCCTTGCCCGGCTGGCCCGTGGCGACGGCGGGGCCGGTCCTCGGCTCGCCGGCCATCGGCGACGTGGCCCCGGGTGTCCGCGCCGTCGTCGACACCTCATGGGTCTGCGACGGGTCGTCGCGCACCGACTGCTTCGCCCACGGCTCGAAGGTCTACGCCTGGACGGGCCACGGCGCGCAGCTGTGGTCGGACGCGCTCCCGGGTCCGACGGACTGGGCGTCGCCGGTCCTCGTCCCGCTCGAGAACCACGCCGCGAACGACGTCCTCGTCGGCACGCCGAACGCCCTGTACCCCCTCGACGGGGCGACGGGCGCCTTCCTCTACGGCACGAACGGGGCCAACCAGTTCGCCGGCATCAACCCCGGATGCCGGGTCTTCAACTCCGCCGCGGTGGCGGACATCCCCGGCAGCGGGCCGGGGTCGGGCTGGAGGGTCGTCGAGGCGTGCGGCGGTCCGCCCGTGTTCCAGCCGCACGGCACGATCGTCTCCTACCGGCTGCCCGTCACACCGTCGATCACCCCGGCATGGCCGATGTTCCGCAACGACGCCCAGCACAACGGCGGCGTCATCCCCCCGGCGCTCGCTCTCGAGCCGCCCGCGGCGCTGACCAGCACCTCCAGCTCCTCCTCCTGACCCCGGAGGCGTACGGCCCCCGCTCGGGTCCCCGTGCTCGTCGACCTGACCGGATCGGGCGCGAACGACGTCCTCGTCGGCTCCGCCGGCGGCCTCTACGCGCTCGACGGGGGGACCGGCTCCTACCTCTTCGGCACCTCGCTCACCGCAGCGATCAACCCGTACTCGATGCTCAACGCCGCGGCGGTCGCCGACGTGCCGGGGAGCGGGCCCAGAGCGGGCTGGCACGTCTTCGAGGCCTGCGGCGGGCCGGAGGAGGTCGCAGCGGCAGCACGGCTGATCGACTATCCGCTACCGGCGACGCCCGGGACGGCCCCGCCATGGCCCACCTGGCGCGCCGACCTCAACCACGACGGGGTGTCGCCGTCCACGCCGCCGCAACCGAGCGCCCGGCGTCGACTCGCCCGTCCGGCAGGAAGGCTCCGAGCCCGCCCGCCGCGCAAGCCCGGCTTGGTCGCGGCGCTCCCGGCGCCCCCGGCGCGACGACGCCGGCAGGAGCTAGGAGGCGGTGCGCGCCGTCAGCTGAGAGCGCTCGATCACCTTGTCGATGAACCCGTACTCGCGGGCCTCCTCGGCGGTGAACCACCGGTCGCGGTCGGAGTCGGCCTCGATCCGCTCGACCGGCTGGCCCGTGTGGAAGGCGATCCGCTCGGCCATCATCCGCTTCAGGTAGATGATCTGCTCGGCCTGGATGGCGATGTCCGCGGCCTGCCCCTGCATCTGGCCCGAGGGCTGGTGCATGAGGATCCGCGAGTGCGGGAGGGCGTAGCGCTTGCCCGGGGTCCCGGCGCACAGCAGGAACTGGCCCATCGAAGCGGCGAGGCCGAGGCAGATCGTCGAGACGTCACAGCTGACGTACTGCATCGTGTCGTAGATCCCGAGCCCGTCGGTGACGGAGCCGCCCGGCGAGTTGATGTAGATCGCGATGTCGCGGCTCGGGTCCTCTGCCTCAAGGAGGAGCAGTTGGGCGCAGATCAGGTTCGCCGAGGTCTGGTCGACCTGGGTCCCGAGGAAGATGATGCGCTCCTTCAGCAGGCGCTGGTAGACCTCGCCCCCGCTGTTCTCGGCGGTTGCGGCCGAGATCAGACCGACCCCGGCACCCGGCACGACAATCTCTGCAGTCATGCCAGCAGGTTACCCGGCCATGGGACCGGTGCCGCACACCGTTGAGGTGGCCCTAACGGTGGCTCCCGTCCGTCCCGATTGACCCGGGGGCGCCCCGTCCACGGCTCTGCCGCGGCTCGGCCCGGTTGGCGCCCTTCGTCCGGAGGCGCCGGTGCTGCGAGCCGACGCACCGCCTTCTCCAAGGTGGCGGGTGCTCCCGACGAGCCCGTCGAGCGCGGCCGAGGCCGTCTCCGGGCTGGCGACGTCACCTCGGATGCGAGGAACACCGACGGTGACCCCCGAGGGGACCGGGCCGGCCTCGGCACGAACGACGGAAACCACCGTCGTGCAGTCCATCGACGAGGACGGTCCGGTCCTCGACCACACGAGGGCGTGCACCGACGTCGCCCCGCCCCCGGCCATCGAGTCCGGCGCGCGGTCACGCCACAGCACGCGCGCCCCCATTAGGCTCGTCCGGACGCGGGCGTGGCGAAACTGGCATACGCGCCGGGTTTAGGTCCCGGTCCCCTCGGGGGTGGAGGTTCGAGTCCTCTCGCCCGCACCAGTGTGATGTCCCGAGACATCGTGGACAGACGAACCTATGCAGGCTACGTGACCTCCGCTTTGGGGGCGAGGGGCTGGTAGTCCCGTTCCCGGTCGAGGGTGAGGT
>Ga0307374_10003069_pt1 | contig 28942 bp, 33 predicted proteins | sample OX3MG_FD_202532 | JGI IMG/M metagenome (GOLD analysis project Ga0307374, IMG submission 202532) | Soil microbial communities from Risofladan, Vaasa, Finland - OX-3 | ecosystem: Environmental > Terrestrial > Soil > Coastal area > Acid sulfate soil | place: Finland: Risofladan, Vaasa | collected... | reverse complement strand
GGGGAGGGTGACAATTGTTCGGTTTGCATCGCCAATTCGTAGACCGGAAAGCGGGAAGTTGCTAGTCTCCGGTATGGGAATCTCCTCTTTGTCACAGGATATCGTCGCCGCAGCCACGGGCACCGCCGCCGCCAGCGACCCCGCGAAGGCACACGAGACAATCGTGGTCCTCGACTTTGGGTCGCAGTTCAGCATGCTCATCGCGCGGCGCATCCGCGAACTGAACACCTATTGCGAACTGCTGCCCTTCGATGCGGGGGCAGAGCGGGTCGCCGGCATCGATGTGCGCGGGATAATCCTCTCCGGCGGCCCGAGCAGTGTCTACGATGAAGGCGCGCCGTTGGCCCCGGCCTGGGTCTTCGATTCGGGCGTGCCGGTGCTGGGGATCTGCTATGGGATGCAGCTCCTTGCGCACCAGTTGGGCGGCAAGGTGGTGCCCGGCAGCGAGCGGGAGTATGGCCCGGCGGCGATCGAGCGTTCAGCGGAGACGGCGCTGCTGGCGGACTTGCCCTCTGTGCTGGATGTATGGATGAGTCACGGGGACCGCATCGAAACGGTGCCACCCGGCTTCACATCGGTCGCGAGCTCGGGGAATTCACCGTATGCAGTGATGGAGGATGCAGGGCGGCACTATTACGGCATTCAATTCCACCCGGAGGTGGCGCACACGCCTCAGGGCAAGGCGATCCTCCGGAACTTCGTGGACGGGATCTGCGGCTGCAAGGGGAGTTGGACGGCGGGAAACTTCATCGACGAGACCGTCTCGGCGATCCGAGCACAGGTGGGCGATGGCCGGGTGATTTGCGGCCTCTCGGGCGGGGTCGATAGCGCTGTGGCCGCTGCCCTGGTGCACCGTGCTATCGGCGACCAGTTGACCTGTATTTTCGTGGACAACGGTCTGCTACGCGGAGGGGAAGCCGAGGACGTGATCGAGACGTTCACGCGCAACCTGCCCATCAATCTCATCCATGTGGAGGCGGAGGAGCAGTTCCTCACACAGCTTGCCGAGGTGACGAACCCGGAAACGAAGCGCATCCGTATTGGTAATACATTCGTGCGCATCTTCGAAAAGGAAGCGCGGGCTATCGAAGGCGCGAACTTTCTCTGCCAGGGCACGCTCTACCCGGACGTGATCGAAAGCGCTTCGCACGGCGCGAACTCGGTGAAAATCAAGACCCACCACAACGTCGGCGGCCTGCCGGCCGATATGAAGCTCGGACTCGTGGAGCCGTTGCGTTTCCTGTTCAAGGACGAGGTTCGACGCATCGGCGAGGCGTTGGGGCTCCCCGAGGAGATGGTGTGGCGGCATCCATTCCCCGGCCCAGGGCTCGCGATCCGGGTGATCGGCGAGGTGACGAAGGAGAAACTGGAGATGCTGCGGCTGGCCGACCGCATCGTGATGGACGAGGTGCGCGACGCTGGCCTCTACCGCGATATCTGGCAGAGTTTCGCCGTGCTGACAGACACGAAGAGCGTGGGCGTGATGGGCGACTTCCGCACCTACGGCTACGCCGTCGCCATCCGTGCCGTCGTCGCCGACGATGCCATGACAGCGGACTGGGCCCGGCTCCCGCACGAGCTCCTCGCGCGCATGTCGAGGCGCATCGTGAACGAGGTGCAGGGCGTGAACCGGGTGGTATACGACATCACCAGCAAGCCTCCGGGGACGATCGAGTGGGAATGACCGCGGCCAGCTTGAACAATCTGCTGATGGGCCGCTGATGGGCTCCCGCGTGCTTATCGTGGGCATGGGAGCGCGCGAACACGCGATCGCGTGGAAATTGCGCCAGAGCCCGAAGGTCGATGAGTTATTCATCGCGCCGGGCAACGCCGGTACGGCGGGTCTCGGCACGAACCTGCCGATCCAGCCGAAGGACATCGAGGGGATCGTCGCCGCAGCGAAGGATCTGCGCATCGACTTCTACCTCGCATCGATGGATGACCCGCAGCCACTCGGGCTCGTGGACCGGCTGACGGCTGCCGGCGTGCTCTGCTATGGGCCGACCGCGGCAGCGGCGCAGCTGGAGGCGAGCAAGGCATTTTCGAAACAGTTCATGGTGGAGCAAGGCATCCGGACGGCCGCGGCCCGGAGCTTCGACAACTATCGCGAGGCATGCGCCTACGTCGAGACGCTCCCGGACAGGGGCATCGTGGTGAAGGCGAGTGGCCTGGCGGCGGGCAAGGGCGTGATCGTGTGCAACGACAACGCCGAAGCGCTGAACGCGCTGGATATCGCAATGGTCCGCCGCGACTTTGGCAGCGCCGGCGACATCGTCCTCATCGAACAGCGCCTCAACGGCTGGGAGACCAGCGCACACGCGTTCTGCGATGGCAAGGCCGCCCGGATGATGCCGTTTGCGAGCGACTACAAGCGTGCCCAGGACGGCGACATCGGCTTGAATACGGGCGGGATGGGCGCCTATAGCCCTTCGGCACTGGTGGACGATGCCCTCGCTGCGAAAATCCGCGACGAGGTCGTCGGGCGGACGCTCGCCGGGATGGCGGAGCGAGGCACTCCTTTCAGCGGCACCCTGTTCCCCGGGCTGATGATCACTCGCGAGGGGCCATTCGTGATCGAGTTCAATGCGCGCTTCGGCGACCCGGAGACGCAAGTCCTGCTGCCGCGGCTTGAAGGCGACCTGTTCGAGATCTGTGAGGCAGCAGCACTGGGGCGAATCGACACGGCCAGCATCCGCTGGTCGGAGCAGGCAACCGTCGGGGTTGTGCTCGCCAGCGGCGGGTACCCGGCGACCTATAAGCTCGCTTACGTCATCGAAGGCGAGGAAAGCGTCGACCCCGACGTGCTCGTGTTCCACGCTGGTACAAAAGCGGATGCGCGCGGGATGGTGACGAACGGCGGCCGCGTGCTGACGGTGGTCGCCAGCGGGGCGTCCGTGAGCGAGGCGCGAAAGAAGGCCTATGACAACGTGGGGCGGATACGCTTCGTCGACATGCAGTTTCGTAAAGACATCGGAGCAGGAGTGGATTGATGCCAGGTCCGTTAGTTGCGATCTTGATGGGGTCGAAAAGTGATGAGCCGCTGCTTGAGCCGACCAGTCAGGTGCTGGAGTCGCTCGGCATCCCCTTTGTGGTGCGTGCAATGTCTGCTCACCGCACACCAGACCGGGTGCGGGAGTTCGCCAAACGCGCCGAGAGTGATGGCTTCGAGGTACTGATTTGTGCGGCCGGCGGGGCAGCACACCTGCCCGGTGCCGTGGCGGCACAGACGACACTGCCCGTGATCGGCATACCCCTGGCTTCGAGCGAAGTCGCAGGCGGGTTGGATGCGATTTTTGGGGTGCTCCAGATGCCCCCAGGGGTGCCCGTCGCTGCGGTGGCCGTGGGGGCATGGGGTGCGCGTAATGCGGCCTACCTCGCCGCCGCCATCCTTGCTCTCAAGCACCCGGAGATCCGCGAGGCATACCGGGCGTTTCGGGACAAGCAATCCCAGGGCTAGGCACAAGGAGCACAGGAATGGCAGACGGACTGACCCGCAATGCAGAGGCGACCCCGGTGGAGATGTTGCCCGGGATCTTTCGCCGCACGTTGAACGAGGGCACGCACACGATGCTGTGCGAGCTGCGCATGGCGAAGGGGAGCCACGTCCCCGCGCACACCCACCCGCACGAGCAGACCGGATACCTCGCGAGCGGCCGCTTCCGCTTCCGCCTCGGTGACCGCTGGGAAGAACTCGGGCCCGGGGATAGCTGGTGCGTGCCCGGTGGCATCGACCACGAAGTGGAAGTACTCGAAGACACCGTGGCCATCGATGTCTTTAGCCCGCCGCGCGAGGAGTATCGAGATCCGCGGCACACGCGCCAGGGCCGCTGAGCACGGCAGTCGGCCACGCTGATGGCTCCAAGCCAGCCGTCTCGTATCATGGAGTGCCTATGATCCCCCGATATTCACGCCCCGAAATGGCCGCTGTTTGGAGCGAGCAGAGCAAATTTCAGCGTTGGCTGGACGTGGAAATTGCGGCCTGCGAAGCGTGGGCGGAGTTGGGCCAGGTGCCGAAGGAAGCAGCGGCCAGGATTCGCCGGGATGCACGCTTCGATCTCGGCAAGATCAATGAGTACATCGCCATTACGCACCACGATGTCACCGCTTTCCTGCGGTCGGTCGCAGAATCGCTGGGAGAGGAAGGACGTTACGTCCATTTTGGCCTGACGAGTTCCGACGTGTGGGACACCGCGACCGGTCTGCAGCTGCGGGATGCCTGCGACCTGCTCCTGAAGGACGTCGACGCCCTTTCCACAGTGCTCGAACGCCAGGCGAAAGCACACCGCGACACACTTTGCGTCGGCCGCACGCATGGTGTCCACGCTGAACCGACGACGTTTGGGCTCAAGCTTGCCGTGTGGGTGGACGAGATGCGGCGCAACCGCAAGCGGCTGGAAGCGGCCCGCGACGCGATCGCTGTGGGTGCTATCAGTGGGACCGTCGGCACGCACGCCAGCGTGCCCGCCGCCCTCGAAGAATCGGTCTGCAAGCGGCTGGGACTCGGTGTCGAAGCAGCATCGACGCAGATCATCCAGCGCGACCGCCACGCTCAATTTGTGACCACACTGGCGTTGATTGGCGCGTCCCTGGAGAAGTTCGCGGTGGAGATCCGTGGCCTCCAGAAGACCGAGGTACGGGAAGCGGAGGAGCCTTTTGACGAGGGGCAGACGGGCTCGAGTGCGATGCCGCACAAGCGCAACCCGGAGCTGTGCGAGCGCGTCACGGGGCTGTCGCGGATTCTGCGCGGCTACGCCGTCACAGCGATGGAGAACGTCGCACTCTGGCACGAGCGCGACATCAGCCATTCTTCGACCGAACGGATTGTCTTTCCGGACGCCTGCCTGGTGCTCGACTACATGCTCTCGCTGTTCACCGGCGTGATGGACCGTTTGACGGTGTTCCCGGAGCACATGCGCGCGAACCTGGAGCGGTCGTATGGGCTGGTGTTTTCGCAACGGGTGCTGCTGGCGTTGATCGAAGGCGGCCTGAGCCGCCAGACGGCCTACACGATCGTCCAGCGCAATGCGATGCAATCGTGGAACACGGGCCGGCAGTTCCGCGACCTGTTGCGCGAGGACCCGGAGGTCACGGCCAGGCTTGGGGAGGCCGAACTGGATGCGCTCTTCGACTACGGCTTCTACACCCAGAATATCGGCGTCACGTTCGAACGGCTGGGCCTGTGACCGACCCGGCAGCGGACGGCCCGCGCGAGAGTTCAACGATCCCGCCCGGGGCCTCGCCGCCGCGGCTGCCCGGCACGCTCACAATCCTCCGCCGCGCAAGCTGGCTCGTGCGGCAGAACCGCCGGCAAACGCTTGCTCCGCTCGCAGTCACTATGTTGCCGTTCGTTTGGGCGGCGGCGGGCGCGCAGTTTGTACTGCTGAACTGGACGTTCCCGGATTCGCCCTACAACTCGCTCACGGGCATCCTCGAAAAGGCGCCGCCGGGGCTCTCCGTTACGCTCGCTGGCGTATCGTGGATCCTTGCGTTGTTCACGCTCGTTGGCTTCGCCGCCACGGTGGTGGCGGTGCGCGGCGCAATGGACGGGCGGAAGGTCTCGCTTACGCAGGCGCTGGACCCGGCGTTCACGCGGATGGGCGGGCTGCTGGGGCTTGGGGCAATCGCATTCATCGTGTGGACGCTCGCAGCCTTGCTCACGGTGACGGTTGTGGGCACCGCGGTGATGTTGTTCGTGCTGCTGCGCATCAGCCTCGCGGTCCACGCCTTCATCCTCGAAGACCTGCGCGTATTCGACGCGATACGGACCAGCTGGCGGCTGCTGCGGGGGAACGTTTTCCGCGCGCTCGTGCTCTTGCTGGCAACCATCCCGATCGCCCTGGTGGCGTTCTTCCTGGCGCTGTTGGCCGCAGTCGTGATTTCCAGCCCGTTCGCGCCCGCAAACCCAGGGCGCCAGGCGACGCTTGCGTTGGGCGCCGCCGGAGTCAGTGCCGGCGGTATCATTCTCGTGCCCGTCGTCGCGCTCATTGCAGCTGCGACGACCCTGCTCTATACCGAATTGAAGGGTCGTGAACATGACGGACCTCCTGCTCGAAACTGAACTCCCGAACCGCTTCGCGCGCGGAAAGGTGCGCGACACGTATGACCTCGGCGACAAGTTGCTGATGGTCGCCACGGACCGTATTTCGGCTTTCGATGTCGTTCTCGGCGGCGGCGTACCGCGAAAAGGCGAAGTGCTGACGCGGCTCTCTGCCTGGTGGTTCTCGCGCATTGAGAAGGTCGTGCCGAACCATTTCATCGCCGTGATCACGAAGGAGAACGCGTCGATGGTGCCGTTTGCGCTCAGCGAGGAGTACTACGGCCGCTCGATGCTCGTCCTGAAGGCACGGCGGTTGGATGCCGAGTGCATCGCGCGCGGGTATCTATCCGGCTCTGCCTGGAAAGAATACCAGCGCACCGGGTCGGTCTGCGGCATCCCGCTCCCACCGGGCCTCGTGGAATCGTCACGGTTGCCGGAGACAATCTTCACGCCCTCCACGAAGGCTGACGTGGGCCACGACGAAAACATTTCGTTCGAACAGCTCGCGGCGATGGTTGGCGAGGACGCCGCGACGGCAATGAAGCTGCGCACGATCGCCGTCTATGACTACGCGCACCAGGTCGCTCTGGAACGCGGCATTGTCATCGCCGACACGAAGCTTGAGTTCGGATTCTTCGGAGACGAGGTCATGCTCATCGACGAAGCGGTGACACCGGATAGCAGCCGCTTCTGGCCTGTCGATGGCTACCGCCCTGGGGGCCCTCAGCCGAGCTTTGATAAGCAGCCAGTGCGCGATTGGATGTCCGCAAGCGGTTGGAAGGACGGCGACGCGCCGCCTCAGATCCCCGAGGACGTGGCACTCGCAACCTCCGAGAGGTACATGGCCGTCTTCAAGATGATCACGGGCGAGGCCCTGCCCGAATGAGCAAGGACAAGAGCAACGGCCACGCCGGGCACGGGCAGGCTGAGGCGACGACGGTGCGGGTTGCGACACTGTTCCTCGCGAAGGTATTCGTCTCACTCAAGCCGACGGTCAACGACCCGGAGGGCATCACCATTGCCAGCGCGCTCGGCTCGCTGGGATTCGACTCGGTGGAGGGCGTGCGCTCGGGGCGTTACTTCGAAGTCTCATTGATGGCGGCGGGGCGGAAGGAAGCCACCAGGCAGGTCGATGAGATGTGCGCGCGCCTGCTCGCCAACCCCGTCATCGAAACCTATTCGTTCACCGTCGCCAAGGCCTGATCCAGCGCCGCCTGCTCTTGGGAGGCTCCGAAAGTCAGCTAGCGCGAAGGTGGTGGCAGGGGCAGCGGCACTGTCCATCGTGCGGCAGCTCGCCGCAGGTCTCACCACCGGGCTGGAGCGGCAAAGCGTTGGAAGGAGCGACAGGAACCGCGGTGGCGGGCCGGCCTGGCAGCGCGACAGCGCCCTGACCACGGACGGCCTGCGCTTCGACCATGGATGCGAGTTCTTCAGTCCACCAGATCATTGTGGGTGCTCCAGATCGGCCGCCGTGACGGGGCCCGGATCGATAGCAAAGTAGACGTCGCAGGCGCGGCGCGTGGCCGAAGGCTCCAGAACGGCCGGCCGTTTCACGAAGCGGGCTTCTTCGATGATGAGCTGGAGGACATCGCGCGGATGGCAGCTACGGAAGTTTCCCTCGCTGGCACGGCGCACCATCTCGACAGCGATTTCGATGTTGCCAGGAGGACATTGGACCTCCATCGCCTCGGCGAAGCGGCGAAAGATCTCCGCCATTTGTGCGGTCGTTGGTTCGGGGATGCGGATCTTGTAGGGGATGCGGCGCAGGTGCGCCTCTTCGAGCATGAGCTTTGGCTCGAGGTTGGTGCTGAAGCAGATGGTGGAACGAAAGGGGAATGTGATGCGCTCACCGGTGATCAACGAAACGGTATCCTCGCCACGTTCCAGGGCGGCGATCCAGCGGTTCAGGAGGGCGTGCGGGGAAACCTGCTGGCGGCCGAAGTCATCGATCGCAAGGAGGCCACCGTGGGCCTTCACGTGAGGTGGCGCCTGGTGGTAGCCCAGGGCAGGGTCGTAGGCGAGGTCCAAATCTTCGTGGCGGAGCTCGCCACCGACAAAGACGAAAGGACGGCGAATGCGAAGCCAGCGGCGGTCCACCGGTTCGTAGGAATCGGCACCATCGTCGCTTTCGACGGCAACGTGGACGAGGTCGTCGAAGAGACGAATGATGTGGCCGCTCACGTACACGCACACCGGCAGCAGCGTGACGCCGACGATCGCTTCACTGCAGAGTTCGAGGATGGTGGTCTTGCCATTGCCGGGGGCGCCCCAGAGCATCGCGGGGCGGCCAGAGGTGAGCGCGAGGCACACCTTCGCGACGACGTCGCGCGCGAGGACGAGCTGTTGGAGGGCGCGGGCGAGCCGCACGGGGTCGGGCGCACCGACTTCGACGTCGCCTTCGAGGCTCGAAAAGTAGTCCTGGATTGGCACAGGCGCAGCGCCAACGTAGCGGCTGCGTTCGAACGCCGCTTCGGCCTCGTGCATGCCGAGCTCTGTCAGCCGATACTGCCATTCGGACTCAAGGCGCCCGGAAGCGGAAGTGGTCTCGACGAGCCGTTGGCGCTTGAGTTCGTCGATCGCTTCGCGGGCGATCGCCGGGGTGACACGGAGGGCATTGGCCACCCCGACCGGTGTCGGAAGCGCCAGGCGGTAGAGCGTCTTGAGGGCGAGGTCTTCGACGAAGCGGTCGGGCAGTCCGAGGTCTTCAATGTGTTCCGGGGCAGGCGGAAGCGCGGGCAAGCTCCGCAGCGGCCGCTGGCCAGGGCGCGGCGCCGCGGTTGAAGCTGCGTTCGCGTATACGGGTGCGAAGGCAAGACTGCCTGCGCTTTCGGGATAGGTTGGCTCCATCGCACCATCCCGCAGTTCCTGCCGCGTCGGCGGCGGGAGATCTGCTCTATGAAGACTGTCGGCATTGGTGGCGGATTCTCCATAGCAAATTGGTGAATTGAGGAACGCTGCCCGTGACAGCACCGTGGCCGCGGAGAGGATGGTGAGGATCGGGGCGCGTCGAGACGAGTGCCGACGGCCGGTGATCCCGGTTCACAGTGCCTATTGGGCATCAACCGGCGCCCGGATGAGGTCCCGCGACGCGATCAAGGTCCGAATCGCCCTTCCATGTCGTGCAGGAGCCACCACTCGCGGCAAGCCTCCATACGCACGAAGACCAGCCCGCCACGCTCCACACGGGCCACGGGGTCGAATCCCGCGGCCGTGAAAGAGCGCTGCGCTCGCTCGTTCCATTCCAGGGTATGCAGATAGAACTCGCCGAAGGGGAGGTTGTTCCAGGCGTAACGCAGGAAGCCGACGACGGCCTCACGGCCGAGGCCACTGCCGCGGAACGCCTCGACACCAATCATCATGCCGAATTCTGCTGCGCGCCGGGTGGGATCGGCGTTGTAGTAGAGCAGGTTGCCGATGTGCTGTCCGGCGCCCGAATCGATAGCGAATGGCTGGCGCAAGGGCGGGCCATAGCGCACTTCCCGCTCGAATTCGGCCTGGAAGGCCTCGAAGGTCTGGGCCGTGGGTGGCCGGCCGTTGAAGCTCGCCGAATCAGCATCGCGCGCCCACTGATAGTCTTCGATGGCATCCGAGTCCATCTTGTAGCGGATCTGCAGGCGTGGCGTTCTGGCTACAATGAGCAGGTTGCGCGCGGCGGCGAGGCGCTCGGCGGCGCTCTCGGCGCTCACACCGAGACTCCGAGGCGGCGCGCTGCTTCGGCGATCACGCCACGCTGGTTTTCATACGCCACGCGCCGATAGGCCTCGCCGATCGGGATCCAGATGACATCGTCGAACTCGTGATCATGGTTCGCGGTGTCTCCGCCGATAGCCTCCATGAGCCAGTGCGAGACGCGCTTGCGGTAGCGGACGCCATCGGCCGTGAACCAGTAGCTGATAGACGCCAGGGGTTCGCCCAGCGTCACATCGAGGCCCGTCTCCTCGCGGACCTCGCGCAGGGCCGTCTGCTCCATAGACTCGCCTGCGTCGGGCGTGCCCTTTGGGAGCACCCATGCGTCCTGCACACGGCTGCCGCAAACCACGATTTCCACGCTGCCATCGCCGGCGCGCCGCCAGACGATGCCGCCGGCGGAGACCGCATCCCGCAGCGGCAGCCTCGGCCTCATTGGAAGTCCGGCTCGTCGAATTCGGCGGCTTCATAGTCGATCTCATCGAACTCGTCGCGGTCGCCGGCCTCATCGATCTCCTCCAGGTCGATGCCTGGCGTGTTCTCGATGGCGAGATCGAGGGCTTCGCGGAGTTGAGCGGAAAGCTCTTCCGGTGCGCGCGGCTGGAACGCCCGGAGTGCGCGCACCGCCTCCTCGCCTGCGATTTCGGCAAGTGCGCCGATTGCCCCGAGCACGACATCGAGGTCGCTGTCTTTGAGGAGGGCGGCGAGGGGATCGACCGCCTCGTCGGAGCCGATTTCACCGGCCGAGAGCGCCGCTGCAAAGCGAAATTCGGGATCTTCCGCAAAGAATTGCTCGAACAAGTATTCGAGCCAGCGCTCGTCCGCGGTGTCGCCCATGGCACGGACAGCAGCAAGGCGCAGCTCACGTTCATCCGCTGTGTAGGCATCTTCGATGAGCGCAGGGACGAAAGGCAGCGAGCGCGGCCCAAGGCTCTCGATAGCGTTGGCGCGGACCGCCGGGCTCTCGGATAGGTCTTCGGCACTCACCCGCAACGCCTCGACGATTTCGTCACCGGCAGCTGGCTCGATGCGCTCGAATTCCCGCAGCGCCACGAACTGCCGCAAGGCTGCCGCAGCCGCCGAACGCACGCTAATGGCACCATCGTTGCGGACCATGGCGGCGAGTCGGAGCCCGACGGAAGGGTCCGTCGACTCCCAGAGCAGCTCCGCCGCATGCTCACGCACGAGCGGCGAGGGATCGTCGAGGGCGACTGACGCGAGGCTTGAAAACTCGTAATCAACGCTATCGGCCGCAACGGCGGCAGCGATAGCGATCAGGACTTCGCGGGCAGGACCAGCGACGCCTGCCCACTCCATGCGAAGCTGCGCAGCCTCGGTTCGGCCAAGGCCGGAGAACACGGCCATCTCGGCGGCCGTCGGCACATGTCCTTCAGCGAGGCGCTGAAGGACGCTGGAAAACTCGCGCGCAGTGGCAGATGGCACGATCTCAGTGTATCACCGGAGGGCCGCTCCCGACTCCGAGGTGAACGGGCGATCGAGGAGCGCCGCCATCGCCTGGGGGACAGTCTCGCCGCCCGAAAGGGTCGCAGCAACGTGGTGGGCGATTGGCATTTCGACGGCGAATCGGGCCGCAAGTGCGGTTGCAACCGGGGCCGTGGCGGCGCCCTCCGCAACCTCGCCGACCCGTGCCAGGGCAGCATCCGGCGAGAGCCCATGGGCGAGATACTCACCCAGGCGGCGGTTGCGGCTGAGCGGGGAGAAGCAGGTGGCTGAGAGATCCCCCACCCCGGCGAGCCCCTGGAAGGTCATAGGGTTCGCGCCCAGAGCCATCCCGAGCCGCGTCATCTCCGCGAGTCCGCGGGTCATGATCGCGGCGACGGTGTTCGCCCCGAAGCCGAGGCCGGTTGCCACGCCGGCGGCGATCGCCACGACGTTCTTGAGCGCGCCGGCGAGTTCCACGCCGACAACATCGTCAGACGTGTAGGCGCGAAACGCCCCGCCGGAGAGCGCGCGTTGCCAGAGCTCCGCGGAGCTGGCGTCGGCCGAGGCGATGACGGCAGCGGCCGGCGCACCGCGGACAATTTCGCGGGAGAGGTTTGGCCCGGAAAGGGCAGCGACCCTGGCCGCCGGCCAGCGTTCAGCGATCACCTCGCTCATGCGGAGGGACGTGCGGGTCTCCAGCCCCTTGGCAGCGGAGAGGACGCTGGGCGGGCGGTCGACGCGGAGCGTAGCCAGTGTGGCTCGCGTGGCCTGGGCGGGAGCAGCAAGGACGAGTCCGGCGCAATCGGCCGGCAGGTCCGCGGCGACGCCTGCCGTCACCGAGTCTGGCAGAACAAGGCCGGGCAAACGGCCAAGGCCTCGAGCACGGTTGACGGCGCGGGCCTCGCGCGCATCCCGTGCGACGAGCAGGACCTCGTGCCCGTTGCGAGCGAGCAGGGCCGCAAGGGTGACCCCCCAGGAGGTTGCTGCGACGACGGCGAAGGAGGGCATCGGTCAGCCCGTCGCGGCGCGGTTGCCGCCCTGACCGATCCGGGGCTCGGTGCCCGCGAACAGGCGCCGGATGTTTGGGATGTGCTTGTATTCCACAAGGACGGTGGCGAAGAGGCAGTAGAACGCGAACGGCCACGGCTGCCCAAATTTCGCCGCGGCAACGACGACGACGAGGCTGGAGAGCGGCACGCCGACCACCGACATCAACGAGACGATGCGGGTGGGGACGATCAGGGCCAGGCCGATGAGCGGGAAGAGGAGGCTGAGCGGCGGAGTCAGTCCGAGCACGCCGCCATAGGCACTCGCCACGCCACGCCCACCACGAAATCCTGCGAACACCGGCCACACGTGCCCAACAAGCGCGCAGGCCGCGCCGAATGCGGCGACACCATCATCGTGGAAGACGAAGCGGCCGATGAGCGCCGGCCCCGCCCCTTTGCTGATGTCGCCGGCGAGGACAAGCAGCGCGGGGATCTTCCCGGCGGTCCGCAAGACGTTGGTCGTGCCAGTCTTGCCGCTCCCGGAATCGCGGATGTCGCGCCCCGTCCAGAGGTAGCCAACGAGCAACCCAAAGGGCACGGAGCCGAACAGATAGCCAATGATGCCGTTGGCAAGGAACTGCAGGATCACGTCCGCGAATCATCCTCGCTGCGGGCGCGAAAGACCAGCTTGATGGCCGTGCCCTCGAAGTCATAGGCCTTTCGGATGCTGCGTTCGAGGTACCGCTGGTAGCTGAAATGGACGAGTGCGGGGTCGTTGACGAACAGCACAAAGGTGGGAGGGTCGATGCTGGCCTGCGTCGCATAGAAGAGCTTAAAGCGCTTGTTGCGGACGAGCGGCGGGACGTGATCGCGGAGGGCGCGCGACAGGAGCGCGTTCAGTTCGGGTGTTGGGACGCGGCGGCGGCGCGCTTCACGCGCCGTTGCGGCCATCGCGAGCAGCCCTTCGAGACCCCTGCGCTCGGCAGCGGAGATGAACGTGACGATCGCCCAGGGGACGAACTGCAGGCGAGTCCGCATCTGCCGCTCGGACCAATTCTGGCGCTCCTCAGCCTCTTCCCAGAGGTCGATCTTGTTGACGGCGATGACGAGGCCCTTGTGCATTTCAATGGCGATGCCGGCGATGTGCGTGTCCTGCGACGTCACACCGACGGTGCCATCGATGACGAGGACGGCGACATCGGCCCGGTCCACGGCAGATGTTGTGCGCATCACGGAGTGGCGCTCCACACCTTTGCCGAGTTTTCCGGGCCGGCGGACGCCCGCTGTATCGACGAGCAGGAAGGACCCCTCGGGGGTATCAATCTCCGTATCGACAGCGTCGCGGGTCGTCCCGGCCACATCGCTTACGATCACGCGTTCTTCGCCAAGGATGGCGTTCACGAGGCGGGATTTGCCGACGTTGGGGCGGCCGATGATGGCCACGCGCACGCGGTCGGCTTCCGGCACCGCGGCCACCGCCGGGAGCTTCGCGACCACCTCGTCCAGCATCAGCCCAACGTTGATGTGGTGCAGGGCACTCACCGGCAGGGCCTCGCCGAAGCCGAGCGCAAATGCATCTGCGATCCCGGCGATCTCCCGCCGATCGTTGTCGGCCTTGGTCGCGATAAGCAGTGTGGGGCGCGCGGCGCGGCGCACGACGCCAGCCATGTCGTAGTCGCTCGCAGTCAGACCGTCGCGGGCATCAACGCAAAAGAGCACCAATGCTGCGTCTGCAAGCGCGGTCTTGATCTGTTCCATGATTAGTGGCGCGTAGACACTTTCGGCATCGGTTTCGAATCCGCCGGTGTCAATCAGGCGGAAGCGCACATCCCGCCACTCGACATCCGCTTCGACGCGGTCGCGGGTTGTGCCGGGTTCGTCTTCAACGATCGAGCGGCGCTCCCCAATGACCCTATTGAAAAGGGACGACTTGCCGACGTTCGGGCGGCCGACGATGACGACACGTGGGAGGTTTGCGGTCGTGGTCATGGTCAGGGCACAGCCTTGAGCGTCAACGAGAGGGCAGCCACCGGCGCTGCCTTGATGCCGCTGGGGACACTCACTGTCACGGGGTAGGAAGCTGTGCCGGCGCGGGCGCCAGTCAGGTCGACGCTCGCCTTGATGTCGCTGGATTTCAGCCCGAGCACCTGGTTGAGGGGGCCGGAGACCTGGACGGTGACACTGTAGCCACCGGCGGCGACAGCGAGGCCGGTGGGAGGCCGGAGATCTGGTGCGACGACGAACGTCGCCTCGCCGCAGGGCGCCGCTGTCTGATTGGCGCTGCAGGTCACAGGCACGATGGACACGGTGATGATCACGCTCGTGTGGTCGGAGACGAGGTTCGGTACCTTATCCACCTGGCGGCTGAGGATGATGTCTTTCGTTGCGCCGCCGATATCGAGCTGTTCGGTTCCAAGGCCCTGCAGGCCGTCAACGACGCTCTTCGGCCCGGTGACGGTCACGGTGGGCGGGTCGATGGTGACGTTGGCGACGCGGTAGCCAGGTGCGGGCGACCCCACAATCGCGGGGGTGACGCCCAGCGTGCGCTGTTCGAAGATCTGTGTGACCGTCAAACTCACGCGTGCAGAGGTCGGCGAAAGCGTCACGGTGACCGGGTTTCCGGCTGCAGTGCGGGCAACGAGGGTACCTTCGATCTGAGTGTCGCCGCGTATCCCGCTGAGGTTCAGGTCGACATCGACCTCAGTCACGCTATCGACAAGCTGGGGCAGGCCGCGGACGGTCACGAACGCCGGGTCGATGGTCGGCTGATTGCTCTCCTGGTAGCCTGGCGGGAGCGCCGCGACACGACGGACGGTGACCGGGAACGTTTTCACCTTCGCCTGTTCCAGCGTAACGGTCACTGTAGCGGGCTGGACGGCGATGATGCGCACGCCGCTTCGCTGCGACGTTACGTGGACCGGGACGTCGGTGGGCACTCCTGGCTGGACATTCTTGACGTCCACGGTGGCGTCGAAATCGGTCGGCCGGAGGCTGGCAGCATCGGCCTTGCGGGCCTGCACTTGTACGCGCACGGGGCTGAGCTCGGAGACGATGAAATTCCCCGCATTCACGGCGCTGACAACGATCGACGGTGCCGCGGATTGCGCCGGGACGAAAACATCCACCTGGGGATTCTCGACGTCCTGGACGACGAACCAGATGCCAAACGCGGCCACAAGGCTGAAGCAGGCCAATAGCCAATGGCTGAGCACGCTGGTGACGCCGGAACGGACAAAAAGGCGTGACACCTGGAGGAGCGAGCGCTTTCCGTTTCCATTTGGGAGCGGGAAGTCGCTCATACGGTGACTCCTCCGACGCCGTCACGCGCGGGCACGGCGGTGGACGGCTCCAGCAACCACTCGAGCACGGCCCGCAACCGCCGCTCATCGGCGACGTGGGTGAGCCGGCCATGCAGGGCGATGCTGATGTCGCCAGTCTCCTCGGAAACGACAACGGTGAGGGCGTCGGTCTGTTCGGTGATGCCGATGGCCGCGCGGTGGCGGGTGCCGAGGTTCCGCTCGCCGCTGGGCAGTTCGCTTGCGAGCGGCAGGATGCAGCCTGCCGCCACCACGCGGTCGTCGCGGAGGACGACGGCCATGTCATGCAACGGCGAATTGGGGTAGAAGATGCCCGCGAGTAGTTCCGGCGAGACGCGCGCATCGACCGGGATGCCCGTCTCAATGACATCCTCGAGGCCCGTATCCCGCTCGATGACGAAGAGCCCGCCGTGACGCTCCACGGACATACGGCCGGCGGCGCGGGCGAGGGCGTCGATCACTTCGTCGTATTTCGGCGCGCTCAGCCAGCTCTGCAGGCCAGTACGCCCGACGCGATCCAGCGCGCGCCGGATTTCCGGCTGAAATACGACAGCGGCGCCGATGAGGAGGGCTGTGAATGAATTCTGGACGAGGAAGTTCACGACGGTGAGGTTGAACAGACGACCGACGACGACGAACAACAGGACCAGGGCGAGCGCCCCGCGCAGCCGCGTCATCGCCTGAGTGCCGCTGAGGATGCGCAGTGTCGAGAAGATGACGAACGCAATCACCAGCACGTCGAGGACGCTGGCCGGGCGGAACTGGCTAAGTACTTCGCGGACGTGGTTCAGGTCGGGCATAGTCAAATTGATTGAAACGGACATGAGCGCCAACCCCCGAGCTGGGGGCGGAAACCCGGTGCGAGGACGCACGATGCGCCCGAGAACTCGCCAATGATACCGCGCAAGTAAGGAGCGCCGCGTTCAGGCGGTGACGCGGTCCGCCACTCCGAGCAGAAACGCCGCCGCCGCAGCCTGCGCCCAGACGCGATTTTCCGCTTGATCGAACACGATCGAGTATTCGCTTTCCATGACTTCGTCGGTGATTTCGTCGCCACGATGCGCGGGCAGGTCGTGCATGATGAGGGCTCCCGGTGCGGCCCGTGCGGCGAGGGCCGCATTGAGCTGATAGCCATTGAAATCGATGCGGCGGCGCTCCGATTCGCGTTCCTGGCCCATCGACGTCCAGACGTCGGTATACAGCGCCTCCGCGCCGGCGACCGCCTCAACAGGGTCGACGACCAGGCTCAGGCGGCCGCCGAACTGATCCGCGCGGGCGCTCGCCTCCGCAATGACGGACTCGGGGAGCATATAGCCGCGGGGCGATGCCATGCGCACATCCATCCCGAGGGAGGCCGCAGTAAGCACGAGGCTCGCGGAGACGTTGTTGCCATCGCCAATGAACGCCAGGGAGTGGCCCCGCAACGTGCCCCACCGTTCCTGGAGCGTAAGCAGGTCGGCCAGGGCCTGGCAGGGGTGCTCGTCGTTGGTGAGGGCATTGATCACCGGGATGGCAGAGAAACTCGCGTACTCTTCAACGATCTCCTGGCCAAAGGTGCGCACGGCGACAATATCGACGTAGCGGCTGAGGACGCGTGCGACGTCCTTAATCGCTTCGCGCTCGCCGAGGCCGACCTCCTGCGGTGCGAGGTAGATAGTCTCCCCACCGAGGTGCCGCATTGCCACCTGGAAGCTCACGCGTGTGCGAAGCGAGGGCTTTTCAAAGAGCAGTGCGAGCTGGCGGCCGTCGAGCACACGCTGGGGCCTGCGCTTCAGCGCAGCAGCGACATCGAGCAGAAAAGAAATCTCCTCCCCGCTCAAATCAGCGGACGAGAGGAGATGCCGGGCACTGTCTCTCACGGGAACCTCAACGTTGCGAGTATATCACCAGCCTTCGGCTGGGCCCGAACCAGACGGAGATCGGCCTCAGCCATTAACTTCCCAGCGGGTGCGTCGTTAGTCTTACTACGGAGTGTGGACGATGGATACGGCAGCCGGTCCGATGCCAGCCTGGGTCCGGAAGCAAGCGGAAGGGAAGATGTTTCAGCGCCTGGAATGTGACGGGTGCGGAGTCCTCTTCAACTTCGGCGATAGCCCGCGGGTGACACGGGTGCCGCGCTGCCCGGCGTGCGGGAGCCTGGTGGCGCACGCGCAGCAGGACCGCGGCCCGAGAGCTGCATAGGAATGAGCGCCGCGAGAGCCTGCGCACGCGATTCCCCTAAGTGTCGAATTTGGTAGGATCGTCGGGCACGCAGGGGTGTAGCTCAGTTGGCAGAGCATCGGCCTCCAAATCCGAGTGTCGCGGGTTCGAATCCTGCCACCCCTGCCAGCAAGGGCCGCGCCCTTGGTCCTCGGCGGCTTGCCGCCAGGCGCCACGGTTTCTTAGGATAGTCACCTGTGCCCAGGTGGTGGAACGGCAGACACGCTGTCTTGAGGGGGCAGTGCTCTTTTGAGTGTGTGAGTTCAAATCTCACCCTGGGCACCAATTATGACGGGGCGCCATGGCCAAGTGGTAAGGCAGAGCTCTGCAAAAGCTCCACCGCCGGTTCGAATCCGACTGGCGCCTCCAACAAATCTCCCGCCGGCCGGGGCCACCAAACGGCATTTGAACGGCGCTCTACCGTGCGGTAGACTCGCGCCCACAGCCAGAGAACACACCGCACCCGCTCCAATCCGGCGGGGAGTCCCGGAGGTATGCCACCGTGCCCCAGTTCCCGTCAGTTGAATGGCTCAAGACAGCCGCCGATATGCTCAACAAGTCCGACAGTTTCAAGCGCCTTGGGACGTGCGACACTCAGATGGGTGTCCAGGTCGAAGACAACTATTACGAGGTCGACTTCGAAGCGTTCGAAGTGACAGACGTGAAAGCGGTCGACGCGCGCCGCGCAGAAGAGCTCGACTTCGTGCTGGTCCAGCCATATGACGCCTGGAAAGCGATGCTCCTCGACATCAAGCAGAACGGGCGAGCGACCCACAATTTCACACTCAACTCGCTGGACCTGCAGAGCGAAAAAGAGTTTGCCGTGGGCAAAGACTACAACCGCCGCGACGCGTTCTACCGCTTCAACCAGACTTTCCAGGAGTACTTCGACACCGCCGCGAAGTTCGAGACTACCTTCGCGAAGTAGACCCAGCCCCGTCCACCGCTCTTGCGCGGACGTGCTGCTGCCGCTGCGGTTGGCTCGCCGGTCGGAATGGCTCAGACGCCCGACGCGTAGGGGTGGAGCACACGCAGCGCCCTGGCGAACTCCGCAGCGACCGCGTGCCCGAGTTCTGCGGTGAGCGCTTCGAAATGAAACACGCGGTGGATGCGGCGCCAGCTCGGCGTCCACACTTCGAGCTCCCAGGCCGGCCCGAGGGCGGCGATCACCTGGTGAGCGTCGGCAGCGATCCGTGCAGCGCAGGCGTCGTTGAATTCCACCGGACCTTCGAAGTGCAGCCCGAGTTCGACGATCCCACGTGCCACATGGGGCTGGAGTTCAAAATGGGCCTGGGGATTGCCGAAGGAAAGCTGAAGCGTGGTCCACTCCACCTTGCGCACCGGGCGCGGAAAGTCCTCGCCAAGCGACGCCATGGCGAGATCTTCGCAAAAGAAGACGAATTCGCGAGCCTTGAGCGTGGCTGCCATCGATTGCAAGTCTGCATCGGCAGGGGAGCAACGATCCATCGCTTCGCGGGAAAAGCGCAGGAATGACGGCTGCCTTCGAGACCGCATGGCGCCCGCCCCCGCTGCTACACTGCAAGTCATGGACAGCTCCTGGCAGGTTGGGATCCGGCGCTTGTGAACCGGGAACCGCTGCGCCGCACAAAGATCGTTTGCACACTCGGCCCCGCGTCTTCGAGCGCCGCGACGATCGCGGCGATGATGCGCGCAGGCATGGATGTGGTACGCCTGAACACCAGTCACGGGACGCTGGCTGAGCACGGAGAGCTGGTCCAAAGGGTCCGCTCGGTGGCGGACCAGGAGCGGCGCCAGATCGCCATCCTCATGGACCTCGCCGGGCCAAAGTTGCGGACAGGCCCCGTTTTCGGCGGGGGCCCCGTGTTCCTCGCAGCGGGCGCGACAGTCCGGCTTTCGAGCGAGGCGGCGCAATCCACGGGCGACGTCGTGGCTGTCGAGTATCCGCGCTTGACGGAGGACGTCATGCCGGGCGCACGGGTGCTGGTCGATGACGGACGACTGGAGCTGGCCGTGATCGACAGCTCACCGGGCTCTCTCGAATGCCGGGTGGTCATCGGTGGCGCGCTCGGGGCGCACAAAGGGGTTTGTTTCCCGGATTCAAACCTGGCAATGGAGGCGCTCACGGGGGAGGATAGCCGGGCGATCGCAGCTGGCATCGCGGCGGGGGTCGACTTCTTCGGCCTGAGCTTTGTGGGAAGCGCCAGTGACGTCGTACGCACGCGTGATTTCATCGCCTCGCTCGGGGGAGACACGCCGATTATCGCGAAGATTGAGCGGCGCCAGGCAGTGGACCAGCTCGATGCGATCCTCGCCGAAGCGGACGGTGCAATGGTGGCCCGCGGCGATCTGGGAGTCGAGCTGCCGCCGGAAGAGGTGCCAGTCCAACAGCGCCGCATCATCGCGGCGGCCGCCCGGAACATGATCCCGGTCATCACCGCCACGCAGATGCTCGAATCGATGGTCGACGCGCCGCGGCCGACGCGGGCCGAGAGCAGCGACGTCGCACACGCCGTGTGGGACCTCTCGGACGCGCTTATGTTGAGCGAAGAGACGGCGGTCGGCCGCTTTCCCGTGGAAACGGTGGCGATGATGGACCGCATTATCCGTCGGGCCGAAGCAGCGGCGCCGCGCGACCCCGGCCCGCTGACGCCCGCGGGGACCGATGACCACTCCTACGTGGTCGCGCTGGCGGCGCGCCGCATCGTCGAATCCGACGCCAACATGCGAGGGGTGGTGTGTGTCACCCGCAGCGGCTATACCGCATTCCTCCTGAGCAAAGTCCACCCGGAAGCGCCCATCTTTGCGATCACATCCAGCGATGCCATCTGCCGCCGGCTTTCGCTCGCGCGGTCGGTGATACCGCTCGCGGGGCCCGTCATGGATTCGGGCGAACAGATGCTGGCGGCGATCGATGAGACGCTCATCGCGGGAAACCACATCCCGGAAGGTGAGGAGGTCGTCGTCGTGGCGAGCTTCCCAATCAACCTCACCGGCAGCACGAACTTCCTGAAACTCCACCGGGTCGGCGAATCGAGGACATATTCATGAATGTCGAAACCGTGGTTGTTGCGGAATCGAGCGACCCTGTCGAGGCAGAAATCTGGCTGGATGCACTGCGCAGCGCCGGAATCCGGGCGACGGTCTTCGAACGCGGCCCAGGGGCAGCTTTGGGCGGCGCCGTGACGGCCGGATTCGCGCACTACCCGGTGCTCGTCGCCCGGCCGGATTTCGCGGCCGCCCGGAACGTGATCGCCGAAGTCGCGGGGGGCCACCGGCTTGCGCCGCTGACGGACTCATCGCGGACAAGCCGCGCGCAACGCAACGCCCTCCTTGCGATAGCGGCCATCACGGTGGGCCTCGTCGTGGCTGGGCTACTGGCACGCGTGGTGGCCGGCTAAGTTCAGGCAGCCATGAAGTCGAGGCGGTGGGCCTCGTCCTTGCGGCGCAGGGGCCGGCTCTCCTCCATCTCGCGGAGGACGTCGGTCGCATAAAGGGACTCCATGTCGTACTGGTGGACCCGAGCTGTCACGGTGACGTCGTACATCTGGCGGCCATCGCTGACGGGGAGCGTGCCGGGGATGCGGCGAAGAAAGGTCCACGACTGCTCGAACGTGCATTCGATGAGCATGACGCAGAAGTTCGGGCCGCCGAGGTGGGCGAGGAAGTCTGAGCTGCGGGTGAGGCGCTTCAAGGTCTCGACGAGGGAATTGACGGCGCGGTCGGCGAAGTCCTGCCCGCGCCGTTCCGCCACGCCGCCAATGTCTTCGATAGTGAGCTGCACGATCACGAACGGGTGGCCGATGGCCCGTGCCCGCGGCATTTCGCGGCGCAGTTCCGCGAGCGCGTAGTTGCGGTTCGGGATGGCGAACTCTTCGCTCAGGTAGGCCGAACCGAGCAAACGGCCATTCAGGCTGCGCCAGTGGCGCTGGCCTATCCAGCGGACAAGCACGAGCTGCAGATTGACCAGGATGAAGAGGACGCCCAGGGAGGCCGAGAGCACCACGTTGGTGATCGATGGGTTGGCTACAGCGACGGAAAGTTCGAGCGCCACCACGATGCCCCAGGCCACAAGTCCGGCAACGCGCAGGATGTGCCGCCGGTGCCCGGCAGGGGGCTGCTGGGGTTCTTCGAACGACGCTTCATCAGCGGCGGGTCGATGGCGCACAGGCAAGTGAAACGGCACCCGCATATCCAGTCCTCCTACACATCTTCGGCATGCCGGGCGCGGCTCATCAGGCCACGTCCCGTTCTGGGAACGCCGGCAGGGGCGGCTCGGTGTCCGCTTCCTGGGTCGCGTACCAGCGAGGAGTACGGTCGGTCACGTGTTGGAGAAACGCCCGGCCTTTGCCTTCCACCGTGCGAAGCCCGCCATGTACCCGTGCCAGTGCATGGTCGACGGCCGGTGCGAGCGCTACCACTGGCTTGCGCTCGGGCGCAGCCGACCAATCGAAGCCGCACGCAAGGCCCTCGCGGTTGCAGGCGAGATTTGCGGAAGCGACGACGTCGTTGAGCGATTCGAGGGCGGCGGGCGGCCGCTCTGGATGATGGCACTTGATCGACTCGACGAGTGGCTCCGGGAATTTCCAGCGCTGGGCGAGGCGGGCGCCGACGTGCTCATGTCCCACGCCGAAGACAGCCATTTCTGCATCGCGGTAGCGGAGGTTTTCGCGGCTCACCAGGTCCACCACTTCGGCAAAGAGCGCAGGCTCTGCCAGCATCATGGCCAACTTGCCCACATCGTGCAGGACGCCGGCGGTGAACGCGTCCTCGGGCCGCACGACGCGCGTCTCGCGGGCGATGACTTCTGCGACCAGCCCGACCGTCACGCTGTGCGCCCAGAAGAGGTCGACATCGAAAGCATCTTCACGGGGGAGGCCGGCAAAGGCGTCGATGATGCCCGAAGAAATCGCGACCGAACGGACAGTGCGCATACCGAGCAGGATGACCGCTTCGCGGACATTGCCGATGCGTCGTGCGTAGCCGTAGTAGGCAGAGTTGGACAGCTTGAGCAGCCGGGCCGTCAGAGCCTGGTCGGAGCTGATGACGGTGGCGAGGTCCATCGCGGCCGAGCGTTCATCCTCGGCGAGGCTGATTGCGCGGGTGGCGACGCTTTTGAGCGGAGTCAGCTCCGTCGTGCGGTTGACGATCGACCGCACGCGGTTGCTTTCCTGGACGTTGCTGATCGGTTCGGTGGTCATGCTGCGGTTCTCCCTGGCCTGGCGGGGTCGGCACCCACAACGCGGTCCCGGCCGCCGCGTTTGGCGATGAACAGGCGGTCATCCGCGATCCGGATGGCCTCATGGAGGCTGTCGGCGCAACCCGGGATCGATGCAACCCCGGCGGAGACAGTGACTTCGATTGGGCGGGAATCGGCGACAATCACGCTTGCCTCGCGCACGGCAGCACGCACACGCTCGGCAAAATCGGCGGTGGACTGGACGTCGGCGCCCGGCAGGAAGGCGATGAACTCCTCGCCGCCGAAGCGGCCAAGGATGTCGCCGGTGCGAGCCGTCCCAAGCATCACGCGAGCAACGGCACCGAGAACCTGGTCTCCAACGAGGTGTCCATAGGAGTCGTTGACGCGCTTGAAGTGGTCCAGATCGAAGATGGCAACGCCGAAGGGCCGCGGTTGTTCCAGGCCACCACTGAGGAGGACGTCTTCTGCAGCTTCGACGGCGGAGCCGCGGCGGAGCAGGCCCGTCAACTGGTCGTGGCGGGCAAGGAAGGCGAACTCGCCCACCAGTTCGCTCAGCTCATCGTTACGTGCGCGCAGGGTTTCTTCTATCCGGCGGAGCTCGCTGTGGTCTCGCACGTAGATGATCGCCCCGGAATAAGCGCCGGAGCGGTCATGCAGCGCGGCAGCCGAAACGGCTGCCGCGAAGGGGCGGTCATCGGCACGAGCGGCCATCACCGGGAGGTTCGCCACACTCCCGCTCGCTGCGAGCAACGTCCGCACCAACGCAAAGTCGTCGTCCGAGGCGAACAGCATGCGGGCGCTGCGTTGCAGCACTTCGAAAGGAGGGAACCCGAACAGCGCTTCGCTGGCGCCGGTGTAGAGCACCACATGGTCGTCTCGATCAGTCGCCACGACGCCGTCCGGGCAGGCGAACAGCATCAACTGCAGCAGTTCGGGGTCGGAGAGCAGTTCGATGAAGTCTGGCGCGTCGTCCATGCGTCCTCGCGGATTGACCAGCGCAGCGGCCTCGGGCGGCAACGTTGGCGCTGTGATAGGTATCGGCGGCCGTGGCGTCCCGGTGCAGGCCGGTCCAACCTCCGGCTACACTTCCGTGATGGTTGTGTGTCAAGGCACTCATACAGCTCGGTGTTGATGAAAACCCCAGAACCACTCGCCGGACTGATTCGCGACCACCGGCTGATCGAGGAGGTCGTCGCCGATGCGCGCAAGGCGATCTCCGCGGCAGCGGGCAGACCGGAGGACCGCACGCTCGTCGCGGCGGGGATTGAAGCGCTACGCGACCTCGAAGCGTTCGCCGCGGTAGACCTGACGCTCCACATCGCGAAAGAGGAAGAGGTGCTGTTCCCGGCGATCCGCGCCGCCGCCGAGGCCGAAACCGAGTTGATCATCGGTGACATGCTGGCCCAGCACGACGAAGTCCGCGACCGGAACGCTGAGGTGCGCCGCGTCCTCGCCGCCATCGACAGCCACCACGAAGAGGTCGGACGCGAAGTGGCTCGCATCAGCGAAGGGCTACGTTCCAGCGGGATGGAAGCATCGCCGGGACAGCTCAGCACCCTCTATGACACGGTCAAGAAGCTCGACTGGATCCTCCAGGGCCACTTCCTGGATGAGGAGGACAACCTGTTCGAACCTGCCACTGGTTGGTTTAGCGCCGAAAGGCTGTCCGAACTGGCGGCGGAGATGGCCCGGATCGAAGCGCGCTTCGCGTGATCGTTTTAGCGCGGTGTGTTGGGCTGGAGCGAAGCCAGCAGACGCTCCGTGGCGACCGAGATTTCGTGCACGGCGGCATCGAAGGGCGCCTCGTTCGCGCGCGATGGTTTGCGATAGCCGCTGATCTTGCGGACGTACTGCAGGGCAGCCGCGCTTATCTCCTCCGGTGTGGGGGGCGGGTCGCTGCCGCGCAGCGTCTTGATACTTCGGCACATAGCCATCCTCCCTGGGGCTGGCCGGCCGGATCCTGCCGGCGGCGAGCGGGTGCTGTAACCTGATGGTACGCCGAACTTTCCGCCCGGAGCGTCGCTTTGCCCGAACACCCACACATCGTCCAGATCAGCCGCTCGGCGGGCGGCGTCCCGAAACTACCCCTTGTTGAGGCCGAAGTGACCGAACTCGGGATCGAAGGCGACGGCCACAACGACCGGGAGAACCACGGCGGACCGGAGCGGGCCCTCTGCCTTTTCGCAATCGAGCGGATCGAGACGATGGCAGGGGAGGGGCACGCAATCACGGCGGGGGCTGCGGGCGAAAACATCACAACCCGAGGGCTCGATTGGGACCGGGTGACGCCCGGGACGCGCCTCCGCCTTGGCGCCAACGTGGTCGTCGAGGTCACTCGCTACACGACACCCTGCATGACGAACCAGCGCTGGTTCATGGACGGCGACTTCAACCGCATGCACCAGAACGTGCACCCGGGCTTCAGCCGTGTCTATGCGCGCGTCCTGCAGCCGGGCCGCCTGCGCGCGGGCGACCCGGTGGTGATCGTTTCAGGCTGAGGGTGCTTTGTGGAGTATGCCCGGCCGGTGCTATATTCGATTGCATCTTCCCGCTGAGGCCTCCCTTGCCATCCGCTGAGGCGATACATCCCTCCGCGGTAGCGCATGTGCCCCGGGGCCCCGCGTTGCTACCTCCGCAACCAGGCGATGTGGGCGCTCTCTTCCAGGGCGGTGATCCAGTGCAAGGCCTCCCAAAGCGTCTGGCCGCGGGCGTAGGCGCCGTGGCCGCGCAACAGCACGATGAGGCGCGAGCCCAGCGCCACGGCGATCTGTTCGGTCTGGCGCGGGCCCGCCTCGATCACCGGGACGTCCTTCAGGTGCAATTGCCCCTCAAGGTCTCCCGGCACGAACAGGTCCGTGCCAAAGGAGAGTGCGATAGCATGCCGTGGGTGAGCGTGCGCAATCGCATTGGCGCCCGTCATCGCGTAGATGGTGGAATGAAGGACGGTGTCGCTGGACGGCGGAGGGCCTTCGGACGTCCCGTCGGTGGAGACGCGGGTGATGTGGCGGGCGGCAAGCCGGCCCAGCATCGTCCCGGTGCCTGTGATCCACATATCGTGGCCATCACGGGCGCTGAGATTGCCCCCGTGCGACGTGACCAGTGCAAGCTGATACAGGTCGCGGCCGACTTCTTGCATGGTGCGAAGCGTGCCCGGTGGGATGGTCCGCGTCATGGGAAAGAGACCTGCCATGTTGAGAGCACGGAGCTCAGCTCCAGATATTGCCGCCGCCATCTACGGTGATGCGCTGGCCCGTTAGATAGCTTGCCCTTTCGGAGACGAGGAAGCGGACGGCATCCGCGACTTCCTCCGGCTGGCAGACGTGGCCGAAGGGCATGCGCTCGTCGAGGTCGTGGATATCCTGTGCGCCCATGGTGGCGCGGGCGAGGCGCTTGCCCATGTCCGTTTCGACAAGGCCGGGGGCGACGATGTTTACGTGGATGTTGTGTTTTCGCTCCTCCTTGTAGAGGGTCAGCGCGAGGGCTTCCATAGCGGCCTTGCCCATGTTGTAGGGGCCCCCGTTGGCCGCCATAGAGTTTGTTGCCACGCTCGAGATCATGACGATGTCGCCCCGCGGCTGGGCGCGCATGGAGGCGAGCACCAGCTTCGAGAGGTAGTGCGGCCCGAAGGCGTGTGTGCGCACAACGCGCTCCATCTCCGCGGGGTCGGTATCGGCGACGGAATTGCCGCGGCTGGCTATGCCGGCGTTGTTGATGAGGATGTCGATGTGGCCGAAGTCGGCGAGGACCTGGTCGACCATTGCCCTATCTTCGTCCCAGTTGTCCACCGACGCCGCGTAGGCCTTCGCGCGGCCGCCCGGCGCCTGGATGGCGGCGACGGTCTCGTTCGCTGCGTCGAGGTCGCGGCGGTAGTTGATGGCAACGGCGGCACCATCGGCGGCCAGGCCGAGCGAGATGGCGCGCCCGATCCCGCGGCCACCGCCGGTGACGAGGGCAACGCGACCGGAAAGTGTCATGTGAAGCTCCTGGGGGATGACTGGTGCGACGGCTGTGTCCGAATTGTACGGGGCGAATGGGGTTGCCGCTCGGACGGGGAGTCGGGGCACCGCCGGCGGGGGCGCCCGACTCTTCGTCAGCCGGTCCGCTTGAGTTTCCCGGCCCGCTTCGCATAGCGCTCGCCGCGGCTGAAGACCCAGACGCCGAGCGGGATGAGCAGTGCACCGCAGAGGAACAGCCCCAAGAGCGTCTTCCATAGGTCCACCACGCCGTTGCCGTCGATCAGTGCCGAACGGATGCCTTCGATGATGTAGCGCGCAGGGCTGACAACCGAGACGGCGGCCAGGGGCGCCGGCATCTTGTCGGCCTGGATATAGACGCCGGAAATCAGCACCAACGCAGCCTGGACGACGTGGCACATCTGCGAGCCACGCTCCGGGTAGAGCAACGGCAGCACCGCCCCCATGATGCCGATACCGATCAGGCTGAGGCTGCCCACGAGCAGCACCAGCGTCGCGGAGACGTAGTCCGCCCTGCTCATGTCGAGGTGGAAGACGAGGACGATGATGACGAGCACCACAGCGGTGTGGATGAGCCCATAGACGAGCGAAAAGAGCGATGTGCCGACCATGTGCGTCGTCCGGCGGACGGGCGCCATGAACGTGTATTCGATGGTCCCTTCCCAGCGCTCCCAGGAGATCATGTCGCTCACCGTTTCGAAGACCACGGAGATGTAGTGCCAGACGAGCGCGCCGATGGCGAGGAAGAGAACAACCTGGTCGATTTGCGCCTTTGAGAGTGCATCAGCGCCGACGGCGGAGTTGACGCTCCGGGCGATGAACACGACGGCGAGCGAGTTGGCGATGGTGTAAAGCAGCCACACGACCTCCCAGCCCCAATAGCGCCGGGTGAGATTGATGTTGCGTTCGACGAACGCGTAGCTGGCGCGCAGCTCCTGTGCGGCGACGGTCACGCCACGGCCTCCTTCTCCGCTTCTTCGATGGTCTTGCCGGTGAGCTGGAGGAAGACTTCCTCCAGGGTCGGTTCCGCCCCTTCCAGACCCGCAACGAGCTTCTTTAATTGGGCCGGGGTATCGAGCGCGACGATGCGGCCGCTATCGACGATCGCAATGCGGTCACACAGCGCATCCGCCTCCTGCATGTCGTGGGTGGTGAGGAGCACGGTGGCATCGTGAACGTCGCGGATTTCGCGCACGAACGCCTGCACCTCGCGCTTTGAATGCGGGTCGAGCCCGGTGGTGGGCTCGTCCAGCAGGAGCAGGACAGGCGCCGTGAGAAAGGCGCGGGCAATTGCCACCTTCTGTTGCATACCGCGCGACATGTCTTCCATCGGCGACGTTATAGAGCGGCCGTCCAGGCCGAGTCGGGTGAGGATGGCGACGATGTCGCGGCGCGAAGAATCGGCGTCGCGGCCATACAGCCGTGCACCGAAGAGCAAATTTTCCATCGGCGACAGCTTCTTGAAGAACGATGCCTCGACGGAGACGCGGTTGATGAGCTTCTTCACTTCGGCTTCTTGCTGCACGACGTCGTAGCCAAAGACGCGGACGTGGCCGGCATCCGGCGAGAGGAGGGTCGACATGAGGCGTATGAGGGTGCTCTTGCCTGTGCCATTGGGGCCGAGAATGCCGAAGATCTCACCGCGTTCAACCACAAGGCTGACGTCGTCGACGGCAACGACCCGCTTGCCTCCGCCGGGCAGGCGGCGCAAACGGGCCACAATCCCGGGCCTGGTGGCGAAGACCTTGGAGACGCCTTCGACGACGAGCGCGTGGCGCCCTTCTAGTGTGGCCTGGAGGCGGCTCGATACGGTCGCCTGGTAGCCTGGTTTTGTGCTGTCTGCGCTCGGTTGCATCGTCCTCATTCTCCTTGTACTGGGCGGGCAGCAAATCAAAAAGCGCCCGGTGATCCCGCGGGCGCTTCGAGCGAAAGGAATCGGACGAAACAAAAGGCCGCGGGGCGAAAGTTGGGGCCCGCGGCTCAATGACGTTATGTCAAAGGTTCACACCGCAGGGACTCTCGGGCGAAGGCTGTTGGGCGCGCCGAGATTGGGCCGGTAGACAGCATCGTTGCTCGCCTGCACTCGCATCATCGTGCCGCGCCTTTCACAAGAATTG